>Ga0214544_1005694_pt1 | contig 23858 bp, 9 predicted proteins | sample CNSS3metaG_FD_160074 | JGI IMG/M metagenome (GOLD analysis project Ga0214544, IMG submission 160074) | Root nodule microbial communities from cowpea collected in UCLA plant growth center, Los Angeles, California, USA - CNSS3 | ecosystem: Host-associated > Plants > Roots > Nodule | place: USA... | reverse complement strand
CCAAGTTAGAAAAATGATTTGCTTTAAATAAAGTAAAAGGAAAAAATGAAGTAGATAATTATGTTAATGTTTGACAATTTATAGTAAAAAATTGTACTAATGACAGAGAGTAGATGAATGCTTTTCTGTTTAGTCGTGGGACATCAAAATAGGGTAGGAAAAATTCTTCATTAAAGCCATACACCATCAAGATAATTTTAAAATTACTTTAAATGCATTTCTAATTTGATTATTATAATATTTTAAAACCATTTTAGATGCATCTCTAATTTGGTTATTCTAAGATTTTAAAATCACTTGAGATGCACTTTTAATTTGGTTATTTCAAACTTTTAAAGTCACTCTAGATACACTTCTAATTTGTTATCCCAAAATTTCAAAACCAATTTAGATGCACTTCTAATTTGGTTATCCAAAGGTTTTTAAATCATTTTAGATGTACTTCTAATTTGGTCATTTCAAAATTCTAAAATTATTTTAGATGCACTTCTAATTTGATTATTTTAACATTTTAAAATCACTTTAGATGTAGTTTAGATGTTAAATCCATAAGTTGTGTTGTGTGTATCCACATTTTCTTACATCTCCAAACCCTTCTTTGAGTCTTCACGCCTCCGTTTGTTCCTGCACCTTTGCGTGTCTCCATGTCTTTATGCATATCTATGTATTTGTGTGTCTTCGCACCTATGTTCTTCTCTGTCCCTCTACGTTTCTGTACATCTTCACAATTTCGTGCCTATTCGCGTCTTTGTGTCAATTTGTACTTTAGTACACCTATGCACCTTCGTGCTACGTAAACTCTATGCCTAATTGGGAGAAAAAAAACACACACACACACAAACATATATTGCAATAAATAAAGAATTTATTTTATTATAATTTTTATCGTAACTAAATAATATACATCTATCTTTAACATAGACAAATATAATAATAGTCTGGTTTCACACATGTACCACTCTTATATTCCTGTTCAACACAACGTGTGTTACAAAATGCAGGGCCTAAACTGCATTTCAATCCATTGCAGTTTGGTTCTGGACCATCTTACACAGCTACTCTTTCTGCAGATACTGTCTCTGCCATTACTGTCATTACTGATCCTGTATAAAAACAAACTTCAAAACTTTTATATTTCAATTATTTTAATTTCGACACAAAATATGATACTATCAACTTATTTGATATTCATTTATATTTTAATTGATATATATATATATATACTACAATAATAATAATGCAAAAGAGATATGTTGTTGATGGAACTTGTATGTTATAAGTAAACTAAATGAAAAAAAGTAAAATTATTTTAATAATTACCTGAAGGTAGGACCAAAGCCATACAAAATATTCCAAAAATAAAAAAAGGTTGAAAAAATGAGAAGCCATTTCTAACAAATTATAAGTTAAAAATGATCGTTAGTATATGATGTTGGTGCTTGCAAAGTGATGTTTATACCAATTTTTTCTAAGAACGTTAAGTATACTTTTATGAAAGAACTAGGTCTTAAGTCTCTTCCAACCAACCCTTTCATTCTTCCGCACCCACACCTTGATGATCTTCCTTTCCACCTACACACATTTATATACACACTCAACATCCTTGTGTTCACCAACCTCATAAACTAAAACTAACTACATTTTTATTCTCTTTGGCTCTGAAACATCGATCTTCATCTTCTCTAAGCGATCATATATATATATATATATATATATATATATATATATATATATATATATATATATATATATATATATTAATATACTCACTCATTCTTTCCAACTTTCATCTTTATTTCTTTTAGTTATAATTTAATTATATTTATGGGACAAACATTATAAATTTGTACGTCGTGGTTTAACTATGCATCTATGCATCTCCTAAACTTTATGCCTAATTGTGTTTATTCGCCTCTGTGTGTTTTCGAGCATCTTCGTGCGTCTTCGTGTATATACATTTATTTTATTATAATTTTTATCATAACTAAATAATATAGATCTATCTTTAACATTAACAAATATAATAATAGCCTGGTTTCACACATGTACCACTCTTATATCCATGTTCAACACAACATGTGTTACAAAATGCAGTGCCTAAACTGCATTTCAATCCATTGTAGTTTGGTTCTGGACCATCTTACACAACTACTCTTTCTGCAGATACTGTCTCTGCCATTACCGTCATTACTGATCCTGTATAAAAATAAACTTGAAAACTTTTATATTTCAATTATTTTAATTTCGACACAAAATATGATACTATCAACTTATTTCATATTCTTTTATATTTCAATTGATATATATATTACAATAATAATAGAGCAAAAGAGATATGATGTTGATGGAACTTGTATGTTATAAGTAAACTAAACAAAAAAAAGTGAAATTATTTTACTAATTATCTGAAGGTAGGACCAAAGTCATACAAAATATCCCAAAAATAAGAAAGGTTGAAAAAATGAGAAGCCATTTGTAACAAACTATAAGTTAAAAGTGATCCTTAGTATATGATATTGGTGCATCCAAAGTGATATTTATACCAATTTTTTCTAAGAACGTTAAGTATAATTTAGCATACTTCTATAAGGAACTATTAGGTCTTAATTCTCTTTCAACCAACCCTTTCGTTCTTCCGCACCCACACCTTCATGATCTTCCTTTCCACCTACACTCATTTATCTACACACTCAACATCCTTGTGTTCACCAACTTTATAAACTAACACTATCTACGTTTTTATTCTCTTTGGCTCTGAAACCTCGATCTTCATCTTCTCTAAGCAACCATATATATCCCTTATTATACTCACTCATCCTTTCCAACTTTCATCTTTATCTCTTTTAGTTATAATTTAATTATATTTATGAACATTATAAATTTGTACGTCGTGGTTTAACTATGCGTCTATGCATCTCTTAAACTTTATGGCTAATTATGTTTATTTGCCTCTGTGTGTTTTCGTGCGTCTTCGTGCGTCTTCGTGTCTATACATTTATTTTTAATATAATTTTTAACATAATAACTAAATAATATACATCTATTTTTGACATTGACAAATATAATGATAGTCTGGTTTCACACATGTACCACTCTTATATCCCTGTTCAACATAACATGTGTTACAAAATGCAGTGCCTAAACTACATTTCAATCCGTTGCAGTTTGGTCTTGTACTATCTTACACGTCTACTGTTTCTGCTATTAATGTCATTACTGATCCTCTATAAAAACAAACTTCAAAACTTTTTTATTTAAATTATTTAAATTTCAACACGAAATATGATACTATCAATTTTTTTTATATTTATTTATATTTCAATTGATATATATATATATATATATATATATATATACTACCATACTAATAATGCAAAAGAGATATATTGTTGATAGAACTTGTATGTTATAAGTAAACTAAATGAAAAAAAGTGAAATTATTTTACTAATTACCTGAAGGTAGGACTAAAGTCATATAAAATCTACCAAAAATAAAAAGGTTGAAAAGTGATATTTATACCAATTTTTTCTAAGAACCTTAAGTATACTTAAGTGTACTTCTATGAAAAAACTATTAAATCTTAATTCTCTTCCAACCAACCCTTTCATTCTTCCGCACCCACTCCTTCATGATCTTCCTTTCCATCTACACACATTTATCTACACATGTGTTATGATTATATTTGATATTTTCACCATCAAAATGTGATAATCGTGACAATAACAATAATCAACATCCTAAAACTTGTGTCCATATTGAACAATTTGGAAACTTCTCAAATTACATTTTTTTTAATAAAACAAAGATTTTAGCATTCTATATAATTAAGAAATAAAACTTTTATTTCAAGTTATATAGTCATCGTGGTAGATATTTTGTTAATTATATTATCGATCATTGTCTTAGTTGTTATACAAATTAATATCATTACACATTTATTTAGTTATATTTTAGTTAGTAATTAAAACTTGAAACATATTTAGCGACTAAAACTTTTTAGTCACTAATTCGATCACTAAAAACACTATATTTAGCACCGAAATTGTTTGGTCGCTAATTACCTCATCATACATATTTTGTGACCACCAATTTTTCGGTTGCTAGTAAAATATTTATTTGGTCGCTAATTCGGTCACTAAATACATTACATTTAGCGACCGATATATTTCAGTCGCTAATACAAGACCCATATTGGTCGCTAATTCGGTTGCTAAAAATATTGCTTCCAAATTGAATAAATAGCAACCGATTTAGCGACTAGATTTTTACTACTGAAAAGTTTGGTCACTATTTTAGTCGCTAACCATATTGTTGTCACTTGAAAAGTAATCGGTTGCTATTTTAGTGGAAAATTTGCAACAAATATCGTTCGCTAGCTATTTCGGTCTCACATAGCGACCTAATTTTTTCAGTCGCTAATTTCAGTCGCTAAAAAAACTTATTTCTAGTAGTGACACTCAACATCCTTATGTTCACCAATCTCATAAACTAACACTATCTACATTTTTATTCTCTTTGGCTCTGAAACGTCGATCTTCATCTTCTCTAAGCAATCGTATATATCCATTAATATACTCACTCATCCTTTCCAACTTTCATCTTTATCTCTTTTAGTTATAATTTAATTTAATTATATTTATGGGACAAATATTATAAATTTGTATGTTGTGGTTTAACTATGCATCTATGCATCTCTTAAACTCTATGCCTAATTGTGCTTATTCGCCTCTGTGTGTTTTCGTGCGTCTTCGTGCTTTTTCGTGTCTATACATTCATTTTATTATAATTTTTATCATAATAACTAAATAATATACATTTATTTTTGACATTGACAAATATAATAATAGCTTGGTTTCACGCATGTACCATTCTTGTATACTTGTTCAACACAACATGTGTTACAAAATGCAGTGCCTAAACTGCATCTCAATCCATTGCAATTTGGTCCTGTACCATCTTACATAGCTACTATTTTTGCAGATACTATTTCTGCTATTGCAGTCATTACTGATCCTGTATATAAACAAACTTCACAACTTTTATATTTCAATTATTTTAATTTCAACACAAAATATGATACTATCAACTTATTTCATATATATTTATATATATATTTATATATATATATATATATATATATATATATACTACAATAAAATAATGCAAAAGAGATATGTAGTTGATGGAACTTGTATGTTATAAGTAAACTAAATGAAAAAGAGTGAAGTTATTTTACTAATTACTTGAAGGTAGGACCAAATTCATACAAAATATCCCAAAAATAAAAATGTTGAAAAAATCAGAAGCCATTTCTAACAAACTATATAGGTTGAAAATGATCGTTAGTATATGATATTGGTGCATGCAAAATGATATTTATACCAATTTTTTCTAAGAACGTTAAGTAAATTTAAGTATACTTCTATGAAAGAACTATTAGGTCTTAATTCTCTTCCAACCAACCCTTTCATTCTTCCGCACCCACACCTTCATGATCTACCTTTCCACCAACACACATTTATCTACACACTCAACATCCTTGTGTTCACCAACTTCATAAACTAACACTATCTACATTTTTATTTTCTTTGGCTCTGAAACCTCGATCTTCATCTTCTCTAAGCAGTCATATATATCCATTAATATATTCACTCATACTTTCCAACTTTCATCTCTATCTCTTTTAGTTATAATTTAATTTAATTATATTTATGGGACAAACATTATAAATTTGTACGTTGTAGTTTAATTATGCGTCTATGCATCTCTTAAACTCTATGCCTAATTGTGCTTATTCGCCTCTGTATGTTTTTGTGCGTCTTCATGCATCTTTGTGTCTATACATTTATTTTATTATAATTTTTATCATAATAACTAAATAATATACATTTATTTTTGACATTGACAAATATAATAATAGCCTGCTTTCACGCATGTACCACTCTTATATCCCTGTTCAACACAACATGTGTTACAAAATGCAGTGCCTAAACTGCATTTCAATCCATTGCAGTTTGGTCCTGTACCATCTTACACAGCTACTGTTTTTGCAGATATTGTTTTTTCTATTACTGTCATTACCGATCCTGTATAAAAACAAACTTTAAAACTTTTATATTTCAATTATTTTAATTTCAACACAAAATATCATACTATCAACTTATTTCATATTCATTTATATTTCAATTAATATACATATATATATATATATATATACTACAATAATAATAATGCAAAAGAGATATGTTGTTGATGAAATTTGTATGTTATAAGTAAACTAAATGAAAAAAAGTGAAATTATTTTACTAATTACCTGAAGGTAGGACAAAAATCATACAAAATATCCTAAAAATAAAAAGGTTGAAAAAAATGAGAAGCCATTTCTATCAAACTATAAGTTAAAAATGACCGTTAGTATATAATATTGGTACATGCAAAAAGTGATATTTATACAAATTTTTTCTGCTTCTTTACACTTCCAACTAACACTATTTGTTTTTTATTTTGGGTTATAAATTAGGTAATATTTGATAATATGTTTTGGTGTGAAAGTGATTTTGAATTATCCTGCTAACTTATCCAGCTTCCTCTGCTACATCTACTTCTTTTTTTTTTTCCGGTACCATAAGTTTGAGGGTTAGTTATTTTCTCCGTCTCTTCGTTTTTGGCAGAAATTATTTTCGTATCTTTGTATCTTCGTTATCATAGTGTGATATAGTACTTTTGATTTGATTTGTTTTATTTATCTTCGTTGGAGTTTCTTTTAGTATATTAGATTTTTTTTTTCACATCTATCATCTTCGAGTTCTTTGTAGTTTTTTTTGGGTTTTTATGTACTGTGGTTATTGAAGTGATGGAGTTATAAGCTCAAATCGGGAGGTTCTCATTTCTTATTTTATCCAGAGGTTGTAAAGGTTTTATTTTATGAGGTTCTTATATTTTGAGGTTGCAGAGTAAGGTATGGTTTTTTGTATTTTAACAATTGAAAAGGTGAGATTTTTGGATTGTAAAGTTTAAATACTCCGTTAGCTCTTTATTTTTATTTTCATTACAAAACCTAAATACTCCAGATTTTATAGTTTATTTTGTTCTTTCAAAATTTTCACATATTGTTATATATGTATTATTCGTATAATACAAACACAAAAACCATTTGTATCCACCTTCTATATAGATCAATATGAAACGTTTGGATGACATCCAAGGACCTATGTATGTGGAACGTCTTAGGCATTTTATGCATATGAGGCTCCTGCTACGAACCTAAATTATTTTTTTATCTACATTTTTGGCTGAAGGACGTGTTAGAAATTATAAATAACTTATCACTGATCCTCATCCTGTTTTACAATTAGCTTTGGTTTATTGTATTTTAGAAAATTAAGATATTTTAATTGTTTTTTTTAATTATACTGTATTAACTATCTCTGTATATATATTTTTTTATTTTACGTGTATTTAGCACTCAAGAATATTCACTCAAGATCAGTCTTCTATTTCTTTTTATCAATTTTATAACATTAACTACGTTGTGAATATTCCGGTGTCAGCATTTGACTTTTTCGTGTTTGCAAGAAGATATAAAATATGCCTTTGATGTTATTTGCATTCAGATTACATATAACTGTCGGTTTCCTTCGATCTTTTTTTTTTTTCTTTTTTTGTAAACAAAAAGGTGTTCAAGGTTTTTTCTTGACATTCAACTCCCTTTTATTTTTATTTTTGTCACGATCTGCCATCCTAAGTAGTTGTACAATAGAAAAAACAAATTCAAACAATTGGTATACGAGAGAGGACACGAGGGCTTAAGTATTACACATTTTTTTATACGAAATATATTTAATCAATTCATATAATTTTGCATAACTTAAATTTTGTAGATATATTATATAACAACAATTATTTACATATCTTTAGATATTATATTATAAGTTAAAAATAAATTGTGTGAGTGATATATTTTATACTTAATGGTATTAACAATAATATGAAATTTAACTCTGAGTTAATTAGATTTATACGTTATTACTATATTATGATTCAGTATCTTTAGTATTTTTATACTTATTATATTTATCACAACTTTATCTCCTGTATTAAATATTAAATATATTGTCGCAACTTAACTCGTGATGGGACTGTGACTAAAAGATAAATCATTGAAAAATAGAATTTGGAGTCGTCACTCTAGATTATTTTGAAAAATTATAAAGTAATAGTTTATTTGCGACAACCTGATTTTGGTTTGGGGAGCCAATTACGTGTGAGAATGATATTAGCATCCTACAACCATTCTAAGACGATACCTTTAATTAAATATGCAAAATGAATGTGATTTTTCTATAATATATTTCCATTCACAATGGAAAATCAGGAACCATGTAGTTATAGAGAAAAATTATTTGAATAATGATTTTGGAATATTTTAGATTTTTTAAGAGTAAACTTGACAAGGACTGACATCGATCTTACCTATCTGTTTTATCCATTATTAATGGAGAATCAGGATCGTTTGAAAAAAAAAAAAACATTTGTCAGTAGAAATTTTATATAGAAAACATTCATGGGTAGAAAAGGTTTTAATTTTAATGCAATATTTTATAAGACCAAAACTATGAAATACAAAAGAAAAGATTAGAAATAAATTTAAAAACAACTAAATTAGAAATGTATTCAAGGTTATTTAAAATATTGAAATAATCAAAATAGAAATACATCTAAAGTGGTTTAAAATATTAAAATAATTACATTGAAAATGCATCCAAAATGATTAAAAATATTGAAATAACCAAATTAGAAGTGTATCTAAAATCATTTTTAAATCTTGGAATAACCACATTGGAAATATATCCAAAATAATTAAAAACATTGAAATAACCAAATTAAAAGTGCATAAAATGATTTTAAAATCTTAAAATAACCAAATTAAAAATGCATCCAAAATATTTTAGAATATTCAAATATATTAAAAACATCCAAAAAGATTTTTAATAATTTTAAAGTAATCAACTTAAAAATATATATAAACATGTAACGATTTTTATAATTTTATTAAAAAATATAATTTTTATTATTACTTTAAAACATTACTGTTATTTTTTATTGACATTTTAGTAGAAGAAGGGATTTTGTAAAAACTTTTAATTAAATTAAAGCGTAAAATTAGAATGAGAGTGGGGGCGTGTGAATCAATAGGAATCAATAAAGAGCAAAATGAAATATATAGATAGGGGTGCGGAAATATTAAAACGTGTTTCAGTGGACAATTATTGTGAAGCGTGTAATGTGTAAAGTGAAGGTGCATCAAGTAAAATAAAACACATAGGATGTGGGGTTAACAAAATATGGAGGTGGGGTGAGCAAATAAACGTGATCCACCAAAGTGAGGGTGTGTGCAGTGTAGGCACGGGGTGCAACCAATATTATTGATAGAGTCCAAAAGCAAACATGTGAGATGCCAAATATCAAGAATAGGAGTTCAGAATATAAAAAAACGGTGCATAGAGTATAATGAGGATGAATAGAGAAAAGTTGGGTGCACGAAGTAAGAATTAGCCCAGACCCAATTTTTATTGTATTTTGAAAACCAGCAAGGTTTTCCTCTTCTTCTCAGCCACCACCTTCCTCCATCTCAGCCAAATTCCACTGCCGCTACAGGGCCTTCTGGCGCGCCTCCATCTCCGTCGATCCAGGCCGCCGTCGCCACGATCGCTGTCATCGCCACCGGCGTCATGGTGCTTGGGGTCTCCCGCTCCATCTTCTTCTCCTCGAAGACGCGCTAGGGTTTCTTCTTTGGCTCATCTCCACGCATAGACGAAGACACAGCTGCCTCCTAAACCGGCCAAAGATGCGCCATCCACCACGGCCTCTGCGTTGCTCCGACCTATCCATTCTCCTTCATCATGCAAGAGAACCAAGCACCATATCCCCTGTAACGCGCCTCCTTCGTCGTCAGCCCAGACAGCCTCCGGCGACACCGGTCGGAGCCAAAGTTGTAGCCGATGCTGAACGAACCCAGGCGCGAGACATCAATGCCGCCAACGCCCACTGCTTGCCAACAAGGGCGTTCCTCTTGAACTTGAGATTGGGTAGTGATTGTCTGTGTTTTTCTGGAAATGCAAGTGGTGAAAGAATGACGTTGGGTGATAATTGTGGAGTTGAAAGTTTGATGATGAAATGGGTGGTGAAGTAAAACGATGGCGTTTTGAAAGGGTATAGGATTTGGGATGGATAGGTTGATGGGGGAGATCGGTGTTGGGTTTCTTTGTCTTGGTGTACCTTGTGGTTGATGATGAATGATGATGAATCAACAACTCGTTACGTTGTATGTAGTGATGATGAATGAAAAAGTGGTGGTGGAAATCAGTGATGGGACGTGTGAAGAAATGTAGAGGGGTGATAATATTAAAAAGGCAAGTGTACATTTAAAACATCTATCTCTAAACCCATTTTAAAATATAGGTGAAAAGAGAGAAAAGAAGAGGTGAGAATAGAACATGTGTTTGGTCTTGTTAGCCTCACAGGAAGAGAAAATAGGATGGATGATATATTTTTAAATCTTTTAGATATTGTTTTTATTTCACTTTTTATTTCATTTTTAATTGATTTTTCTAAAATAAAAATTATTGATTCGGATAACATATATAGATTTTTATTAGGATTATTTAATTATAAATCCTCATTATATTATTGTGACTTTCCTATTAATATTTTTAAAATGACATATAACTACACGTTACTAATCAACTATTATAGCAATTGTATAATTTAGTATAAACAAATCCACGTCTAAATGTTATTTGTTATAATGTATCATTCAAAAAAATCTATGATTATATATCTGTATCTGCAACATTACAAAATATATAATATATCAATGTATTTTATTTTAATATAATATATAATTTAAAAGTTTAATTTCTAAAATTTAATCGTATATAATTATTGTTTCATTGCATATCACTAATCAATAATTGCATCAATTTATAATTTAAAATGAATATATTCAAATATTATTTTTTTAATCTAGTTGTTATTATTATTAATATTAGTATTATTATTAGTATAATTTATTATTATTACTATTAATATTAACATTATTAGTAGTAGTATAATCTATTATTATTATTATTATTACTGATTTTACTGTATTTTAGTATTGATATATAATTTCGTTGCGTTGGATTCTCTGAAATAGAATGACTAATAGTTAAATATTCTCCTACAACTAACAATATTTACCATTTCAAAAAAAGAAAAATAAACCCGTGCTACCCAAATATTAGTATAGTTTTTATTATTATTATTATTATTATTATTATTATTATTATTATTATTATTATTATTATTATTATCGGTAATAGTAGTATTATTATCTGTGTTATTATTATTATTTGTGTATTATGATTATTATTTATGTTATCAGTAGCCATAGTAGTATTTGTATTATTCTTGGTATTTGTATTATTATTATTATTATTATTATTTGTGTTATTATTTGTCTTGATTTTAATTTATTCTTTTCATTTTGAACATCTAATACTTTTAAATGAGGGTGTTCTTCCTTGTCCTTTTGACTTCATCCGTGTTTTCATGGGTTACTTCCAAGACATTTCACATTTCTTTGGTTGATTCACACACAGATACCCTGTAAAATTGATTCAAAGTTAGCGCAAAAGATATAATATTATTGGCTCTAACATCATATTGTGCCCTCTTATTCTCATCAGAAGTCCACTGTGAGAACTCTTTAGGAACAAAGGAGGTTTGTTGATGGATGCCCCTTCAGCAAAGATTTGAGATGTATTAGACATATCAGGATTATTCTAATCGATTAACGTGATTAACCAGCTTTGGTGCCAATTGTTAAATCATATTTGTCTAATATAACCCAACCAATAGGGAGGATGAATTGGTTATTTCAATCTTTGACTGATTTTAAAAGAATCTTGAAAGTTTCTTTAATCTTTACCAAATAACCAATTTTCCAGTTCTTTATTAATGGAATGATTGAGGCAATTAGGAAAAGCATAAAAGATGAGAAAAACAACATACACAAAAATTTATACTGGTTCGATTCAAGATGAATCTACGTCCAGTCTTCTCCTAAGCAACCCACTTAGGAGGATTCTACTAAATCAAGAGAGTTACAAGAATTACAAGAGCATCTATATAATTCAAGACCCTAAAGACTAAGGAGCTTGATCTACAAATCAAGAACTCTCCCTAGAAGCAATGCATCCACACAATTGCACCTAAACCTTCACTTTACATAGTGAATCAACTCTAAACAGAAATACAATAAGAAAAGAAACAAGGAACGAATACACCTAGTAGATGTTTAGATTTATCACTTGATCCATCCTAGATCCAAGCTTGACCCATCAAGGTTGAATCCACCATCAATCTTCTTAAATTTCCAATTGAATGATCTCACAAGAAAGCACAAGAACTCTGTGTATCTTATCTCATAAAAGAAGTCTCTTAGTTCGTTCCCCAGTAATTCAGTTATTTTCCTCTCTGTTTTAAACTGAGTTCATACCAGAGTTCTGCTGCAGTAATTAATGGATTAGGAATTCACCTAATAGATTATCATGGGTGTATTTTGACTGTATCAGTGCAGTGCCCTCATATAATCTATTAGTTAAGTATTTAATCCATTTACGAGTATTGCTTTCGACACATTCAAAAGTTTGATAATTGATTTAATTTAATTCAAGCTTGTTTTACATGTAATTCTAGATCTACAACACCTAATGCAAAAGATAAAGAATCAAGACTAAGTCTAAACCAGTGATGCACATGTTTGTGTAGCTTTCGACATCATCAAAACCATCTTCGTTGGAGTTGAGCAAGCTCCAGTGGCAGAGCCACATAAGAGCAGGCGGGGGCCACGACGCCCCCAACTTTTTTAATTCTTTTTTAAGTTTTATGTATTTAAATATTTTTAAATTATATATTTTTAATTTTTTTAAATTATGTGTATATTTTAAATTAGACAATAATATACTGAAAATTAATAAAAAACAAATTAGATATTTTTTTATAAAGTAAATCATTTAATTTTAATAAATAGTGCAATATAAAATTAAATATAATAAAGAAAAAAATTGTTAAGATCATTTTTATTTTTTTTCACATTATTTTTTATGTTTTTTCACGTGTTGTATTCATTTCTTACTTTTACTTGATTTCTTTTGTTACTGAAAAAAAAAATTAAACAGAAACTCATTATTTTTGTTCTCATCTTTTTCATATCTTCTCTTATTCTTAAAGGAAAAAAAATTTCTCTTGTCTCACTAGTGCAATACTTGTTTAATATTTAGTCCTATTTTTTTTATCTCATTACTCTTTTGTATATTCATTTTTTATGAAAAGAGAAGAACAAATAATGTATTATGTGATTTTTTATAGAGGATTTTTACATGTAACTTGATTATCATAATTATTTTTAGTAATTATGTCTCTCAGTTTTTTATTAAATTATAATAAATTATTTTTTTAGTCTTAAACTTGTTTTATAGACAGGTATATTGATAAAAAGAATTAAAGAATAAATTTATTTTTTAAAAATTGATAAAAAAGAAGTGAAGATGAGAACAAAATATTGTGATGACTTTTGAATCGATATATGCATATTAGTAAAATGGAAAATCAATATTTTGCAGATAATATGGTTATTTACATTGAAAAAAAATAGCTAAAAAATGTAGGTATGATTCAATTATTTGATAAGTTCAAGAATATGAAAAAACGAATGATGACAATATTATTTAGATATATGTATTTTCTGTTATAATTATAGCTATATTAAATTATGTATTAATTTTTCCTGAATTAGTGACAAAATCTTAAATATATAAATTGAGTATATTATTTTGGCTCCCCCATAAATTTTGGCCAAAATCTGCCACTGGCAAGCTCCCCTTTCAACATGGCTATCACATTTGATTCAAATATGATTTACAATTCTGTATTTTTTTTATAGAATTTTATAATAAATATAAATATTAACACCCACAAAGTTTATGAACCTCTAACAAAATTATTATTTTTATCGATAATAACAGTATATTAAAAAAGTATTTACTTGAATTGTCAAAAGACAATTAGAAGAAAATTGTCAAAAGAATTCTGAGTAATAAACTTTCATAAACACAGAGAATTTGCTTTATTTAAACAATATGTGTCAAATTATCTATAAATAACATAATAATGTAATATTATATTATAAATATTTTTTTTATATGTTTTACTATTAGTTAACCATATTATATGATGTAAAATATTTATTGGCTATAAATTTTTAATCAAGGTCGACTAGTAGAAAAATATAATTAACAAAACTATATATTAGTCTGTTATATATTCATGTGTAATAAAAAATATTTAAAAAAAATACAATTTCACTTTTATGTTCTAATTAGAAATAGATACAATTATCTTTTAGTTAAAAAGTTGATTTAGAAGAAATTAGTTAATTAACACGAGACTTATAAGCCAAAGAACATAGCTATTTCTTTGATTAACACATGTACTTGTCCACCTAAAGATTTAATTTTAACACTTCTTACTATTAAACAAAAATACAAAATTTAAAATCATTACTTTACCACATTATTTATTTTACATGGTTTGTCTTCGACAAACTCGGTAAGAAATGAATGGTTAAATGTGAGCATGTACAAACTTTGCCTTAACATTAAAATTAATTGAGATACATTTACCTAACTTTAGGTATACAACTTTATGGTTTCCATTGACAATTCAAACCATAAATAGTGGTTCTAAATAAAGGAACATAATATCACATCACATGTTTCTAAGTATATACGTTGCGGAATATAAATGAATTCTTTTCGGTTTTGTTTTCTAATTCTTCTAGAAGTTGAACTTTTTTTTTTTTAAGTTTATTTGTTTGATATATATCAAACTAACACAAAAATAAATACAATTAACATTTCATAAATAAATGTTATTTTTTCTTTAAAATCGTATCTGGCCAAAATATTTTATTTGAATCTCGTCTGTTTTGATAAAACGAAATTAATGAAAAATAAATTTTATTTAATACAAGATACTTAACGTTTTGTAAGAAATGTGTATAAATATCACTACTTATACCAATATTATACACTAACATTCTTACATTTTTAACTTATAAGCTAGCATTTGATCGGCAGAAATGGCTTCTCATTCTTGCAATCTTTTTATCTTTGGAATGTTATTTGCGACTTTGCTTCTACTGTCAGGTAATTAGCAGAATAGTTTTACTTTTTCATTATGTTCACTTGTAACATACAAGTTGAATGAACAAAATATCTCTTTTATATTATTATTGTTGTAGTATACACATCAATTGAAATATAATAAATACGAAATAAGTTGATAGTATTGAATTTTGTGTGAAAATTAAAATAATTGAAATATAAAAGTTTTGAATTTTGATTTTACACGGTAATGGGAGAAACAGTATTTGCAGAAGCAGTAGCTGTGGAAGATAGTCCAGTACCATCCTGTGATGGATTGAAGTGCAGTTTAGGCACTGCAGTTTGTAATATATGTTGCATTGGACAGGGATACACGAGTGGTACCTGTGTGAAACAAGGCTTTTATTATATTTGTCAATGTAAAATATAGATGTATATTATTTAGATTTTATCATCAAAAGTATAATAAAATAAATGCTTAATTACTCTTTTAATTCATTCAAAATTTTCGTGTATCGATAATTATTTCGTGTACAAAATTGAATTTGATTTAATTTTAGAAGACAATTTATTGATTTCCAATTTTAGGAAGTGAGAGAAAAAAAAAACAAAAATTTATTAAAGTAATGACTTCACTTTTGTTTCGGATGATTGGAAAAAAGAGTAGAGAACATATGGAGATGAAGTTAGAAAGGGATGGAATATAAGTGATATTGTTTAATTATTAAAAAGTTATAATTAAAAATATATTTATTTATAATAACATATCTAACTAATATTGCAATAATATTGCAATTAACATTTCATAAATGAATGTTATTTTTTCTTTAAAATCTTATCTTGACCAAAATATTTTATTTGAATTGAGTCGAAATCCGATGTTACGCTTGAGTAACGTTGGGACGTTGGGGCGTGAGAAAATTAATGATAAGTAACGGCTTCACATATGTTAATTTAATTTTTTATTTACAAAAATGTTACCGATTATTTCTTATGTGTGTACTTTCTCCACAAGACATTAATTAAACGACTTATGTGTGTACTTTCTCCACAAGACATTAACTAAACGACCTTATAGACATTTTTTTATGTCAATGTAATCGCTGCTTATAGCTTGATTTTTAAATAGAAAGAATGAATTTCTCATTAACTTTAAAACACAAAAATAGAACAGACACAGGAAAAGATGGAAGAATTCACAAAGGGGAAAAAAAGGAAAAAGCGGGACGCACCAACGGTGGTGCATAGGTTTTTGTATCACCCATTTCAAAATAAGATTTTTAAAATATCAAAATGTACTTGTGATGAATATAACTTTATTTTTCTCAAGATTTAAAAGTTATTTTATAATTTTTATACGCATATAACTTAATTATCTGATGTTATCTTTTATTATACATATCAACTTAAAATTAATTTTACTGTAGCCTCTTCATGTTTTCTAAATACTGAGACAGATGCGTGTTGATAACTTACCTATGTAAGAATGTGCTTTCAGTCTTTAGTTTTATGTTAATGTAAAAAAATCATACTAATATGACTTACTAATATAAAACAATTTTTTTATATTTAATTGTTTAAAGTGTAATAAAAATTATAGAAAAACACTTCTTATTTACTAACATCGATTTTTTCTTTTCACAACATTTTTATTATTCCATCATAGACAATATTTAACTTTATTCTATTGTGCATAATATGTAATACACATGTACGAACATCTGGACACATGAATGAACGCACACACGCACATGACACATGCTGATCACCGAATGGTCGTATCCAATAATAATAATAATAATAATAATTATTATTATTATTATTATTATTATAATATTTCCCTTTCTAACTCCATCTAATATATAACTTTTTTTGTTGTTTTTATCTTATTTTGTTAGAGAATAAATGGATGCTTTTGTCCGTCATCAAAGTATACATTATCATAATGATTACATCTCTACCATTGTTCCCAATATTGGCGTAAGACCATTATAGTTCAGAAAAGTCTAATGACAATATCTAAAATCTAAAATATATAAAAAAAAAAATATGAAATGAATATACTAATAAGTTAAAACTTAGAATTATACGAATATGATCATTAAAAGATTTATAATGAGGATTTTGATATCTAGATTCAAAACATACAAAAATAATTTTGTAATACAAATGCAAGAACACCTGCCCGAACACGGACACACATACTAACGTACGAATGCACGCATACACACAAACATGTTAATCACAAAAGATATAGTTTAAAGTGTGCACTTGTTTAATTAGTTAGAGTCACCAACTGGTGTTGGGTTTTCGTACACCAACAATACAAAGAATTGAAATAAACTTGGTGACCAAGTTGTTTCATCATATAATTATGCTTTTCTATTTTCACCTACCTCTTTACCTCTTCAAATGGGTTAACACACCAATGTTATTCACACTTCCTCTTTTTAATATTTTCACCCGTGTACATTTCTTTACACAACCCTCAATCCTTCCCCTCTCTCACACTGTCACGTGGCTTACTTATTCTCTATGCCTTTTTGTTTGCCTACCCTCTACACTCTAATACAGTACTTAAAATCCTTCCGTTTCTTAGAGTTTGAAGAAGAAAGATATGCTAACTCCACGTTTACCTATTTTGCTTGCAGTAGCCACACCCCAACATTTTACGAGTTAGCACACTCTTTTTACTGTTTGCACCTCCTTCTTTTTCCTTATTCCCACCTCATCTCCTTCACCTTTAGTATCTCTCATATCTTCACCAACTTTTTATTATTTTTTTTAACAGCACCAATTTTTATTAGATGTAAAAATTAAATATGTTTTAAAGTAATTGTGAATGATTTTAAGACAACTAAACTACAAACATTGAAACGCGATTGTATTTATTACTGAGAAACTTCTACCAGATCTTACTGTTATAAAACTAGTAATTCAAACATTTATATTTTATTTTTATTTTATCATAATCATGGATATAACAAATCAAACCCTAATCTTACATTGTCAGACATAAGAAGTGTGTGAGATAACACACACGCAAATTATACAGAATTCAACACCTAAATTACATTTTAACCCATTACAATCGGGTGCTGGTGTTCCGGCGGTGACATTGATAAAGAAGCAGGAAATGAGTAGAAGAAAAATAACTCCAAACATCATGTTTGCAGACTTTGGTGACATAGAAACAGACATATTCAGAAGTGACAGAGAAGAGAATTGTGTAAGTTACAGAGAAGAAAGAAGGAGCCCTTGGTTGAGATTGGTGCTCTTCTAAGGCTAATCAATCCACCTTATATAGAGGAGAAACCATTTTATTATTATTACAATTTTTCTTACTTTTCTGGCGTGATTAATATACTACACCAGGTTAGTCATGAGTGAGGGAGAAAATAAAGAGACAGTGACACAAGTAAAAAAAGAGCACACACATCACCAGGAACTGTCCTTATAACACTAAATAAGATATTACAATCGGGTGCTGGTGTTTCGGCGGTAACATTGATAAAGAAGCAGGAAACGAGTAGAACAAAAATAACTCCAAACATCATGTTTGCAGATCTTGGTGACATAGAAACAGACATATTCAGAAGTGACAGAGAAGAGAAGATAATTGTGTAAGTTACAAAGAAGAGAGAATGAGTCCTTGGTTGAGATGGTGCTCTTCCAAGGCTAATTACTCCATCTTATATAGAGGTGAAGCTTACACGAAAGGATTGAGGGTTGTAATATGCAGTAAAATGCCATGAAAGAATTTTTTTTTCTTTCAAAAACCTAAAAGTAATAATGTTTGGTGACTCACTCATGAGTGGGAACATTAGTGGAACGGTGACAAGGGAAAGTTTCTACTTCTATCTAAAGTTCCCAAATGGAATTATGAAACATTGTGTATATTTTTGCATGTGATAAATCACACTGTACAATCAAAGTTTTTGTTATCATTTTGGGCTAAACCAACCATAAAACTGCATTAAAACTCTTAGATAAAAACTTTCTATATTTAGTAGAACATGATTAAATGTTGGAAGGAGAAAGAACGTTTATGTAATAGGTAAAGAATATATTGTGGTGCAATAATTGAGAGAAAAATGAACGGAGAAAGAAGATCAAAGTGGAGACATTATGTAAAAATAAGAGGTATACGAAGGGTTAAAGGAACCTTATGTATCAAATTAAATGGAATAGGAATACGAAGGGAAGAGGATAAACTCTTTTATGAAAGAAAAAAAAATTATTTTTTTAAAAATGGTTAGTTTATTAAATTTGAAGTTTTAATGATTTAAAAATGTTGGTTTAAAATGTGTGGTTTGAGTTTTTAATAATTTAAAAATTATAACTTACAAATAAAAATAAAATGTTGATAATATACAATTTTTTAAATATGCGTGATATTATATTAGTAGGTGATAATATTGTAATGTTATTAAGTTAATATATAAACTAAAATTATATTTATTAAAAATAGAGTAAAATATATCTAAACAGATGAAAAAATAACCATTTATAAATAAAAAATAAGGGAAGAAGCAGATGTAGTCCATTTTATAAAAAGCTTGTAGAAGAAACGGTCAATTTCTAAAAATTTAATAAATTATTATATTTAAAAGGTAAAATTGGTATTTTGAAATGTTGACACAAAAAGATAAATTCCCTTTATATATTGTTATAGTTTAAAACTTATTTTGTTTTTGTTTTTTTTATATTAAAAAAAATAATTTATTTTTATTATATTCGAAAAATAAATTGTATTTTTTATTTATTATTTTAACTTGTATTAAAAATTAAAATAATTATTCTTCTCTTTATTTATATGATATAATTAAGTTTTATATTTATATATAGTTATTAATATAAAATTTTTATAAAAATTTAATGATATGAGAAAAAATAAATAATTAATTATGATTATTTTTAATATAAAAAATAAAATAAAATAAAATAAAATTATTTTAATATTGATTTTATTATATTAAAATAATATATTATTAAAAGAGTATAACTAATAACATCAATAATAGTACAAATAATTAAAATTATATTAAAAAATAATATTTGGATATGAATTTATTTATTTCAAATTATAAAATTAATATAATAATTAGTCTCTCATGAGTAGATGACATGAATACACGAATTTGAGATTAAAATGTTTAAATTAAAATAGATGCAATTGTTATCATTAATGCTCACATTGACATTATGATAATCAATTATTGTTGCATATGTATGATTTCTTCAGGAAAATTATGCATTTAGATTTTTTTTGTTAAATTATAAAATTAACATAATAATCAACGAGTGATGTATAGTAAAATTAATATTATTGTTTGAATAAAATTTATAATTAAACATTTAAGTTTTATATTAAAGTAAAAAGTGTATACCATTAAACTAAAATATAAACATATTTTGTATTATGAATTTTGTACGAAATAAATACAACGAAGTTGATATTAAAATTTATCAATGATATGCAGATATGAGCAGTTTAAAAAATATAAAATTAAAAAATTAAAGAATATATTAACCATATGAAATTAAAGAATAAATGAAATTAAACTTAAAATATCATAAACAATAAATTTAACAAACACGTCACTGCCTTTAAAACACAAAAATAGAACAGAGACAGAAAAAGATGGAGGAATTCACAGAGAAAAAAAAGAAAAAGAAAAAGCGGGACGCACCAACGGTGGTGCATAGGTTTTTGTATCACCCATTTCAAAATAAGATTTTTAAAATATCAAAAATGTACTTGAGATGAATAAAACTTTATTTTTCTCAAGATTTAAAAGTTATTTTATAATTTTATAGGCATATAACTTAATTATCTGATGTTATATTTTATTATACATATCAACTTAAAATTAATTTTGCTGTAGCCTTTTGATATTTTCTAAATACTCAGACAGATGCGTGTTGATAACTTATCTATGTAAGAAACGTGCTTTTAGTCTTTAGTTTTATGTTAATGTAAAAAAAGATTAACAGTACAATTCTTTTTATTATTTTCTTTGTATTGTTGTAATCGGTGCTTACTAGTAATATTGTTTCTTGCTTAGTGGAATGTATAGTGGACAGAGTTAGGTAACCTAATGTTACTAGTAAAATATCATTAAAGAAAAAATAAATAAAAAACCTAAAAGTTATTACTAAAGTAATTAATTGAACTCGACAAATTTTTGAATGCAAAAAGAGAACAGACAAATAAAAAAGAAGAGCGGGATGGAGTGAAAATGCACATTGACATCAATAATTTGGATTTATAGTGAAAACTTTGTGTTTTCTTTCTAACTTAAACTAAACACTGCTCTTCTATCATTCTTTCATTTTAAAAATATTTGCCATTACAACGTTGTGGTTGGTGATGGTAAGTCGAAGAAGTAGTAACATTAGTGGAAGACGATAAAATATTCATAATTAATGGTAAGAAAAATCCTACACTATAAAAGAAAGATTAATATAAATATTTTTCTATAATTAAAATTATTTTTATCAATAAAATTTAAATGCATTTATTAATTAATTAACACATAAATAAAATGAATAATATCTGGTGAGAAAAATCTTACACAAGAAAATTTTGAATAAATATATTTTTATAATTAAAATTATTTTTATCCAGTCATTTATTGACGAAAATTTTTATTGATTATTTAAATTTGTCTTACTGACAAATTTCTTGATTGATTTTGTCGTTCAAAATAAATCCTTCGATAAAATCCACTAATATTTTTTTTTAATTTATCGGTTAAATCTGTCAAAAAAATAAATTTACCGATAGATACAAATTTGCGATAAAATTTTATCCGCAATTTCAAAAATTCAAATAAGTCAAATCAAAATTTGGCTATTAATTAATAATTAACACGAAAATTAAAAACATAATAAAATATTAATAATTATTGATGAAAAAAATCTTATACTATAAAACAGAAAGGAAATTTGGAATAAATAGTTCTCCATAATTAAAATTACTTTTATAAATAAAATGTAAATAAATGAATTGATTAACTAACACAAAAGGTAAAAGAATAATAAAATAACAATAATTATTGGTGTGAAAAATCTTATAATATATAAGAATTTTTTTGGGATAAATATTTTTCTATAATTAAAATTATTTTAATCAATAAATTTTAAATAAATGATAAGAAAATTTACAATAAATGCTTTCCTATAATTAAAATTATTACTATTATTAAAATTTAAATGAATTAATTAATTAATTAACGCAAAAGTAAATAAATAATAAAATATTAATAATTAATGGTAAGAAAAATCCTATACTATAAAAGAGAGAAAATTTTGGATAAATATTTTCTTATAATTAAAATAATTTTTTATCAATAAAATATAAGTGGTTGAATTAATTAATTAACACAAAAATTAAAAGTAGTAAAATATCAATAATTAATCGTGAGAAAAATCTTATACTATAAAACAAAGAAATTTTGGGATAAATGTTTCTGTATAATTAAATTATTTTTATAATAAAATTTAAATGAATTAATTAATTAAAACAAAAATTAAAAGAATAATTTGATTTTGTCTTACTGACATATGTTTTGTCAAATTTTATTGTTAAAAATACATATATCGGTAAAATTTATTGATAATATATTTTTTGAATTTATCGATAGATATAAATTCATCAATAAAATTTCGTACTAATTTCAAATTTTTTGTAGTGAACTTCACTAAGATTTTCCACAAATCCATGGCTGATTCTTTGGTGTTTTTTTTTCTTCTAAAAGTAAAAAACGTTGTTGTATAATTTTGTCAAATTCAAAAATCTCTCTTTTGTTTTCTTTGAGATAAAACATCCAAAATTTCATTTACCGTGATTATGATGTGATTAAAATATATTATTTTTAATATATTATTTTATTTTTTAATTAAAACATATATTTATAGATAAAAATATAATAGTTATTAAATTCAAATTTTTAATAATATATCTCACCCACATGTTGTTTTAGATGAGTAATCAAATTCCATGATACTAAAAAAGGTTTGTTTTAAAAATAATAAAGTAACATAATATCACATCACATGTTTCTAAGTATATACGTTGTGGAATATAAATGAATTCTTTTCGGTTTTGTTTTCTAATTCTTCTAGAAAGTTGAACTTGTTTTTTGAAGTTTATTTGTTTGATATATATCAAACTAACACAAAAATAAATACAATTAACATTTCATAAATAAATGTTATTTTTTCTTTAAAATCGTATCCTGGCCAAAATATTTTATTTGAATCTCGTCTGTTTTGATAAAACGAAATTAATGAAAAATAAATTTTATTTAATACAAGATACTTAACGTTTTGTAAGAAATGTGTATAAATATCACTACTTATACCAATATTATACACTAACATTCTTACATTTTTAACTTATAAGCTAGCATTTGATCGGCAGAAATGGCTTCTCATTCTTGCAATCTTTTTATCTTTGGAATGTTATTTGCGACTTTGCTTCTACTGTCAGGTAATTAGCAGAATAGTTTTACTTTTTCATTATGTTCACTTGTAACATACAAGTTGAATGAACAAAATATCTCTTTTATATTATTATTGTAGTATACACATCAATTGAAATATAATAAATATGATAGTATACACAAAATATCGTATTTTGT
>Ga0214544_1005693_pt1 | contig 23861 bp, 9 predicted proteins | sample CNSS3metaG_FD_160074 | JGI IMG/M metagenome (GOLD analysis project Ga0214544, IMG submission 160074) | Root nodule microbial communities from cowpea collected in UCLA plant growth center, Los Angeles, California, USA - CNSS3 | ecosystem: Host-associated > Plants > Roots > Nodule | place: USA... | reverse complement strand
TTAAGGTTTATAATTTAACATGTGCAAGAAACTTGTGACTATCCCCGAGAAAGATGGAATCAACAACCATATATGAAGACAATAGTATATTGTTCAATTGAAAGGATGATATAGATATCCAAAAATTTGTTCATCTGAAAATATGACAAGTCTATTTGTAAAGTTTTTGCCAAGAAAAACTTTTGAGCAAATGACTCACAAATTCGGACTCTGTCACCTTAATAATGTAAGTTTACATGAGGGGGAGAAATAGAATATGTGATAAACAATATTGTATTAAAGAATACAGAATGTTGTACTCTTTTTCCTTCACTAGGTTTTTTTATCCTAAAGAGTTTTTCCTAGTAAGGTTTTAACGAGACACATTCTTTATCAATGGACACTCAAGGGGGAGTGTTATGAATTAACGATTGTCCATTGATTTGATACATTTACTCATATATTAACTAAGTTGATTTGTTTCCTTTATGGATTACATATTGTATCTATAAATAGGACTCTTCCTATCAATAATAAGACACAGATGAGTTGCTTCCTATTCTCTTATTTTCTATTCTCTATTGTTTCTTCTCTATTATCTATTGTTCTCTCTATTATTTACTTTATTTCATAACAATATAAGCATTTTAATCATTTTTTTTTACTTATTGCAGGGCGCCAATTGGCCTATCTCAATACAGAAAACATAGGTAATAATCCTACAACAACGTATAAATGAGATTAGTCTCTTAGTTAGTTGATATTAATAATAAAATAAAATATCCTTTAATTAATATTACGATAAAATAAGTCAATTTAGAGTTTTAAACAATATAGAAACATACAAAATATTATATTGTACTTATTCAAGTATTTCTAATATAATACATAATTAAATTTAGGATCATGTTATTTTGATACGCAGATAGTAAAAAGTACAGGTTTGATCTGAACCGGAGTCTATATTTTGTAAAAAATATTATCACGTTTTCATAGACTACGTACGTCTCTTGTAAAACCGAAGTATATTATGCATAATAAAGTACAATTATTGTCCTATAGTGATTATACTATAATTCATTAAAGAGTTTGTATAAAATTTGTAGTAATATAAAATGCAACTTCAACATATACAAAATATACACAATTATAAATACTAATATAAGAATAGTTAAAAAAATTAAAAAAATAAATGTATTATCTTCCATATATTTTTTCCTGTACGTGTATATCTGTATGTTTTGTCTACGTAATACAATGATTACAATTCAAAAACAAATGATACATAAATCAAATGTATCAAATCGTTTAAGTAATAAAATGAAAAGTTCAGATATCAAAATCTTAAGAGATTTGTGTTGTTTAGAAAACTATGATTCTATACTAATTTATACAAAAATTATGAGTGATAAAATAAATATTGAATGTGGAAGATTATAAAATCTAAAAAAAATTAAATTTTTGAAAGTTCTTATGAGGTAAAGACTTCACTAGGGTGGATTTCATACATCAAATCAATATGAAAACACTAATAATATATTTCTAATTCCATACTTAATATCTTAGTGACAAGTCTAAACTTTAATAAAAACATTAATGTCTTAGACATTTTCTTACTAAAAGTTTGCATTAAGCTTAAATTCGAATGTTAATGTTAATAATGATTAATGATGTACTCTATGTCTATATTGACAATCAACTAGTTGTCTATTGTAGTTTTTGTAGTTTAGGTTTTAATATCGTGTCCAATGATTAGATACCCACAACTCCTATAATTTTGAACACTAGAAAGAGAATAATGTTGAATGCCTCCGGAATGAGTCTCCACAAAAAAAAAAAAAAGCTTCCTCTCTCCCCCCAAAAAGAGAGGTTTATTCCTCAAATGGGTGTTCATTTTTAATTGTATAGAGTCTTCTATTTAGAGACTTTCAGAACTGGATGGAACTTATTTGTACTTGAATTTGTAATTGAAGTAACAAGCTCTATTGATAATTGGTTATGTTGATAACTTCTTAAATATCTGATATTCTTACTTATCTCCAAAATATAACCAAATACTTATATTTTCCAATTTATTAAACAAAATCTAAATTATCTAATAAAAGACAAAATACTTATCTTTTATAAAATTATTTAATAAACTCTTAGTTATTTTAAAAGATAATAATAAAATACCAATAAAAGAAATAAACATAATAAAACCATCTTAATGCCATTTACCAAAAATAAATTTCTAACATAAGACAATGATATAAAAAAACAATTTTATTAACAATTCATAAATATCAAATTGCAATCAAACAGTGGCGGATCTTGATCAAAAGTGTCGGAGGGGCCAAAGTAATATAATTTTGAGATCATTAGATTCGATCATTAGTATAATGCTTCAAAAAATGACTTTTCTACCTGAACATTTTTTTATCATTAGTATAATGCTTCAAAATATATGAAGAGGTAGAATCTATTTTGTTTTACTCAATAATTTCCTTTTCATCACTCTTAAACGATTAATTTATTCTTTCGTTCTTTATCAATATACCTTTTTTGTAAATAATACTAAAAAATAATTGATCATAATCTAATAAAAAATTGAGACACGTAATTATTAAAAGAAAAATATATTCATTATTATTAATACATTATACACTATTATTTTTTTCTATATTCATTAAAAAAATATACAAAAAGTTCATGAGATAAAAAAAAATATTTTCATTATCAAGTAAGACAAGAGACGGGAAAAGAAGAGGATAAATAAGAAATATAATGAGTTTATGTCTAACTTTTTTTTCTTTAAAAACAAAAGGAAGACATATGAGAGTGAGAAATTATTACAATTTGTGAAAAACTAAAAAGACAATGAAAAGAAAAATAAAAATTATATTTGGTTTAATTACTCTTTTGATTCATGTTTTCGTTTTAAAATGTTAAGTTGGTCCTCTAATTTATTTTAGTCTCAATTTAGTCCTGATTTTTGAAAATATGATGTAATTCAGTCTTTTACGATCAATTTCGTTAAATTCCTCGAAAGAGGTAAATGATCTTTTCATTAAAATTGAAACTCTTAATATAAATGATTATCTTTGTTAGTGTAATTAACCTAATCCTAGTCTCAATTTTTAAATAAAAACATGAACAAAAAAAATTAAACCTGAATATTTTTATTTTTTATTATATTTAATTTTATATTTTATATTTTATTATGTATTTACATTAAATGTTATGTTTAAATAAAAGAAATAAAAATTTTTATTTTTATTAATTTCTAATATATGTTACCTACAATTTAAAAAATTTAATAAATTTTAAATATATTTTTATTTTATATTATATATATATATATATATATATATATATATATATATATATATAAATAATCAAAATTTTGGGGGGTCAGGGCGCTTCCTGTCCCCAAAGAGCTCCACCTCTGCAATCAAATACAAACATACAAAACTAATATAGACCACATACAAATTTATATGTCAAAAGATATTCAACAAATGAAATATCGATTAATATCTTTTAAAAAACTCACATTAAGTTTTTTTTTTTACCAGAAATTGATATTTTAATAATACAATTTTTAAACAATTCAAAAGATTAATCTAAACCATATTTACTCAAACATCATTATTTACTCATTTCAAATCAATCTTAGTCTCTTAATTCAAAATATGCTTGTATACTCTTATCAATTTCATAAAGTATCACAAGAAAAAAAATATAAAAAATTATTTTACTGGTCTAAACCATATTCATAACTTAGTTCAAAAACTTTTATACTTAACATACATCAACGTATCAAATAAAACTCAACAACATTCAATAAAATAATTAAATAATTTCTCAATCAACTACAATTTCTGCATAAAATTCAAAATATTATAATCACGTCACATTTACATCCAAATCATCTATATAAAAATTAAATAATTTCCCTTATTTACCATGTTTATCTTCAAAGTAGTTTTCTAAAAGTAAAATAATAAAATCATTTTAAAATTTAGGATATAGAGGAAATTATCCAAACACAACAAAATTTTAATATATATTAAATTAAGTTTAAAGGATATTTTTTTTCAATTGACTCTACGATGTTAAATGACAAAATCATAAGTATCAAAATAATTAGATTTTGAAAGAGATGAGTTTCATGGAGAAATAGAATTAAATATAAGAAAGACACCAAATTTAATAGAGAGAGAAATAAATAATGAAAAAAAAGTTGAGAGAAAGATGGGGCACGGCTTTACAATTTTTAACGCCGAATGCATGCTTCCGTGAAATAAAGTAACCTAATAGGTATCCTTTATTTTACTTTATTTTATTTTATTTTATTTTATTTGTGCTTTAATATATTTTTTCTTTATATAAATTGATTACAAATCATGTGCCATTTTTCTTTTCTGATTTGTAGTGTATCTCTTGTCCGAGCTTCTCAAAAGACAACAAAAAGGTATCACTTTTACAATGAAATATCCCCGTTTAATTAACGTTAAAAAATGTTTTCATTCAAAATTTTAGAAATGTGCATAAATATATAAAATATGTATACAACATACAGGTACATTTTCATATGTGTACTTACTGTATATGTAAATAAAAATAAATTATACATTATATTAAAATGAATTGGATTAGTGCTTTAAGAATTTTATACTAATTAGTGGGATCTTATAATTCTTTTTTTGGTGACACTAGATAAAAAAAGACAAAAGTTGTTGTCATCATTTATATATCAACGAACATAAATATAAAAGAGAGAATAACAACGAATATTTTTATGTTGGTTCAATTTTATTGAAATTTATATTCAGTTTAAATCATCCTAATTTTAATGTAACTGTTTTGCATTTTAAAATTCATATTACAAATTTTAGATGCAAAACATGATATCACTTAAAATGTATAAAAATACAAAACTTTATAAAAGTTATTACTTGAAATACCAACAAAATTTAAGTGTATACAAAAACAAATTCATAAAGTATATGAAAAAATATAATATAATGTAACGATATTTTAGAAAAGAAAAGGAACACAAAAATATGCAAGAATTTTACTAAATGCTTTGGAGTAAATGATGATGGTTTCTTAACAACTATTTCCCAACAAGTGCATTAGTGCGTAACGGTATCAATAAGTGTCATATTCATATGAATTTAGCAAATATATTGATAGTTAGTTTTTGGGTTTTTTTGATTTGGATAAAAAGTACATGTAAAAATAGATAGTAGTAATTAGATTGAGTGGAGTAGGGACTATGATTTGATTTCATATCATCTTCTACTACACCACTACCATCTTGTTTACTTACTATGCAAATTATTCAATATTCTAGGAGTACTCTTTCTCTATAGATCTTGGTTCATCCTTGAATCACTAGAACGTAAGGACTTCAAGCCCAATGCGATTTCTCAACTCCTGGTAGAATGAATCATTGCTTTAATGTGCAAGATTCATTGAATGAATCCTTGTTTTGCTTTCATGTGCAAGACTCTTTCATCCAACATCTTCTCTAGGTATCACTAAAGCACTAGTACAAGTATGATGATTTGATTAGACCACAGTTTGAGACTAGTTTTCCAACTCAATCCAAACAAGTTAAATAGATGAGTGATCAAGTCATTATTAAGTATAAATAAAATTACAAACAATTGAATGAAAACAAAGATAAATACCCAAGAAGTAGAAGTGCATAAAATCATAATTGAGTACATCAAACCTATACAATGCAATTTCAATTGAGTACATCAAACCTAGACTCGAGGGAGTTCAACTACTCATAAAATATACAATGCAATTTCAACATTATCTACACATAAGATTTACATCTCCCTCGAACCTCATAGACCATATTCTCTCCAACAACTACATTTCTAACACTCCACTCAATGCCTAGAATGAAGACATGAGGTCTTTATTTAGAAGAATTTTTGGGCGATGCTCAATCTAACTTTTAGTGTTCAGCCACAAGGATTTCTTCATAAGTGGGTTTCCTTCTCAATTCAGTCCCTTATCCTGATGCTTAACACTTGACATTTCCCTCTTGGAAGGGTTTTCTTGGCTGCTCTTTGTTGTGCTCAACTAGAAAGCCAAACTATGTTATCTTATCTTTTCTACTTTCATGATTCAGCACCAGTGATTGGGACTGAGATGTATACTTGTTCTTTTCTCTTATACTGCAAAACAACAAAATATCATTACAATTCATAAAACTTCAATTCTCATTATATCATTTGTATCTTAAGCTAAGCAGATTTGTTTTATATATAAATAAAACCATTTAATACATGATAAATATCAATTTCAAATGAAAATTTTATTTATTCATGACACTTATTAGTAAAAAAATTCTTTGAAAGATTTAGAAAGAAAAAAAAAATCAAAGCTAGAAAACTAGTTGTAATTATTTTTAACCATTTAACTTTGAATTTTACGAAAAGACTTTTATATAAGTTAATATAGAATTATCTAGTCAAGATACTTAATTATATATAAAAACTTAATATCAATGATTATTTTAATATATAATTGATAATGAGCAAACCTTATATTTATACTAAACTTCAAATGATCTATTGTTATTTAAGATAATAAATTTAATTGATTATACATAAAATAATTATTTGTTTAAGGAATATGTAAATATAATAATCAAATATATTTTAACATAATCTATTAATATATTCTAAAAATATTTTTAAAGTAATGCCAATAAAAAAAGTTAAATGGCGCCAAAAACGATAGAATAAATATAATATATATTAATCAAGAAAAATTTAAACTAATACATGATTACATAAAAAAAAAACACACGTAAAATTCTAATCATAAAAAGCAAACTATATTCTAAAAGTTTTGAAATTTTCAAGTTGATGAAGAATCTTTCTCTTGGTCTTATCACCACTATATGTAGGTCTTTCCGGTACAATATATAAAATTTAAAATATAAAAATACTTACAAGTTTAAACAAAATGCATTCTTAGAAAAATAAAAGCTGCAAAAACATGAAAACGTAATAAAATACGTATGTAGCATGCACTAAAGCATATATGAAGTTTCTTGAATATCTTCTTTCTCCTTCTAATTTTTTCCACCCACCATATCTGTATTCTTCTGTTTATCTTCATGTAAACCTACGAGATGTTTTTTTTTTAGTTATATAACACGTAACTAACTTAAAAGAATATAATCAAGCTTCATCACTAAGAATATGACATATAATTTAAATGGATAATAATATTTTAACAATTTTTTTTATAATTTAAAATGACATTGGTTTTAGAATATAGAAATATGAGAAGATAGAAAAATAAAAAAATCACTTAAAAAATGTTATATATTTTATAAGAAAAGGTTGTCAAAATTTAGTTATTAAAAAATATTTTTTAATTTAAATAACTAGTTTTAGTCTTAAAAAACGTGTGAGTTTTAGTTGTATAGTTCCTGGAAAATATGTATCTGAATTTTTATCTATAAAAATTTCAAATTACTATTTTTAATTAACCTATTGCCGATAAAAAAAAAACTATTTTTAATCTGTTAGTATCTATTTTAAAATAGATAATATGTGTCGCAATATTTTATTAGTTATTTTAAACATATTATTAAATAGAAAAGATTGGAGGAGAAATATGGTTTTATTATATTTTTCATGTTTTAAGAATGCCTAACTCAAATGATCAAATATACTATTAAAGTTTAATTCTTAAACTATTATATATCCTTTGATTTAAAATTGTTAAATATAATCTCATTAGTTTATTGGTTATTATATTTGAGCACGTGGCTTTGTTAAGACAAATGCAAGGATTTCTGATGCGGAGAGTTCAGATGAAGAGAATAGTGAAGATGCAGAAGATAGTGATAGTGAGAATACAGAAGATGAGGAATCTGAAGCGGAAGAAGAAACACATTGTAAAGAATCTGAAGTCGAAGATACAAATTCTGAGAAGTCTGAAACTGATGATGATGATGATGATGATGAATATTTTGAAAAAATTGAACCTGAAGATGAGGATTCAGATGAGGAGCACTAAGGTATGTTCATGTCTTCATAACTTAAAAGGAAAATCATTGACTTTTGAGTTCAGTTTGTTGTTTTGTTGTTACAGAGAGATTGGACAGAAGAAACTAAGCATGCGTATTCATGGCTATCATCTAGTCAAGAAGGGGATTAATTTATATGTTCCTTTTTCTTTTTTTCTGTCCAATTCGTACCATCTTAATGTATATAGATATTATTATTGTTTGACTAATGATAAATATCATGAAAATAAGTTTGTGAATTGTCATAGATCACTCCATAAGATAAAGTCTGTCAGAAAATTTTTTGCAACCACTTTTTTCTCTTCTGATACTCCTAGTGGTCTTTGATTTTCCGTTTGAAAAACACTAAGCATCCCTCCACACATTTCGAAGCTGAAAACAGGGAAGGAACTGTATTGGTCGATTACGAACATATGAAATATCTTCTTTTTTTTTCAAAAGTATTATTAAATGTTCTGAAAAATAGAACTTCTCTTTATTCCAAACTCCTTTTTTTTATTCTCAAATTTATAACCACCATACATTTGTATTTTTGAATTTTGCCATCTCACTCTGATCACTAAATGGTATGACATCGGTGTTAGACGACACGACAGCCAAATAGAAATTGATATCGTTAATAATATCAAAATACAAATATTATTTAAGTTTGACATATAGATTTCATCCATAAAAATATGATTTTTATTGATCCTAATTTATAAAAAATATTATTTTATCCTTTGAAGAAATACTAAAATTATATTTGTTATCGATCAGTTTAAATGATTTCATGTGAGTTTTAAGGCACTCATTATAATTAGTATGATTACCGTTTTATAATTAAGTTAATAAAAGGAAAATTAGCGTTCAAAAGGGAATCATGCATATTAGTTGGATAGAATTTGGCTAACTACATGCAACAGATAAGGTTCAACACAGAAACAATATTAGTGAGTTGTTAGCTTATTTTCTAAGCAATGAAGCGACAGTATTTCATATCCTGCATAGTTTGAGTTACGGATGGCAATTTGGGGGTGGACTAGGCGAGTTGGTTTGCTGTATAAAAAAATATTGGACGGATTGTGATGATGAATTTGTTGGTATGTAATGGCTTGTCCTGCATAGGTCTGCAACTCGCATGGTCTAAAGACAGGGTGGAACGAGTTGACCCGCTGACTTGCTTACAAAATTATATGTTTTCATCTTTTTAGTTCTCACATCATTCATAACGTTGTTTCTTTAAGTTTTTCTTTTATTTTTTCTTTTATTATTATTATTACTACGTTTATGTATAATCATTGTATATAAGATAATGATTTTAGTTATTAAATATGAAATATTTTTTTATGTATTTTTAGATACATGTCTTGTAGAGTGACATGTTACTATTGTACTTTGGCTATAATCTCCGTTGTTATTTTTTTGTCTTTGATGAGGTAAATTAATTGAAATTATTTCGATAGAAAATGAATAGTAAGTATTATAAGAAAATAAAAAAAAATTATTTTGCTCAACAAAAAAAAATATATTTCACTCATCACAAATACGGATCAACCCGCAGGCTCACCAGCTAATCCGTAGAGTGGGACAGGCCAGAACCCAATATTAAATTGCAGAATGGATCAACCCAGCTCACACTTTGTGGACCAAAACGTGGGACGGACCAAAACGGGTCGGGCTTGCTCGCTTTGCCATCCTAGTTTGAGTATGTATACAATTTTATATCTTATTCAATAGTAACGTAATTACTGATTCTTAATGTATCAATAGTTGAAAGTTATCTGTTAGTGATTGATAAAGCAGAGAGAAGAATAGTGGGTGGTGCATATATTCTTCAATCAATAACTGGGTTCTATTCTTGAAAGAAGATGAAGATACTAAACCTGAACAGACACATCGTGTAGCAGTAGTAGTTGATTCGGTTATCCAAGTATTTATTAGTAGCTTGGTTGGTTCCCATTCCCAACCCAAAGCTAAGAAAATTAACACTGGTTTTCTGCAGAAACAAGAGGATGTTGCGTTTGAGGAGAAAAAGTGTTGAAAAACGAAACTCTCGTGGTGATATAGTGAGGAAAGAAGAAGTGGTTACGCTGACCAAAAAACTCCATGCTTCAAACAAAGCACAAGAGAGAAAACCAGAGTGGCCACCAAGTAAAGGTATATATTATAATCATTATCTCTTTCTTCTCATCATAAATTTCAATCCACTTTTGTTGATTATTTTACATGTTTGCATGTTTAAACATTACCATTATATTCTTTTTGTTTTGTCAGAAAAGGAATCTGAGACATTATTTAAAATTTCTTAATGTTTTCCATCACTTGCACATATACGTAATCCTTAATAGGTAAGTTCTTTAAAAATAAAAATCTCACTCAAGATTATGTAATTGTAAATACATGATTTGGGTGAACTAAAGCATCAAATTCTCTTAACTTGTTCAATCAAAGTTCTGACAAATATTCTTCTTTTATGAACGTAGGTGTTCCCTTGTCCAACCCACATAGACAATGCCTTCCTCAAGGTAACTGTCAGTTCATACTTCTGTTCTGTGTCATAAACATATTATAGATAGTTTTATTTTTCACTTCGGAACACAGGATTGAGTGAGGAAAACATCAAATTCTCAATATGCAACACTTAACCAAACTATAAAACATATAACATGATATAAGGGAGAACTGCAGATAAGATTTAAGGATATTACATACACAAAACTATATACGACTGTATTATGTTCTAAATTGATGTTTAATTAATCAGTGACTAATTTATAAATCAATTCCTTTGATAGAAAAAATTATATAGATAATTTTAAAGACCAATTCATAAATTAATTATAATTTTTTTATTCATAATAGTGATTATTTTAATAATCAATAATTTTTAAATTTTGTAAATTAGTTTATAAATTTGTTAATACAGTGAATAATTATTTTTTGTCAATAAAATTGGTTATCATATAAAAGTTTTCTTATAATGATATATGCCGGTGTACATAGTGCATGTCACACCACATCAACACATGCAAATGTAAGTTATTGAAACAATGTTTTCTTAACAAAATATATAAAAAGATACATTTTAATCAACTTTCATTCAAGATCCAACATACAACAATCACACAGATCACACATAGATTTACACATAAAGTATGTTCAACAAGCACAATATCAACTTACATATTTCAAAAGACACATACCAAATAGTAATATTTGATCTAATGTTCAAGACTTATATTTACAAGTGAATCTGAAAGAAATGATTGGGACAAATTCAAGATAACTCAAGTCATACATTTACACATGTTATAATGCTCAAGAACCTTCTATCAACTTTTCATCACATTATAATTTATATCTTAATTTGTGTGACTTAATTAGTCGATCTATGAGATCTTTATTACAACAAAAGTATTTATACTTAATACTCAAATTAAACAACAATTCAATATCATCTATGTGACCCCGAATTCACATATTTTTAATCAATCTTAACCATCATTTACTTATATTGTAATATAACGAGTTATTTAAATAAAATCATAAATCAATTATAAGTAAGAATTAAGATTCAATTTATATTAAAGAGCTAACGAGAGGGGAAAAAAACTTATGGTGATAAGTTAACTAAATAATATCATTTGTACTTTAATATTTTTTTACATGATAATTTTTTTTTTCATGACTGTAGAAACTACGTTCACGGAGATTATGGCCAGAAAACAAAGACAAGGTACTAATCTTACAATGAAATATTCCTTTTTTTTAATTTCTCAAAAATATGGAATTTAAAGAATAGTATTATTATAAAATAATATTTTCTGAGAATAAATGTTTTTATCAAGTTTTTCATAGAAACACTTTTATGAAGAGATAATAGTGTTGAATTTTTTTTATCGACCAAAAATATAAATAAATAAAAGAGCACTTGTTGTGGAGTGCTCTGATCCTTTAAAAAAATACAGAATTTGTACAGAGGATGAAAAACTTGATATCAAGTTCATAACAAGCAAAAAAGTCAACGGAAGTGTGATTTTTTATTACTAAATTTTGATAATTTTTTTTTTTATAATCTTATGTTATATCTTTTAAATGGTTTTTCATTTTTATATTTTCTCATTCTCAATATTTTAAAATCACTTAAAAAATAACACATTATGGTATAAAAGAAAATTGTCAAAATATCATTGTTCAAAAAGAAAATTGTCAAAATATCATTGTTCAAAACTAAAGCATCTAAGAGGCAAAACACAACAGAAACTCCATATGCAACATAGTGATCCATTGATCAAAAGGAGAACGTTGTGTGTGCATACTGGAAGACGATCCAGACCTAAAAACCAGACAATAGAGAATATATTTGCAATATGCACATAATATTGACTTCCCGCTTCGTTTTCTTTCCCCCATAAATCAGTAATGGTTTTCTTTGTCGGGATTGATATCTTTTTCATTTCAGCAATTAAAATTGGGCATCTTCACCATTGACCCCAATTAGAGATTTGACCTTCCGTTCTTTATACGAGTAGTTTACTTGGTCCTTCCTCTTGAAGATCTGCATTTGGTTACCTTACTTAAACACACAAAGTTACTATATCACAAACATTTTAAACATTTATAAGGAGAAAGATATCCATCACTCTAAAAAAATATTATTTGACAGTTGAAATTTTATGTTTCATCCAAATTCAAACTGTTATTTGAGCAAGGCCAAATATTTTTATATGATCTACTTTCTTTTGTTTAAAGATTATCATATTCCTTTGTTTTTAAATTTTCCCTACAATTGCCAATCACATCCCACGCCATATTAGGCTGAGAAGATGAAACTGTTGAAAATTGATCATAATTTTAACATGACGCACTGAGCTAAATCCTAACCCGTGACCACACAAATTTCACACCTTTTCACACCTTTTGAGATATCCTACATGAGAAGAATAAGCAATCTACATTCTCTCTTCCTATGCTAAACATAACTCACAAAGATTATAATGTAGTTTGAATTTCATCCAAATTCAAACTGTTATTTGAGCAAGGCCAAATATTTTTATATGATCTACTTTCTTTTGTTTAAAGATTATCATATTCCTTTGTTTTTAAATTTTCCCTACAATTGCCAATCACATCCCACGCCATATTAGGCTGAGAAGATGAAACTGTTGAAAATTGATCATAATTTTAACATGACGCACTGAGCTAAATCCTAACCCGTGACCACACAAATTTCACACCTTTTCACACCTTTTGAGATATCCTACATGAGAAGAATAAGCAATCTACATTCTCTCTTCCTATGCTAAACATAACTCACAAAGATTATAATGTAGTTGAATCCCTTGCTAATAATTTTCCCTTGGTCGGCTTATCCTGAATAACCTCAAACCTAATAATTGAGCATTTGAGATTATCCTTGTACTCCACAACATTTTAAACACTTTGTTCTCATCCTCTTCAAAGGTACCCTGCACTTTGTTATAAATTGACCTGATCGAGAAAACATCGTCCTCAACATTCTTCTAGTTCCAAGTGTAAGGACGCTCATTTCTGAAACTTAGATAACTTATAACAAGGAGAAGTTTTTCCTCAATGGCTACCTCCCAGACGAATCTAAAGATAAGTTCTTTCAAAATAAAAATCCAACTCAAGATTATGTAATTGTAATTTCTTGATTTGGGTGAGCTAAAGCATCAAATTCTTAACTTGTTCAACCAAAGTTCTTATAAATATTATTCTCTTATGGACGTGGGTGTTCTCTTGTCGAACCCTCCCTCCTCAAGGTATCTTTGTTCTGTTACGTGTTATAAACATATTAGTTTCATTTTCCACCTCTGAACACATGATTGAGTGAGGAAAGTATCAAATTCTCGATATGTAACACTCTTAACCAAAACATATAATATAAGACCTATACATATTATATATTATAAATTATTTTAAGTCATTAGCAATTCATAAATAATACAATTTCAATCGATCACAAACATTCAACAAATCAAATATCGATTGACGTCTATATTTCAAAATATTCATATTAAGTACGAGCTATTAGAAACTAAAAATTGACCTTCTAAAACTTCAATATACAAATAAACATAAGAATATAGTAAGTTCACTTCAACACATACTACACATCTACATATGATGTGGGTAAAACTCTCCCTTTGTTTTATACTATCTTAATATATGTGACTTGAATCATTTACATATAATCTCCGATACGTGATCACAAATTTGTATATGTTTCATCATTCTTATATAAATTTTAAATCATCATTCCATATCATATATATGTATTTCACCTCAATGAAAATTCATCACATCTCAAAATCATACAATTTTATCTCCATTTAAAGGCACATAAATAAAAATTAATTTTTCATTGTATTAATGTAGGTTTTTTTATACTTTGGGGTTCATTTAAATTCAAATTTGTAAAAATGGATCAGTTGAATTTTTTTTTTTTGCAAAATAGGGTCAAGTCGTCATGGTAGACGACATTACAAGTGAAGTCGTCTTCCACTATGCTATTTTTTTTTTCAAGAAGCAAAACCGTGCTGTGAGAAGCCAGTTTCTATTCACTTTAAAAGTGAAGTCATCGTCCTCGTGCATGACGACTTCACTTTTTAGTTTTTTTTACATTCAGTTTTATATTTGTTTTTTTTTAATTTATATTATTTAGTTTTTTTTAGATATTTGTCTATAGTAAAAATATAAAAAAATAGTTTTAAGAAATTCTAAAATACTTACTCTTTAAACCTTAATAAAAAATTAAAAAGATAAAATGATACAAATTAAAAAATATTAAAAAATCCTTCAATAATTATATTTGAACATTTAATCTTTTTAGGTTTATTTTATTTGTGTTTTAGTTAGTCTACTAACTATCAAATAAAAAGTATCATTTAATAAAATACTAAATTTGTAAAATCAAACAAATATAAAGCTTAACGTTAAAAAAAATTTGAAAAGTGAAGTCATCATGTATAAAGACGACTTCACTTTTGAAGTAAATAGAATCCGGTATGTCACCGTATGATTTCATTTTTTGAAAAAAAAAATAAAGAAACCGGCATGGTGGAGAACAATTTCACCTTTAATGTCGTCCTCCACCATGACGACTTGGCCTTATTTTGTAAAAGAAATTCAACGCACCCATTTTTACAAATTTGAGTTTAAATGGACCCCGAAATACAAAAAAGCCATTAATGTAACATTCAAAAATAATATAGGTTTAAACCCTCTGTTGGTCCTTGTTTTTGTTCAAATCCCAATTTGATCCTTAGATTTTGACTTGTCTCAATTGAGTCCCTATTTTTGAAAATGTGTAAAACTTAGGTCCTTTATGTTAGTACCGTGCTAACAGTATTAAATATGTGTTACATGTCAGTGGTAGTAGTAGTAGTGCCACATGTCACTATCAATGCCACTCCATTGACTTAATCTCAATATGGTCTTTATATTTATTATTTTAGTCTCAATATGGTCCTTATATTTATTATTTTAGTCTCAATCATAATTTTTATATAAATGTTAAACTAGTATTGGGATTAAACTCGATATTTTTCTATAAATATTGTACTGGTATTCCTAAAATTAAATTAACTATATTTAAAAACATTTTTAACCATGAAAGATAAACTAATGTTAGTGACCAATTCATTTGGTAGCCAAAACCTAGGTAACTAGTGTTAGTGACCAATTTAGAAATCACTCCATAATAGAAACTATTTTAATTACCAATTTAGAGACTAATTATAATATTTTAAAACTAGTTTAGTTACCAATAATATTTAGTTTATAAATTAGTATCAAAATTTGTCACTGTACTAACTCATTATTTTTTGTCACTAAATTTAGTCATTATTTAAAGTTTTTCTTGTAGTGAGTCCCCTCATTTGGGGACTCCTTAAAAGAAAGCTTAATGAAGAGTAAGTCAGGACTAGCCCATGAGCTTTTGATCAAATTGATACCTCTAGAAATCATTACTTCCAACAAACTTGAGTTTGTAATATGACTTTACATTAGATATTCTATTTACAGTTTAGCTTTTCATTAATAAAATATTCATTTTCATGGTCTCCACAAGTTATATAGATAATTATACAAAAAAATTAAACTTACAAACAAAAAACTTTCGTACAAAATCTAAACATACATAAAAAATAAATTTTAATTGTACCAATTTCCTTTTCTATTATAGTTTTTAACACATAACACAAGACAATAATAACTATAATTTGTGATAGGCAAAGAAAATCATTTGGAAATATATAAACCACCTCTAATATAAACAAAATGTCATAGGATTACTGTCCAGCAAAAAAGCTACACACAAGCTTTTTTTTGAAAATTATGACACACAGTGGCGGATCTTGACCAAAAACGTCGGAGGGGGCAAAATAATATAATTTTGAGATCATTAGATTCAATTATTAGTATAATGCTTCAAAAAATGACTTTTTTAACTGAACATTTTTTATCATTAGTATAATGCTTCAACATATGTGAAGAGGTAGAATCTATCATGTTTTAATCAATAATTTCATTTTCATCACTCTTAAACGATTAATTTATTCTTTCATTATTTATCAATATAACTTTTTTGTAAATAATACTAAAAAATAATTGATCATAATCTAATAAAAAATTGAGACATGTAATTATTAAAAGAAAAATATATTTATTATTATTAATACATAATACACTATTTTTTTTCTATATTCATAATAACGAGTTTATGTCTAACTTTTTTTCTTTAAAAACAAAAAGAAGACGTATGAGAGTGAGAGATTATTACAATCTGTGAAAAACTAAAAAGACAATAAAAAGGAAAATAAAAATTATGTTAATAAATATTTTGTTTAATTACTCTTTTGATTCATGTTTTGGTTTAAAAATGTTGAGTTGGTCCTCCAATTTTTTTAGTCTCAATTTGATCCCGATTTTTGAAAAAACTAATGTAATTCAATCTTTTATGATAAATTTTGTTAAATTCCTCGAAACAGATCAATGATCTTTTCATTAAAATTGAGACTCTTAATATGAATAATTTGCTTTGTTGGTATAATTAACCTAATCCTAGTGTCAATTTTTAAATAAAAACAGGGACCAAAAAAAAATTAAACCTAAATAATTTTTTTATTATATTTTATTTTATATTTACATTAAATGTTATGTTTAAATAAAAGAAATAAAAAATTTAATTTTTATTAATTTCTAATATATATTACCTACAATTTAAAAAATTTTAAAAATTTTAAATATATTTTTATATTATATTATATTATATATATATATATATATATAAATAAAAAAAATCAAAATTTTGGGGAGCCAAGGCCCCTCCCTGCCCCTAAAAAGCTCCGTCCTGCACATATACAACATTTTAATAAGCAAACCAATATACTACATTCATTATTATGACATCAAACCCTCCCTATTCTTACAAGTATAAAGAAACAACCTTTAGTCATCAATCCAACATGTTTAAAATAATATATTTTCCTAAACCACTCTAATACTCAAAAAACCCACAATTTGATAGAAGTAGAGGTCTTAATCAACTTCACATTTTCAACCAGAATACTTTTCAGAATAAATTTGTATCTTTTTTATATTTAAGTCAACATGCAACTACAATATTTATACCCTCAATATTTAAATTCAACAATATAACTTTAAAATTTAAAATAAATTTAACTCCATTTACCTCAATGAGCGCATTCACTGAATTGCTACATTGAGCATGCCAGTTTCCCTAAAGTTTGTCCTATATACACAGCTAAAATCTATAATAATAAATTTTGTGATTCTATGACTAAACACTAAGTGAAATTTTATCTATATTACAAGGAATAAATCACATGCAACGCTAGAATGTTGCATGCATTACAAAAACCAAAATTTACCCTAAAGACAAATTTCACTTACCTAATGTTAGATCGTTCAGAGTAGATTAAAGAACTTCTTACAGAGATTGCTTCTATTGTCTGCGATCATTAAGGATGATGAAAAATGTTGAAATTTGAAGGGAAGATATGAAATATGAAAGGGACGAAGTGAAGGTGAAGAAAGTGTTCTCTGTTTTGATGGAAAATCACTCTGCCCCCATTCAATTTCCTTTTTTAAAAGACCAACATACCTTAGTTATTAATTTTAATATATATGTATCTATACTTATGTTCTATTTGTTTGTTCCTCACATTAGGATTTTTGCAGTGAAAGAAGCAACAAATTCAAGAGAGGCTATGCAAAAAAGATTTCTTTGTATTTTAGGAATGGATTATGTAAATAAGAATTTTACAGTAAAAAAGATTGGACTTGAAATCGGATTTAACTATATTTTCTCTCTTTTTCACATGATTAAATTCACTAATTAGAGTTCAATTCCTTAAATTATTAATTCTTTGATTTAAAATTGTTAAAGTCAGTTAGTTTATTGGTTATGATATTTGAACAGGTGGCTCTACTAAGCCAAATGTAAAGTATTCTGACACGGAGGGTTCAAATGCAGAGGGTAGTGAAGTTGAAGACGAAGAGGGTAGTGATGCTGAAGATACAAATTCTAAGGAATCAGAAGCTGAGGACAATAATTCTGATGAATCAGAAGACAATAATTCTGAGGAATCTGAGGTTGACGAGGAAACAAATTCCGAGGAATCAGAAGCTGAAGATAACAATTCTGAGAAATCTGGAACTGAGGATATAAATTCTGAGGAATCATCAGAAGCTGAGGAGGATTCAGATGATGAGCCACCAAGGTATGTTCACGTCTTCACAACAACTTAATCAAAGGAAACTCATAACTATTGTAGAAGAAAAAGAGAGTTCATCAATAACAAGATATTCAAGGATCTCTTGAAAGAATTATGCTATCGTAGTTGTTCCTCTCATTACTTTAAGTTAAATTTGTTTTCTATATTATTCATAAGTAATTCATAATTATAGATAAGGATTTTCATTAATAATGTCATAGGGTTCATTATTTCTTCTTACCTTTACAGGTAAAAAAAAATCTTAAATTCAACCTTTTATTTTTTTTCTTATGTAGGCGACTCATTGATCTGCCTAATCCATCTACGAGGAGGTATGTCATAGTACTCATCATTACTTCTTATTATTTATAAATGAAAAATCCTTAATATCAACCAAAATAGTTAAGAGAAGAATATAAACTAAATATTTTTTTTTCCTTCACTGTGTATTTTGATATGCGATTTTCATTATTAATTTCATAGGTTCATTATTTCTTCTTCTCTTTATATGTAAAACAAGACTTAAAATTCAACCTCTCTTTTATGTAGGCGACTCATTGATATGCCTAATCCGTCTACAAGGAGGTGTGTCATGGGATTCATCATTATTATTCTTATATTTATTATTTATCAATGAAAAAATCCTTAATGTCAACTATTTTTATGAGTGATGCTTCTCACTAATATCATACTCTCTTTTTATTTTTATCAATGAAAAAAATCTTTAAAGTAAATCTTTTATATGAATGTAGGCACCTCACAGATATCGATCAAGGTGTTCTTAATTCGTTTAAGGGGTGGTATGTTATAAGATTCATCATTTTTTTTTTTTTATCAATGAAAAAAGTTTAAAGGTAAACTTTTTATATGAATGTAGGCGTCTCATTGATATCGATCGACTCAACCGACTCGATCACGATTCGTCTATGAAGATGTGTGTATAAGATTCATCATTTATTTTTATTTTTTATCAATGAAAGAAAATCTTAAAGTTAGCTTTTTTATATGATGTAGGCGTCTCATCGATATCGATCGACTCAATCAGAATTCGTCAATGAAGATGTGTGTATAAGATTCATCATTTCTTTTTATCTTTTATCATTAAAAAAAATTCTTAAAGTCAATTTTGTATATGAATATAGGCGTCTCATTGATATCGATCGACTCGATCGCAATTCCTCTATCAGAAAGGTGTGTTATAAGGTTCATCATTTCTTCTTATCTTTTATCAATGAGAAAAGCATCTTTAAGGTTAAATTTTTATATGAATGTAGGCACCTGGTAGATTTTGATCGAAGCATACGTAAATTGTCTTGGGGAGGTAAAAATTATGTAAACTATATATATTCAAATGTTGCTATCGACAACAGAGTAGTGTGATTAATAATTGAGAATTGATTCTACATTCCTTTGTTGTTTTGTTGTTACAAATAGAGACAAGACTCAAGAAATGGTTATGACCTAGCCAAGGAGAATTTCTCTTCATGTTGATACGTAGCCATAAACTGCAATCAATGGCACTAGCTTAATTATAATAAAATGCAAACTCAAGTTCAAGAACTTCGCAAGCTTATAAGCAGTCTCTTATATAATTCAAGGTTTTAATGTTGTTGCTAAATGTCTATCGACCAAGTTTGGATAGTTGTTTGTTAGATTATGTGATACAATTATAAGTGTGTGCTTCTATGTATGACTATTATATTACCCTGAATAGCTTCTGTGAGTGTTCTTTGTCTACATGCATGTGACTCAGCCAATATTTACATTTGTTGTGACCTTGGTTTTTAATGTGTCGATTAAGTGTCCTAGAATTTATTTATCTTAAAGGATTTTTTTTTTTTGACGTATTAGTATATGGCACTCTAGAAGGGGAGAGATTTTTGAACAAAACTTTCTTTAGTATGAACTAAATTTCGTCCACAAACAATGTTAGTATACTAACCTTAAGTATTTTGAGATAAATAAGGAATTTAACAATTTGAAGAAATTGAAATATATGGTGTTTGAATTACATACAATTGAATTCTCTTCATTTCTTAAATAATTTGTTTGGAATGAGTAATTAAAATATTTTGAATTTCAATTTTCTTGTTTGGATAAAGAAATTTAGTTTTTTTTTTTTTTAAGGTAAAATTTTTTTTTAAAAATATTTTGCTTGATTCCGCTTGACCTTTAGTCTAGGCCAACTTGTTTTGACCTATGATCCAAGAAAACTCTTCTAGACCCTCAACCATGGTCGACTTCGCTCATCCTTCATTTCTAACCAAATCGGCTCACCCTTCAATGCTAAAGGTTGAGCTAAGCCGATCTAAATCAAAGGATTGAGCCACGTTAACTAGGGCAGAAGATCGAGTCGAGTTGACTCAAGCCGAGTTAGCCCTAGCCAAAGGTCGAGACTAATTGGTCCTGATCAAAGTTCGAGACTAGAGGTCAAGACTAGTTGACCCTAGTCAGAGGTCGAGACAAGTCGACCCTAGCTAGAGGTTGGGACTAGTCGATCCTAGTTGAAGGTCGAGAAGAGTCAACTCAAATTAAGGCTCGTGACGAGTTGGCTTTGACCGAAGATCAAGACGAGTCGACCATCGAGATGAGTCAGACATGGACGATGAGAAGAGTCGGTCCAGGTTAAAGGTCAAGCTAACTATCAGTCCAAGCTCATTTCGAGTCGAGTCAGCCCAAACTAGATGTTGAGATGACTCAGCCCGAGTTGAAGGTCAATATGAATCAACTTTTTGGACTTGTAAGTTTTTTTCATTCTAACCATTAAAAATTTCAAAACTTGTGAAATTTCAATTTTCATTTTCTAAAAAATTTCAAGTTATATTATTTTAGTTATTTGAAATATCTTTTAAAAGTGTCATTGCTGTAAATAAGGCTTTTAATAATTATTAAAAGGAACTTTTAAAACTAGTTTTCTTGATGTGCCATTAAGAAGCCTATCATCGTAAATCATATGATGATTGATCCCGCCATTGTTTAAACAGTTATAATGGCGGTTATTCTCATGAATTGTAATTAAAAGTGACAAATAAAAAATAAAATAAATTATTTTCAAAGAAAAACCAATAGTTCTCATAAACCATCATTAAAAGTGTCAAATCAATGATAGTTCTTCTCACAAACCGTCGTTAACAGTCATAATAAAAAAATGAAAGTTTTAATTCGTGGAAAAGACAATAGTTCTCTCAGAAACCATCATTAAAAGTGATAAATCAACAATGATTTTAGCAATAACTATAGTCAATATGTGAGTTTTTTTTAATACCTAATCTATTTTGTGCATAATCCATAATCCTTGACAAATTTTACCAAACATATTTATAAGTGTTAAAGATTTTATGAATTTTGGCATTGTGAACAGATTAATAAATATACAACTACAACAATAATTAAAACAAACTCCAATAATAAATTCTAAAGCAATTGTTTTTTTTATCAACAAATAATTATATATATATATATATATATATATTAATATAAAAAATTACTGAGTTTTTTTTTTCACTGTACTACCCTATTACAAAAATATTTATCTATTGTAAACATCATACACTTAAACTTAACAAAATTCAGCTAACTTCCCCTGTAGACATTTATGTAGAGTGACTACAGAGTTACATCAGGTCCAAAGTTTGGATTTGTAATCAAGCATCATACTCTAACAAATCCATAATACATTGTTCAGTCTTCGATACCCATTTATTTATACACCTTTGGTTTGCATATGATGTTGTTGGTATTTACAAGTTGCCTCTAAATATGATAATAGTTGCATGAGACGAAATCTTCCTTGATTTCCTGCACAGACAAAATGAGCAATAGACTAAAAGTCTGACATGTTTAGGTTGTCTTGAGAAGGGACAAAGCACCTGAATCACATTTCTTACTTCCTGATAGGTATTCATGGTCCCTATCTAGTCCTTTATTTGTGATTGTGGTTATGTTTCTAGGTAACAGAATGAAAGCACTAAATTGAACAAAAAGTTCAGTCTGAATAGGAGAAATTAGCGTTACCAATTTTATACTTCATCCAAGCCTAAGCATTTAATTGTCACAATAAATATTTTTTTTACATCTACTTTTCCTTGTCTAAACACAATTTTATTCCTATGATCCCATATGTCTCTTGCAGTTGAAAACCACACACCCTTCCATAAAACAATTGTTATTGGAGTTTGTAAAATTCTAAGAATTTAGACACAGTTTCATAAAATGATAAAAGGTATATTAACGCTTAAAATTGTAAAATTTATTCTAGTTTGTCATTTTCCTTAAAGTGTTAGATAAGTTAACAAAATTATTGTCCACATTGTTTGAATGTAATCTAATGCTTCTATATCCAATGGTTATTTGTCGTCGATAAATTGTAACATATGAATTGAAGTTAGTATAAGATCACGAGTAACTAAAAAATTAATTTATAAGTATATTATAGTGGGTTATAACATATTCCTTGATACCAACTCCTATTAATATCAGCTCGTACAGTGATCATCATCCATTACATCACATAATAATCACATTCGTATTTATTACTCTCTGTTGGATAGTAAACATGGTTAGATTAATTAAAGACAACACAAAGTAAATGAAGGATGCAATTTGAATACCTCGAGGTGCATTTAGGTGAGCTTCTATGATATTGCACTTGGCCTACCACTTTATGTTATATCCATAGTAACCACTAAAATAAAACATTTGATGTTAGAATACATGATATTGTGCAAGGTTGATGTAATATTAAACATTGCTTGAAATCAACTTACCAATGTATTGTTTGTTTAAAATAAGTAGGATGCTTCTTATGAAAAGAGTAGAATTGTGGATTAGTATGATTAGGGATGTCAACGGGGCGGGTAGGGTACGGGTAGTAGTTCCCCCGTACCCTACCCGCTGGATAAATATTTGTCTCGTACCCGTATCCATATCCGTCGGGTATCCGTTATGTGTAACATCCCTATTTTTTAATAAACTATATTATTTATTTTAAATAAAACATTTAGAAAATATTCTATTTTTACTAACGTTTTGTATTTTATTATGATGTAGTTTAAGCATTAAAAATATTATTAAATAGGTATGTGTAA
>Ga0214544_1005689_pt1 | contig 23872 bp, 9 predicted proteins | sample CNSS3metaG_FD_160074 | JGI IMG/M metagenome (GOLD analysis project Ga0214544, IMG submission 160074) | Root nodule microbial communities from cowpea collected in UCLA plant growth center, Los Angeles, California, USA - CNSS3 | ecosystem: Host-associated > Plants > Roots > Nodule | place: USA... | reverse complement strand
ATATATAGTCTTGTTTTATGATATGTGATGTTGGTTCCTAGTTTGGTTTGTCATATCATTACTATAAGTATTTATGCAATAATTGTTTATCGGGCTAAGTTATCATTAACTTACCCTCATTTGTTTTTTGGCTGTTTGTGTTTCTTTTGCAATGATGATATCACTATCGTTAAGCGATCAAATTACCACTACTTAACTATAACAACTTTAGTATTGCTAAGTTAGTAGTGAACAAACTAGATAGGGTTAAGATAACCCTGAGTCGTCTCTCAATGAATACAAAATTAATTTTAAATATTTGATTCTTATAAAAATTCAATTAAAACTAGTAACTATAAAAATATAGGGTTTTGATATGCAAAGAATGAATGTCACACAAAAAAAGATTGTAAACACAATAATAGTAAATAGGTCAATTCCACTGCTTTTTCAAAATAGGATTCTTCATCGATTATCTAGAGATTATTGTTAAATTAATTCTTGTTGTTGATTTACAAATCAATCAATGTAAAGTCTTAATTCATTTGTTGCCATTCTCACTTTTAATCAAAGTACAATCTCAATTAAAAGTGAGAATTTTTAGATTATCCATAGTAAATTCAATCAAAGTACAGTCTCAATTAAATTTTACTATGTCTAATCATGTTTATTCCTTTGTTTCCTCACCAAATAGAAAACTTAATTAATCAAAGTAAAGTCTTGACTAATTTTAATTAAAGTGATTACCTTTAATGAAAGTACAATCTCAATTATTGGCAAAAACTTATTTAATCACATGAAAGTTTCTAAATAAAATCAAAGTAAAGTCTCAATTGAATTTAAAAACCCTTTAACTCATATGATTAGCATGCGTGTACATTTAAAATCATTATTTTGTATTCAATTAAGAAGCAAAGGACATAGATAAACTAAAACCAAAACAATAATCAAAAGAACAAATATATTAATTCATCTAACCTCAGAATCTAGTTAAGAAATTACAGTGGAATCTACCTTAAAAGCTTAGCCCTCCATGGCTTGGATGGAATACATGATAATATGATGAAGGAAAAAAAAAAGGAATGGAAGAACGAGAGAGGTGATGGATGGTTGGTAGTTGCCAAAACAAGAGAATTTCTAAGTGTCTTCTTCTAACCCCTTGGATCTCTTTATATAGGCTTCGATTGGGCTTGGACTTTATCTGTTCTGTTGCTAAAATCTTTTATCTTTATTTCATTAATTAGCAACTTAATTTCTATCTCATTCCCAATTCTGCCCCTCTTGTTTGACTATTTTTGCAATATTGACCAAATTTTGAGTAGAGTTGACTGTTGCTTTGACCATTTGACCTGCTTAACCAACTAACTGCCCTATGAGAGGCTGACACATGGCAGTGTGCTCTCTCTCCAGAATTAGGGTTTGCTTCCTTCGTTGGAGGTGTGATGGTCTTCTCCGTTCTGCATCAGGTTTCGCGTGTTTGAACGCAGCAGGTGCGTGAAGGCTGCTATGGTTGTTGGTGACGCGAACTGCCGCTGGTACCTTCGTCTTCATGGTGGTGCGTCGCGAATCTGGTTGGTTGCGCGAAAGACGCATATCTGTGGTGGCGCGATGTCGAGGTGCAGGAATGGCATGGAGGATCACGTGGAGGTTCAAATAGGTGTGGCTGCCGGCGACGTGAGGTTACTGCGTTTATGTTACACTCATGGTGGATCTGTTCATAGGCTTGACAATGCTATTTTTCGTGGCCGCGCCGCTGTTGGTTCTTGCGAGCGTAACGGTGGTCTACGCCGCAGGTTCACCAATGGTGGTTGGGTTGTTTGCATTCACTGCAGTGATGATGGATGCGTGAAGGTTGTTGCCATGGTTATTGAACTGCGTAAGGAGAAACACGTTGTAGGTTCACGAACAGTGGTGGAGGCGCTGCGTTGCATCACAGATCTTGGTTTCTCTCATGGTGAAGGAGAAAAATAGAGGTTTGTGGTGGCTTCGTGAGTGCAGATCAGTGGTGCATGAGGATCTTCTCACCTCCTCCGACATGGTTGCAAGTGTGTGGATGAACAAGTGCGATGGCTGCGGTGGCTGAAGCTCTGCAAGTGCGACAACAACATGAAAATGGAGGCTAGGGTTTTCATGTGTAAGATGAAGGAAGATGATGACGTAGTAGTGTATGGTTGGCCAGTTTAATGAATGGAGGATCATGACACGTGTCATCATGTGGTTGGTTAGATTAATTAGTGGAGGATTGTCACATGGCATGATCTGGTTGAGTTGAGTTTAAATGGTAGGAGGGGTGCAACTTAGTAGAAACTAGGGGTGTAAAACAGGTTTTTAGGTGGTCCACTTGAAGGAGAGGTGTGTAAATAAAAATTGGGGGTGCATTTAGCTCCTAGCTATTTGTTTCCAGAATTTGCTGATTTTGGACTTATTTTGTAACTTTGAATATTTCAAATCCATACTTTTAATGACCCAAATTAAATTCCAGCTGCATTAACAAACGTCAGAATATCCAATAATATTTTATGCAACTAAAATCAATTTTTATGCCATTTTAAAATTATGTACTCAATAAATTCAATAATCACAAATCCTAATTAAATCAATCCTTAAGGAAAGGAGATTTGGTGATATCCATGTTGATCAAGGCTAGAACGTGTGCTCTCCACATGATTACATCATTAAGAAAGTGTATTTGAAGTTTGCAATTCATATTGTAGACCTTGTAGTATTAATTTGATGTATTTGATCGTTGTTGTGTTTTTTAATCTGTTGAATGGTTTTTCAACAGGTTAAAATGTCTCCTTTAATCTGTTGAATGATTTTTCAACAGGTTAAAAGGTTGGCTGCAATAGTCTTAAATTACAACTAATTCAATCAGTTGATTTATTTTATAATCGACTGATTTCACATAAGTCAAGTGAAATCAACGGATTGATTTGGAAATCAACATGTTGAATGTTGTAATAGTTTGACTATAAGAGCCATGATTTTTGAAAGAGAGTTATTATGGTCCTTTTTGAACACGAAATTGTTCTAGAAACTTGTGGAAACTCTCTTTTTCGTGATCATTCAGACTACAGCAGTTGAAAATTGATCTTGGATTAATTCTTGGAGCTTTTGGCTTGGTTTTGAAGCTTGGAGAAAGTGGTTTGTGGTAGGCTGGGTTGTGCTACCACTGAGGTTTGATCTTTCTCAAGCTTTGTGTGTGTGCTTAGTGGTTTTTCAAGTCTGCAAGAGGGTTCTTGCTGTGTGGTGTGATTTTTGTGTGATTTAAGAGTCTTTTGTGTGGTTTTTGCATATTTTGAAAGTGTAAGGGTGGATACTTTGTAAATCTTTTAAATAGTACAAAGTCAAGCTCAGGTTGCCTTGACTAAACTAGATGTAGCTCAGGTTTGAGTGAACCAGTATAAAAATCTCATGATTTCATCTCCTCTCTAACCTCTCTCTCTTGCATATTCATTTAAAGTTTAAAGAACTTGTGCTTTAATAATCTTTTTCATGTAATTGCATGTTTTCATCACATCTGCAACATTGAGCATGTTTGCATAATCATTTAGAACCTGTCTTGATCATTCTTGTGCATAATTCCTGGTTTAAAACTCAAATATGCATTTCTACATTTTTCCCAGTATTTCAGTCGACTATTTTTCTGTTTCAATCGGTTGATTATACCAGAACATAATTTGTTTAGTAAAATTAATTGATTAACTCTGTTTTTGACCGATTGAAAGTATACAGTTCAGTAGCTTTTGCATCCTAGCTTGGTTATCTAATTAATTCAATTAAAGGTGGTTTTTAGCTTTCAAAGATAGCCTAAATTTTTAACTAGCCAATTCAACCCCCCCTTCTTGGCATTTCAACCATTTCAAAACTAACATTGTGATAACCTATGTACTTTGAAAAATTTTAACCATGAAGGGCTGTAACTACACTATTTTTTATTATGATTATGTTTGCTCAATAATTCAATTGTAGGAACCCAAGATAATAGTAATATTCTATTTTTTTGGGTTGTTACATATTTGGTATCAGAGCAATAATGTTCTTTGGTGATCTATGTGGTTGGGTCTGTGATGCTTGAGTTTGTGTGTTATAAGAGGTTAGAAGGTTTGTCTTTCCTTGTATGAACATAGGTTATGGCACGAAGGCCACCTACCTCTTCACCTTTACCCTCTTCAGACATGCCTAGTTTGGTGAGGGCAATAGAGACCATGGTTGTAGTTTTGCAACAACAAAGTAGAACATGGCACAACAACATCATGCAACTATGCAACAGATGGAAGCTGCGAGGTTAGCAGTTTAAGCCTCTTAACAACAACACCTGATTGCTCTATAACAATCGTAGTTGGGGCTTCTCAACCATCTGAATGGAGTCTAGAGAACTTCTTGAAGAACAATCCTAAACAATTTGATGGAAAGACAAGTTAAACGAGGCCAACTTGTGGACGAAGAATTTGGACAGAGTGTTTGATGTTAAGCGATGCCTCAGGGAGAGTAGGCTAGCTTACATCGTGAATGTGTGATCAGGGAAAAAGAACATTGGTGGGTTAGCATGAAGCTGATCATGGAAGAGAGCGTGGAAATCATTTCTTTGAAGAGCTTCAAGAGAAAGTTCTTGGAAGAGTATTTTCCTGAGAGTGTAAGATACTCAAAGGAGGTGGAGTTTCTTTAGTTGGTTTAGGGAAACATGACCACGACCGAGTACATGAAAAGGTTCAAACACTTAGCCCGCTTTTATACTTTGGCCATGGATGAAGGATGGAGGTGTACGAAGTTCAAGACAGAGCTGAAACATGTGATAAAGGAGTTGGTGATGCCTTGTCTATTAGAGAGTTGCAGTATGATATAAGTGTATCAACTCCAGCTGCTGGTGTTGTGTCTACTTCTTTAGTGTGTGCTAAGTGTGTAGCTATTGTAGAGAGGCACAAGTCAAAGTCAAATTGATATATTTAACTTTACAAAAAAGGGATATAATCTTAAGAATGGATTGATTATCTGTCAATATCGTTATTATAAATTGTGATAAGAGGAGAATGTTGTTTATGAACTCAAAAGAGTTAGAAAGGTTGTCTACATAACAAGTTTTGGGAGAGTTGAAGGAAGGAGTGTCTTGTTATGTGATCTTGATGAATATAGAGGTTAAACAGAAGAAATGGCACAATCAAGCAGTAGTGGTTGAAGAATGTAAGGATGTAATCCTAGATGAATTACCTAGGTTGCCTACAAAGAGGGAAGTTGAGTTCCCCATCATCCTGGTGCCAGGAGCAACACTAGTGTCTTTAACTCCATATCGAATGGCTCTTGTAGAGCTAGAGGAATAGAAAAAGTAGATGAAAGAGTTGGTGGAGAATTATCAAAGCAATGGAGACCACATATGCTGCTAGTAAAGAAGAAGGATGAGAAATCTAGGCTTGTGTGGATTATAGGCAACTGAATAAGCTTATCATCGAGAATAAATACCCTCTCCCAGGGATAAATGACTTAATGGATCAACTACATGGAGTAATGATGTTCTCCAAGATAGGTTTGAGGCCAGGCTACCATCAAATCTTTTTGAAGTTAGAAGATGTGCAAAAGACGACTTTTAGGTCATGTTGTAGGCACTATGAGTATGTTGTGATGCCCTCTGGGTTGACAAACACATCGATGCTATGAGTATATACATGAGTAGAATCTTCAGACTTTTCTTAGATAAGTTTGCTATGGTATTCACCAAAGACACCCTTATCTACTCTAAGACTCAAGAGAAACATGCAAAACATCTTAGGACAATGCTTGACATTTTAAAAGAGAAGCAGTTGTACGCCAAATTGTCTAAATGTAAGTTTTGGATCAAAGGGGTGCAGTTTTTAAGGCATGTGATATCAACTCAGGGGATACCAGTTAATCCTACTAAAGTGGAGGCAATGTTTCATTGGAAATTTCCTAAGAATGCATATGAGATAAGAAGTTTTGTGGGCTTAGCAGGGTACTACTGGAGATTCATTGAAGAATTTCTTAAGATGGTTGCACCCTTGACATAAAGACCAACCATTTGCATGGATTGACAAATGTGAGGAGAGTGTTCAAGAACTCAAGAGTAGGTTTACAAGGGCATCGACTTTGGTAAGCCTTTTGAGGTTTATTGTTACACTTCATATCCAGGGTTGGGATGAGTGCTCATGCAAGAGAAGAGAGTGGTAGCCTATGATTCAAGACAACTAAAGACCCATGAAAGGTTAACTATGAGGGTTGGGATGAGTGGTTACCTTACTCATGACTTGAAGTTAGCTATGATGGATTTTTCCTTAAAGACTTAGAGGCTTTATTTGTATGGAGCAGAGTTCTAGGTGTATAATGATCATAAAAGATTGAAATATCTATTTGATTAGAAGGAGTTAAATATGAGACAATGAATATGGATGAAGTTTTTGAGATAGGGATCCTAGATTCCCTTCCTAGTTTTGGCATATGCTACAAGATGCCTTTGGAAGCCGTTTGAGGATGAGTTATGCCTATCATCCTCAAACGGATGGGCAATCTAAGAGGACTATTCAGTTGCTTGAAGATTTATTGAGGACGTGTGTGTTGAACCATCTTGGTAGCTAGGATGAGGTTATATTCTTGGCGAAGTTCACCTATAATAACTGCCTTATGCTCTATAAAGTTCTCTTCTAAGTTCATTGGACCTTTCAAATCTTGTGGAGGATAGGTCCAATAGCTTATGAGGATGCTTTAGCTCCCCAATTGTCAAGACTGCACAGTGTGTTTCATGTGTCACTATTAAGGAAGTATGTGCCAGATCCTACATGTTTTGGAGGTACATGAGGTGCAAGTAAGGGAAGACTTTTATGTGGATGTACAATGAGTGAGAATAGATGAGCGTAAGATCAAGTAGCTTAAAGGAAAGACAATTAGTTTTAATAGGGTGTTGTGGGATTCTAGAACAGGAGATGTGACATGGGAGTTAGAAGAGGACATGAGAGAATTTTATCCTTATCTTTTCCTTGGTGAGTAAATTTTCGAGGTCGAAAATTTTTCTTGTTGGGAGAATGTGAGAACTTAGAACATGACTTTAAAGTAATGGTGGCTTTTATGAAAAGAGAACATTGCAATATTTTAATAATAAAAGGTTTAAACTATATATAGATTTCTAAGAACTGAAGTTCATTTATATAAAACTACTACCTCTCTAAAGATTCTCTCTTGATTTTCTCTCTACCCTCTCTCTAAATTTCTGACCACCTATTTGAAGATCTAGGACCATATGAGCTATTTGAGGAGCTATACGTAACCATCCAATCAAAGAGTCAAATAAAATAAGTTTTTATTTTGCCCTCTTTTAGGTGCTTTAACTCTTGGGTTGTATGTGAGCCCTAGGGTGATGTATGTGACTCAAGGTTGGTCTTGATAAATCTTTATTGCTCTACAGTCATAGTGTGATGCTTAAAACTATAATTGGGATTTGTTCGATTGTTTAAGTGATTATGTGTTGTACAGAGCTCTAGGGAAAAACTATGTGAGGAAGGGAATTTGTCTTAGGTGAGGGAAGCTAATTTTAGTTGTTTTATGATTGATTCTCATTGTAGTGATTTGTTGTATATTGAATTTGTGATTTTGACACTAGAAGTATGACTTATTTTTGAACTATGTTGGCTAAATTGTATGTGAAAAACTTGGTGCGTATGGAAGCTCTCAAATATGTTAAATTTGGAATTTAGATACATTGTGATACAAAATTGTGGAATTGATCTTTTGACTGAGTTTGGTGTTTCAACTTGTAATTCGTGTTTTATTGAATTGTTTGAAACATGAGTTGAACTTTTGGTATGGTTGATATTGTATAAATTGTAGGAATTTATTGTCTATGTTATGCAGACTCGTTGGTGAGCCTCAACCTTGCTGAGTGACAATAAAAAACGAGTTTGATAGAGAGTCAGGTGAGTAGACTCTCGTTGAGTGAACGCCAAACTCGTGTTCGACAAAGAGTTAGGGGATAGGGGATTTGCGGAGCGAGTTTGTTCTCGTTAGACGAATTATCCTGAATTTGGTTCCTGTGCTGGACTCGTTGGGCAAGAGACATGGTTCTGAGGGAGTGATCCTCTAAGGATTGATTACTTAGCAAGTCTATAAATTTTAAAGGTGTTGTATTTGAGAAGAAGATTGATTATGGGATTGAGATAAATGTCTCAGAGATATTCCAATCACAATGGGCATTGTCATGTTTATATTATGTTTATTTTTATCTTTTTATGGTATTTTTATTGTTATCTTTTCAAATAGTTTATTGTTTATTAAATAATTTTATAAAAGATAAATATTTTATCTTTTATTAAGTAATTAAGATTTTATTTAATAAATTGGAAAAGATAAATATCTGATTTATATTTTGCATATAAATGGAAATCTCATAGATTTAAGAAGTTATCAACAAAATCAATTATTAATATAGTTGGTTACTTTAATTACAAATTCAAGTACAAATTTCAAACACGGTCCAATTCTGAAAGTCTTTAAATTGAAAGCTCTACAAAGTTAAAAATTAACACCCTTTTGAGGAACCTCCCTTTTTGAGGGAGGGAGGAACTTGATCTAAAAAGAGAGACAATAGAGGCACATTCTAGAGGCTAGAAGCATTCATCATTATTTCTAGTGTTCAAAATGTATAGGAGTAACTAACTCCCTTATTCAAGGGGGTTGGACGTAATGTAACTCTACTCTCTGTGATTCTTGCTATTCAATATATTTCTTTTCCATACTCTTGTGTTTTATTTATTTTTTATTTTAACTGTATGATAATTATTGATGCCATATTTGTTGGTTTCTAATAATTGGACACAATATTAGAACCTAGACTAGAATAAAGCAACCAACTAATTGTGCATCTATACATAGAGTACATTCTTAACATGCGAACTTAAGGCTTAGGGTTTTTATTAAAGTTTAGATTTGTCTCTAAGACATTAGGACTTGTAACATAATGGTGTGAATGCTAGAGTTAGGAATTAGAAATACATTAGTATTTTCATATTGATTTAATGCATGAAATCCAACCTCAGTGAAGTCTCTACTGCATTTGTCAATTTCATAATTTAGTTGCTTTCTATAATTTAGAATTTATCTTATTAAAAATTTATTCCTTTTATTATTTTAAAATTTTTAACCTAAATCAGTAAGTAATCATAATTTTCCTAACCAATGCAGATCTCTAGGGATTACGGTATATGGACTTTCAATTTTATTACTTGAACGATTTGGTACACTTGTCAAAATTGTAAGAAGTTTTTCAACATAAATGAAATGAGATATAATGTTTGGATGTCGTGATTGGTTGTATTGGTTGTATGGTCATTTTAGTCCTCAGGAGAAAGGTTATGACAAGTAAGTCTAGTGTTATGCATTTACTAGAGACCTTCATTTGAAACTATCCTTATACTCTCTATTAGACTTTTAGACTCATAAAGGATGAAGTCTAGGTGGTGAAGAGCGAAGAAAGTTCATATAGCAGGTTTTAGGGTCACGGATCCCTTTTCTTTTAGGCTATAAGTGAACTCACCTTATCATGAGAGGAAGGAACCATGTACAATTACTAGATTGTAACATGTAATGATCTCATTTTACATGACAAGACAAAATTCTAAAGTCTGAGTGAATGCATAAATCCAAATATTTAGAACTAGTTTATATATATATATATATATATATATATATATATATATATATATATATATATATATATATATATATATATATATACATGGGTCTTGTTCTATGATATGTGAAGTCTTAGTTGCTAATTTGGTTTGTTATATCATTGTTATAGGTATTTATGCAATAATTGTTTATGTATACTTAAGTTATCATTAGCTTACCTTCCTTTATTTGTTGGGTGTTTGTGTTTTTTTTGCAATGATTGTTTTTGTGGCGTGAGCAGGCAATGTTGCAGGTGAAGGTGATACTAGCCAATAGGTTTTAGAGTTGTGCTTGAAGTCCTTTGTTTGGATTAAATGTATATATAAACATGAATATGGTGTAGTTATTTAGTGTTGTGTGGTATGAAGGTATGTGATGACTTGTGTACTTTGAAAAACTTTAAATTTTGGAGGACTCTAACTACATTATATTTATATGTTTATGTATTTTTGTTTCATCCATATGACCAAGGTTGCTCAATACTTCAATTGTAGGAACCAAGATAGTAGTAGTATTATATTTTCTTGGATTTTTACACACTCCCTCTAATTTTGGAACTTTAAAAGCAAATTTGATCGGTGTATTAGTGTACTAATCTTCATAAGATGATTCGTGCTCAGGTTTATTTGCTCTTCTTCACCTTTGGTAAGTTACACCTAGACATGATAAGTTCCACATGAAATTCAACGAGTGTAAGGTGTTTTTTCTTACTATCTCTATGGATTATAGCATGGTCTCTTGAAGGCACCTCACCGGTCTAAATTGTAGCCAGGATTGACATGACTTGTTAAGCCTAGAGAAGAGAGCTTTCACTCAAATTGGAATAAAGCTTAAGATTATACACAACATATATCCCATCAAGGGTCGACATAAGGCGCATGAGAATATGTGTTGGCGTAAAACAACCTTAGAGTGCCCTACAAGAGATTTTTAAAATTGGATAGATACTTGATATTCTTGATAAATGTAAAGATTAAAACATTTCTTACAATACAAAATAAAATAAGCTTATAGAAATTCATAAATTTATACTTGATTGCTTAACTCATAAATGTTTTTTTAATTACGTAATCTAAAATACATTTATGGATTTTCAGATTTTATAATTAAAAAATATATTATAAATTACGTAGTCTGGAATATGTTTTCGGATTATGTAATTTAAAATTCATTTCTACTTTCCATGATTTAGAAATGTATTTTGGATTGTATTAAATAATATATTTTCATAATACTTCATAGATGTATCCATATTGTACAATTCAAAATCTGAATTTTATGCTATCTATAATATACTTTTAGATCTAAAATTCACTTTTTATTTTGAGATTGCACAATTCGAAAAATTATGCAATCTAGAATGTTTATAACCTATGAATAATTTGAACATTTCCTAGATCTACATAGGTGTAGAAACAAGGCAGAAAGGTGCCAAAAGAAATCCCTCTTGTTTTAACATACTCAAATCAAACCAGTCGATCCAGCCACTAACTAAATTGCGACCAAAATATCCAAAATTTTGGTCTTATAAGGAAGTAAACTATTTCCCTAAGTTTCAACAGAGTGCAACCAAAAGCAAATCTTAAGTATATATGTATGTGAATAAAATGTAACTTAAATATCTTATCTTCAATCATAATTTAAAAATTTGCTCTCCACTTGATCATGCAATTCAATTCGCGATTCACTAGTTCAATGAGTAACTTGTCAATCTAATACATTAACCAAGTCGATGAACAACATTAATTTTAAGAACTCTATCCAAGACAAGAACTGGTTGCCTTCCAAAATAAATAAGGTAGCTTTAGCAACTTTGCCCTTCCCTTTTACAAATGATCAATTGTTTACTGAAGTATGAATTGAAAATGTAAATGTTTATTTTGTTCTTTTTATAGACTTTTAGTTTTCCAGCAAATGGTACTTTAATCAACTTACTCTCACGCCGACCATGAAAAGGTATATTCGTTGCACCAACAAAAGCTGAGAAAACATACACAGAAAAAAGAACAAAATGAAACCAGAAGGCAGGGAAAACTAAAGTGTTAAAATTATGAAATCATTAGGGTTGAGGTTAACAAAGGTCAAACTCTCAATCAATTCACTTTCTGAAAAACATTGCTGAAAAGTATCAAACATGCACCTCCAAATCCAACTGCCTAACAAGAGCAATACATCTAACTTAAAAAATGAAACATGTCAAATGAGCTTCTTTTCTATTTCTTCTAATTTGACAGGTTTATTTAACAGCCACTGCTTTATATTGCAGGCTAGAGTTACAAGAACAAACTGAGAGAAGCACAGATTCATAATTATTGCTTCAAAAAGGAAAGGATACTTCTCAGGAGGATGCATGGTCAAGTAAACTATGTGAAGAACAAAATAGCAGCATAAAATAAAGAACATGGTTGCTGAGCCCAGATAACTACTAAGGTAATTAGTCTCTCTCACTTTGTGTTGAACAGGTGCATTGAGTATCAGGATAAAGAGGGCAAGCAAAGCCAAATATGCAACAACCAAGTTATCTCGACATATCAGAGGAAACATGGAGAGCATGGCGAATTGTGTGAACCACTTGAAAATAAAAGGCTCTTCAACAGCCAGCAGGGTTGCTGGAAGCAGAGGCAGCAAAATAGACTTCTCATGCACTGTGAGGGCAAAAAGGTGAACAGACAATTTCTCATAAGGTTTTTCTTAATAATTTTTTTTTCATAACTCTGGAATATGAAAGAAAAGAAATACTACCAACCTTGAAAAGAAAACAAGTAAAACGAGAAAGAACTATTCAGCAACGCATAAAGGAAACCTCGATAGCTGGGAGACTTTATTTGCTGAATCATTGAAGGAAGACAGGTTATAACTGTTGCAGTGAAGCTGATAAGCTTCAGGGAATCTGTTGTGAATAATCTTTTCCACTTGATCAGAACAGAAGAGGCACACCAAAAGTTGGCCACGTAATCCTCAAATATTCCCCTTTCAAATGGAGCAAGACGTGAGAGGACCTGTGTTACATGTGCCACATGCCAATAACAAGAGTCCATTATAAGGATCGGAAAATAGTTGAAAAGGCATCTCTGTTGCTTCATGTAATGTATAGGTTTAAACTTGTACTACGGCCACATCTACTTTGATATCCCTCATACTTTAGACCTATTGCTATTACCTCATTTAATGCTTCACATTCCTAGCTTTGGTTGCAAACTTTCACTTCGCCAAATTCATCTATGAATATCATACTTGGCTAAAGATTAATTTTTAATCTTCATATCCCAAAACCGTAGTATGTGGAACTTTTACAAAGCAACACGTTTTAATTATACAATGCCAAACCATAAACATAACACGGATGTGAATAATTTGTAGAAAAGAAATTATTGTTTTTAAACATGCAGTTAGTGGTTGCATGTTTTCTAATATCAAAGACAACATTGTTTAATTTGCAAACATGCTGTTTAATGATGGTTAAACTATCTCTGGACAATGATTTTTAAACTTTCAGTGCATCTACATACATTGATGATAAGATTCAAGAGAAATACAAAGCAGGAAGATCAGGAATCCTCCAGAGAGCACTCAAAGAAATACTAAAAAAACTCAAAGGAGAGATTTAATAATCGAGTGTAATGAAGACACCACTTAAAAAAGTAGAGGCACAAACAACAAGGAAGAAAGAAAAACTATCATGTGGTTCCTATTCTGAAAAAGTTTCACATGCATAGGTAGCTGCAGAAAATTCTGGCATTTTGCTCTAATTAAATAGACTTCAAACCACGTTTAACTCATTCTTCCGGATCCACAACATTAAAAAGAGAAGAAAATCACAGGGAGGACTAACAATGGTATCATCAACGGTCTAGCAGACTCAACACAAAGAGGACGATAAGTAGCTTCCCAACTCCTATGATATACCTTACACAACATTGAAGACATAGACAGATATGATCTCTGCATTTTAGGATTAAAAGCTGAGTGTTGAGATTACAATCCAAATATGTCATAGATCTGCTCCTTTATTTGAAACATTCACCAAATGACGTTAGTACTTCATCTGTGATCCAGAATGCATGGAAACATCCCTTCTAATAGACATATTCAAGGCTCGTGTTACTTGCTAGTAACCAATGTCCAACTTTTCTGTTACTTGCTTAGTAACCAATGTCCCAATGTCCCAATTTGGACGGCATTATTAAAACCAAGACAACTTTTAATTAGTATACTGGTTACTGACTACTCAGCAGATAGGACAAAGGATGCATAGCATTACCAAATTACTAAATCGTAAACATCTAAAGAATTTTAAATGAAAATTAGGAAACAAAATAATTATTTAGGATAATTCTTTGATTCCACAAGTGGCACACAGGCCACAACGATGTAGCATAATCAGGAATAAGCACACTTAAGGTTAAGATCAAATGTTCCAACGTGATAGATAGGATAACATGTCCAGACAGTCAAGATTGTGTCCAACAAATAAATTATGCATTTCTATATCCACATCGAAAAACATTCAGACAGCACAGACATTAAATCAATTTACAGTAGCCTTGAAGATGAAACCCAATCATGACACATTAAGTACAGCCGAGCCAGATTTCGCACAGGTAGGACGGAAACATAAGCAAAAGGCAGGAGGGACATAAATATCTTTTTACTACAAAACGCTCTACCAATTTCTGGACAATCAAATGAAAATTAAATGAAAGTAAACATTATGAAATCTTTGGTCATGCGAAACAAGACAGTAAAAGTAATATTATCGACTTCCATGCAATATGAAACAAAATTAAAAGAATACAAATGCACTTGGAACCAGGCAATGACAACATTGTTACCTCTAAAACAGATTGTGTTGAATATAGATAAGGCCACCATACAGCTGCAAATGTTCCTAAAACCACCAACCCCAGTTTCAAAACCTCAACAATTGGATGTTTCCGCCTAAGGGATTTGCCTAGTAGATGGCTGAAAAATGCAGGTGCAAAATATGCACTCATCTGGAAAAAAATGAAATGCATAAAATAATTACCAATCACTGAAGAAGAGTACACCAAAAGCATGATACCAGATGCAATTATCACTACTTTAGATATAGTACACTCTGTTCTCAGCTTAAAAACGAGCACAACAACCTAATCCATTAGGTCCATTCGCCCTTTTTATGACAACTATATGGTTTTATCAACTAAGGATCATATTCATCAACACAACCAAAAAATTATTGTCACTTTGTGACTTATCATTGACACAAGGCATTAGCAAAGTCACAATGTCATTAAATTGACACGGTAAAATATTTAGAAATTTCATTTGGTTTGAACTAGTGTATAGGCTGATAAGTATATCAGCAATTCAGGGCATGCAAATTAATTAATAAATTATAAGAATCAACCAAGAAAAAAATAATAATCTGCAGAATACAACCAATTGACATTCAATTTAACACCGACTCCAAAAGTAATACAAGAAAAGAGGAAAATCCATACTATCACAATATAAGCACATGTGCAAAATTTGAATACTATCGGGTGAGGTTGAGTTACCACATATTACTCCATAGACTATGTAAAAATAGCTTAAAGAAAAAAGAAAAACAAATGGACAATGATGAAGGAGACTAACCTGTTTATGATTTAGAGCTAGACAATAAAGAACGGAACCCACCAAATCTTTCCCAGAGAGGATAGCAGCAACAGCTCCAATAGTAAAGCCCAAGCTGATGCAGTTGAACTGAAAGACAACAAAATTCAATATTCAAAATTACCGCACTACAAAACCAGTGACTGAAAAATATGCAAAGAATCAAAGGGATTGAACAAGAACGATAGAAGAATTTTCTTTTGAAACCTGAAAATGACCATGATCAATTAAGATCAAACAAGGGCTTAGCAATAGTGCCGCAGTGTGCCAACCTAATTCACTTTTACGGCTCCTAGAAGATTGATTGTAATGAACAACAATAAAATACAAGACAGCCGGAAAGAATATCAGGGCATCGGATGATAACACTGTCCACCTCATAAGTAGTTTTCTGCAGAAGTAAGCACAGCTTCAAAATTGAATAATGATAATATCAAAGTTAAACTTCCCACTACTCAGCAACAAATTGAAAGTAAGAAAATTGTAGCCATCAATAGAATTATAAATACTAATAAGTGGGTTTCGACCTATTTCATTCCTATAAAATCAATTTTTCATTCATTTATATATAATAATTTGGTAGTTATCGTGGGATCTCCAACATATAGACTTTCATTTTTGATCCCTGAAAATTTTGTCCCAATGAGGAAACCTTAAACTATTCAAACTCTTTCCGCATTCTGCTACCCTCACTTGACATAAACGAGTATGAACGAACAAATACAAAAGCTATATGCAGTTCCTTAAGTACTTCCAGTGTTATTCTCCCAAGAGAATTCGTGTTTCACCTCAATAAACTACGTTGATATTTAATCCAAAACCCTAATTATGCAGAACACCGAAGTGACCCACCAATTCAGATTGGAAAATAGGACCAAAAGAACCCAATGAACAAGATCTAATTTTTTCCCTGTACCTAATTCAAAGACTGAATTCTAAACATGATTTGAATTGATGGGTACATCTCAAATTGCAATGACCTAAATACCATTTTGCACTAAATTGGAATTAAAAAAAAAAAAAAAAAAGAGAAGGTAAAATGCTCACCCAAGATAGGACTCATGACCTCTGGAAGTGAAAAGAGAAACGGAATCAGGATGGAAGAAACGTAGAAAACGGCCATGAATGAAACTTTGGTATGCAGTCAAAGGCGGGTAGTCAAGTCCCCAATAGCTCAGATCATTGCTGGAGCTGTTTCTATACCATTCCTTCACTGGAAGATTAGTGGTAATCTCCATCCAATGCCTCTGAGCCTCGTAATCCCCAAACTTTGGAGGGTTAGCAGCACCAGAGTAAGGGTGCAGTGACACTGCCACACGAACCAACAATGCAAACAACCCAATAGTGATGAATACTGTTGGAGTTCCATTCTGAATCAACCACCACCAACAATCACAATCATCACTTGCACTATCCCTAACCTTCTTTGCCTTCCCCATTGCAGAAAATCAACTGGGTTCCATTCACAGAGATCTTCTTTTTCTTGATTAAAACCAAAGCAAAAGAAAATGCCATAGCAGACCCTTTGCTTTTTATTTACCAAACTCAACTATTTTACGAAGAAAACATCTTCCCCGGATTTTTCTTTTAAAATATGTTTACAAATATTTAATAATTAAAATAAATATTTCGAAAATTAAAATTATCTATTTAGTTAATGTATTTTTTTAAGATTATTAATATATATTTATATATATACATATATATATATATATATATATATATATATATATATATATATATATATATATATTTATAACTATTTAAGAATGATTCTCCCCTTTTCCTAAAACACAGAAAAAGAATAAATTATTTAAATCATTTGAAAACGATAAATATAATTATCAACTAGTGTTTTGTAATTTAGTCTGTGATATAAATTGTTATTATCAATTATAATAGATAAAAAAATTTAATTAATAAAAAATTAAAGAAATAAATAAATATTTAAATAATACATTAGAACTACAAAAATATTTGCAAATTTGAAGTAATAGTTATAAAGGTTATTAATTACAATTTAAGTAATTATTAAGTATTTTTTATATATATCTTGTTAATAAAATTTTAATTTGAAAAAAAAAACTAGATTTACAATTGTTAAATGTAATAGACTTCAACCCATTTTGTATTTTCTTAGGCATGAACACATGAGTCTATTCATATTAGAATTCATCCTACACATCTTTCATTTTAACATAGTATATGGAGTCAGGATAATCGTAACATTCTACTTTTAATAAATTATATTATTTACTTTATTTTTATTCTAAATATAGAGTTAGAAAATTGTGTATTTTTATTAATGTTTTGTATTATATTTAAATATAAAAAAATAAATCAAGTAATTTTTAAAAAACATTAAGAATAAGTAAGATAAAATTAAGAATAAATGACGACAATAATAAATATATATATATATATATATATATATATATATATATATATATTAATAAAAATATAAGTTACTAATATATAAATATATAGGTTAAAAAAGATCTTCTAATCTTAAATTTAAGAGATAAGAAAGGATAAAGAAAAAAATAAATAAGTAAAAAGAAGAAGATGACAGGAAAGTGCAAAAGTAAAGAGGGAAGAGTGATTAGGTAAGAAAAAAAAGAAAGATATAAGGTTTATCTCTTCATTAATGAAGAGAATTTTTGCACTAATTACATGTTATCATAAGTGTGCACATGGTTTGCTTATAAAAGAATGAAGTGGAAGAGAAAAAGAAAAGAAAAAGAAAGAAGATAAGGAGATAAAAAGGAATATTATGCACTTAAGGCAAATGTGATCTTACAATTAATATCATATATTCTCCTCTCTAGTTTTATTTCTGTGGTTCCAACTAAGGTTCATCTTGATAACCTCGTTTTCTTTATGGGTCAGTATTTCCAGCTCACGAATCTGCTTCTAGAGCTGCAATGCTCATCTATTGAGTGCCGATATCTTTCGCTAGCATCTGTCAAGGTAAAGGAAGCTATAACTTTTAAATGTTTTTCGAATCATATGACTATTTTGGGTTTTTAAATCGCATTTTATCTGTTGAATGGTGCTTGTGATTTTGTGAACTTGAACTGGATGTGGTTTGGCATTACTTTCTTGGCTTGCATGCACGAATAGTGGAGGAAATCTGATCTTCTCGCCCAAGCAAGTGGGTCTCGCCTAAGCAAGAGTATTAGAAACCCTCCCAAGTTCTTGCGCATGTTGTCGCTCAAGCGACGAGCTCCAGTTTTGAGCGAGAAGTCCATCTCGCTTAGGCGAGGAGGTCTCGCCTAAGCGAGAAAACATGAAAGCCCCGCAATTCCACTGCTTGAACTCTCACCTAGGCGAAAGGAGCTCGCCTAAGCGAGAGAACCTCTCTCGCCTGAGCGAGTGCTTCCCCACCTGAGCGAGATCTGTACAAGGATGTGCTCTAGTGTTGTTGTCTTATATGTTTTGCATGATTGATTGGGTTACCCTATTTAAAGCATGAAGTGTGTGAATAAACATGTATTGTATGATTTATGGGCTGAAATTGATGAGCTTGGTATGAATATGTGTGATGTGATCCTAACAAGGCTTATAGCTTGGGCCAACGCCTAGGCCCAAATCATGCTCAAGGTCCAATCCATGGCCTACATGCATCTCAATCCCAAAGCCCACCAAGAGGCCCAATAACAAGGGGCATGCTCAAAAAGATCCAATTGGGCTTCATCCAAGATGGCCCAAACCCACATGGGCTTGTCGCATTATTTTTATGGGCCAAAGAAATCACCAAGACTTGAAGAAGTGCATCAAAGCCCAATAAAATAGATTTTAAATTGGGCCAATGTTTGGACTTTGCTTTCAATAATGGTGTAAGACATAAAAATAGGTGTTACATGTACAAATGGGCTCGACCCACTAAGAGTCTCCCATAGGCTGTGACTTCCTCATGGATCATGCATCCCAGGGAGCCAAGTCCACACTCCACCCATGCGCCTCCTTCATCCAAGGGCTAAGAGAGTGTCTTCTTTTCCAATTCTTCATCCAAAGTGATGTGATCCCAATAAGGTTTATAGCATTGGGCCAACACCTAGGCCTATTCATTTTAATTTCTTTTATTTTCTTTTATTTTAATTAAATAAAATTTGTTTAATTGAGCTTGTTTTGCTAAATGCAGCTTATTTTCCAAAGCTGCCAAATCTCGAAGACATGGATTTGGGCCTGCGGCCCAATTCTTCATCACATCCATGTTATCTACGCCGTCATCATAACAGCCCACCTTTCTTTTGCTATCCCATGTGTACAAATGTTTTTCTCGGATGGGTCAACCACAATGGCATCTCGTGCAGCACATTATGCATGATGGTGGTGTGGAAAGAAGAGCATCTGCCAAATGATTGGAGCATGGAGAAGCTGCGACAAGCATCAATCGCGTCTTGTATCACAAATTGGGCTTCCAGCCCAATTCCTTCAAAGCTTTCAGCAGCTTAATGTTTTCTGCACACCACCATAATACTTTGAAGCCATAATCTTTCCTTTATTGGGCTTGAGCACCATGATAGCGTTTCTTCATCTTCACGCGTGCAAACCCTCGGCACCATGTTAGGGTTTTGTTTGCGTCAACCTGCGTTTCATCAGCTCACCCAAACCCTAGATTAAGTTTTTACCTCTTAGGGTTTCCGAAACCAGTGAGATTCGAGCCTAAACACCATACACGAACCATTCCGCTGCGTTTTCCCTCGCTTTCTGCGAGATTCAATCGGTAGAACACCGATTGAGAGAGGTTTCCGGCGACTACCGCGACGGAGGAGCCTTATCAAGTGGTATTCAGAGCCACTCAGTTCTCGGCATCGCAAGATAAGCTTCTTATCTCTGCTTGTTTTTCTTCAAATGTTTGATTTCGTCTTGTTCTATATTCGATTGCGTCTTTCCTAATTTGTTACTTTCGTGCTTAATCTGTGCTGGACTTTTGTGCTGAAATTGATTCATTAATATTGTTCAGATTACCTTGAATCAATAACTATGATGTTGAAATGTTTAGCTCGCTCATTCTGTCGCTGAATGCATGTCCGTTAGGGTTTAATTTCAGTTTTGCTTCCTTAGCTTTAAAATTTTATCATCTCATGTTTTGTCTTCGGTAATGTTTCGTTGCTTGATATGTCACTGATTCCATAGAGTTGTCCCTAATTTTTGTGTGCTGTTTCAATTGTAAAATGTGCGTCTAGTATCTCAATTTGTGTTTTGTGGTGTTCTTTAATTGCTATTAGATAATTGGCAATTTTTCTGCAGTGTATGCTTCTAGCTGTTCCTAGTTTTACTCGTGCCTTATTTTTTTTTCATTGTTCTTGTGTTGTTTCTGCCATTCATGTGCTTGCCAAGGATTGTGCTGGCCAAAACTGTCATGTTTCCACTGCTTTGATGATACATCTGCTCTGTTCAGATCGTTTCAGTGGAATTCTAGTTGGTTTTGGTCCACACATAGGCTGTGTTTTTGCTCTTTTGATTGCTTTGTTGCTGTTTGAACTCCATTGCTGGCCTAATTTTTTTTTTGCTTGAATTTGAGCGCTGCATCAGTCAATGTGAGCATTCACGGGCTTCCTGTTTCCTTCTGCAATACAGATTTACTTTGCTCAATTCATGTCCAGATTTTCCACATATTGCTTGGTCATTGGAATCTGAATTCAACACTGCAATTAGTGTCTATTTGCTTTGAATACAAGTACTTTGTTTTCATTTTTTTTGTCTAGTGCTGGTTTAGTTTGTCTAGATCTCTCAAATGTTGCATATCTTACTTGGCCATGTGTGTTTAGATTTGCTTGCTTTTGAATCTGCCTTGTTCAGATCTTGTTCTTACAAGTTGCATCAGTTGGCCTTATTTTGATTCTCCTTGTTGCTTGACTGAATTGTGGAGTGAACATTGGATTCACAGTGAAACATTGCGTTCAATATCAGTTGCTTTGAACCAACAGTTTTTCAATTCTGTTTCAATCAGTTTGTATTCATAGTGCAACTGTTTCATTTGGTTTGAATCACAGCGTCAGTGTTGTTTGCATCCAGTTTTAATGCCTATATCAGTTTCAGTGGTTTCCATATTTTCACTGACTCTTGCTCCATTAATCTCTTCATGTTTTAGATTCAGCTATACCATGTAATTTGTTGAGTTGCAACTGCTATTTTCTCCGAATTTGATAATTGAAATTACTACTTGTTGTTGTGTCATAAATTCAGTTCTGCTATATCATTTGTATTGCAGTTCTGTGTGGCAAGCTTCTCTTATCAGATTTTTCACTGCACTAGCCAAGCATACTCTGGTTGCCTATTGTTGTGTCTTGTTTCTTTGTTTCCTTTTTGTTTCTTTCAATTTTTTTAGTTGAATCATTTGCTTTCCATAGTCATATGTATCTGGTTGAGTTGATTTGGGATATATTGTTGTGAAATTTTTTGTGAAAGAAAGAGCATCCCATGTGACCTTGGACTCAAAAACAAAAATCAGTGAACAGAATTGATAGCTGCAACATCTGGAAAAATAGAAATTGATTACTGAATCAAGCACTTTGAGTTCAAAACAGAAAGAAAGAAAGAAACGAGGTTAATTCACAACAGTATGTGTCACTTTCCATGTCAACTATGTTTGCATATGTTATATTCTTGATTCAACTTGTTTTGAGTCTTTGTTTGAGTTTGGTTTTATTCATCTTATTCTAGACACATTCCTTAGGATCCTTTTGTGTGCCACCTTTAATTCTTAGCTTGTTTCTTGCTTGTCTTCTTGGATTATTCCATTCAGTTTGTCATTTAATCTTTCACTTGATGTTGTCCACTTCTTCCATTTGAGCTTTTATTGCTTTCTGCTTTGTTATTCTTATGTGGAAGATTGTGCATGCTCTTGGTTCACTTTGCTTCCAACTCACTGTTTTGGAAATCTTTGTAGGTAAAGCCTCTTCTGGAAGGTGGTGTGGTGAGTGAACCTGTTGGGAGGTACATTGCCGAGAGACTTGAGGAGTGAGCTGGGACTTCAAAGGAGTGCATCACGAGAGAGTCATAGGAGTGAGCTGGGATAAAGTCCAACACTAGACTGAGAGGAACAATAGCTAGCACACTGCAACAAGAAGCATAGTTCTTTTTGTCTTATTTCTGTTTTGATATCATGGACTTTTGGGTTGTAAATTTTTTCTTTCAGATTTCAGTTTTTGTTTCATTTGGCTTAGGTGGGAAAATGCTTTAGAGCAATCCCAACCTAGCTCGGTTTGTAATAGTTTAAGCGTGTTTAGTGTGAGGTACAAGGGGTTCCAAAGGCCACTTGTATCTTCACTTAGGTTTTTCGTCTAGTTTATGTTTTCAGTTTTTCCAATTTCAGTCTTTATGTTTTCAGCTTTTATGCCATGTGTTTCAATGTCCAGGTTCTGTTTTGTATGCTTTGGTTGTATTTCTGTTTTAGGTCCCGTGATATCTAGGTACCATTTGTTTTACACCTAGTTGACCTTCTTCTGGTCTTTAAGTTTTCACTCTTTTCACACACTTTGTCAATTTGTTTTTCACCCATCTGTTTCATTTGTATTTTTATTGAGAAATTTTGTGAAAGCATTTTAGAGATCTCTGGCTAGGAAAGGCTTGGTTCCTAAGCTTGTCCATGTGACTCACCTCCCTTTCCTGGGAGTATGTCTAGAATTCTTTTCCACTACTTTCTCTTTAGAAATTCATTAACTTTGTGAAAAATTGTTTTGTCAAAAGTGTTTCAAAATGAGTTTTTCTTTTTCTAACCGTATGCATATAGATAGGCATAATAGTGTGCATTTAGGTAGGCATAATGGTAGTCATGAGTTGCATCAAACCATTCATAGTGACATTCCTTTCTTTGGGGAAGATATAGGACCAATATCATTTAAAGATTGGATGTGGGATACTGAAAAATTGGTGCAACCTTTGTTTAGTAAATATAGTCATATAGACATTCTTAGGCATGTTACATCTAGATTTGTAGGACGTGCATTTGATTGGTGGCAAGAGAGGCAATATCTAGTGAAAAAGGGGAGAACATCATGCATCAATACATTTTATGAATTAAAAACATGCATGTGGAAACATTTCATACCCCCTTCATTTAGGATCACTAAAGCACAACAAGTTAGGATAGAAGACTTTATTGACATTGGGGATGCATTCATCCAAAACATTGATAAGTTTTCTAGACTAGAAAAAGATTTTAAGCATAATTTAGACTTGCTCTTGAGTGAACAAAGAAAGAGAGAAAAATACAAGAGAGAGCAAGCTAAACATCAAAAGCTTCGAGAGTTTGAAAAGAAGAGAGAAAAAGAAGAGTTTGAGATGTTTTGTGCTCAACGAGAACAAGAGAAAAGAGAGATAAATGAGAAGAAAAAAAAGAGAGGAAGAAGAATAGGCTAAAGAGGAGAGTCTAAGAAAAGCAAAAGAAGAGAATGAGAGAAAAGAATTAGAGGAAAGAGAGAAAATAAAACAAGAGAGCAATCTTGCAAAACAATCACAAGTGGTAGAGTTAAAGTGTATTTCAAAAGAGCGAACAGAACTCTGTGTTAGGGATTTGGTGATCAATTCTTCACCAATTCCTTACATGAAGATCCCATTTTCAAAGGGCGTTTTCCCA
>Ga0214544_1005688_pt1 | contig 23889 bp, 15 predicted proteins | sample CNSS3metaG_FD_160074 | JGI IMG/M metagenome (GOLD analysis project Ga0214544, IMG submission 160074) | Root nodule microbial communities from cowpea collected in UCLA plant growth center, Los Angeles, California, USA - CNSS3 | ecosystem: Host-associated > Plants > Roots > Nodule | place: USA... | reverse complement strand
TCTAGGGCTTGGTTGGCTTAGATCCCCCCCTATGAGTGGCGTGCTTCTTCCATTCTTCATCTTCTATGCTTTCCATTTTTATTGTTTCTTCTTTCATTTTTCTCTTTAGTGTTGTTATTGCCGTGTGTGTTTAAGCTTGAATCCAACTCTCTTCTTCCTTTCATGAGCTTGAGAAATGAACCTTCACATCTAGATAGCATGCTATCTTAATGTCCAGTGGGAATTTTCAGAAAGCTTTCTTAAACAACTTCACCATATTCATAACTCTAAAAGGGAACAAGATAATCCTTCATCACAAGATAAGTCTTGAAAGAACTCCACTCCCTAAGGAGGAATGCTCTCACAAAAAAGGTTGAAACACAAAGTGTATAAATTCTCCAAAATGTTCAACCCTTGTACAAGTGTTAGAGGTCCCCGTAAATATACAAGTCTAAGGGACTCTTAGCAAAATAACTAAGTTAAAGGATTACAAAAGAAACCTAGCATGTTCTAGAAAGTAGGTCATCCTAGGGTGCACATGAGTGAATTTTCGTCCAAGCCATCTAGGTGACAAGTCTTCGTGGCCAAGGCTCCTAAAGGAGGGTTCTAGAACTTTCTAGAAGTCTTGGTGTCCAAGACATGTGGTCATCCCCTTTCTAGATACTTCTAGAAAGTCGTCCTTCTCTCTCTTCCTTAGGACGCCAAGTTTCTCCTATGTGGTCTTCCTCCTTTCTTATTCCTACAAAAGCAAATTAAGGAATTTATTAGCATGTTGGTTTAAGGTTAAGCTAATCTTAGGTCAACAAGTCAATCCTTAAGTCAAGGTCAATAAGTCAACTCAAAATAGTCAACCACAACCAACTTCAAGAAATTGAAACTAAAGAAATGCAAAATAAAGATAGAGAGGATAATGCCTTCCCTTTTGTCATGCTTCTAGTGATCCTCCTAGGGTTGGCCCCCTTGGAACTTGATGAGGTGGTCACATCTTCATCATCCCAAGACTACAAACTCGTTGGTCTCATACCCAGGAGGTCAATCTATCTGGACTCGTCGTACGAGTCACAACTCGCACACTCACACCGGCAACACTCACCAACTTGAGCCACAACTCAAGAGTTCCTCGTGTTCATCCGCCATCCCGAGCCACAACTCGAGGGATGCCATTCCGAGCCACAACTCAAGGGATACATTCCGAGCCACAACTCAAGGAACACTAGTAAGCCGACCTTTAAGGTATAATTGAAGCATTGTAGACCACGCGCATCCACAGCACACAAGCAATTACTTTGACCATGGACCTAGGATATACGATGCTTCCACGAACCTGTCCGCTCGTGGTCCTGCCTCTAAGAACCTCCCTGCTCGTAGTCCAACTCTACGGACCTCCCCGCCCGTTGTCCAACACACGTGATCTAACAAATATGAACCTCCTCGCTCGCAGCAGCCCTCTAGTCTGAGCACAGAACATACGAACCTCCTTGCTCGTATCCTCACACGAGATCATCATAATATGAACCTCCCCGCTCATATTATCATGTGTTCACCACCAGCCATGAACCTACCTGCTCATGAAACAAAGAAGCATCCCCTGGTCCAAGTCTCACATCACAAACACATAAAACGCAAACCAAAAAAGCACATTGTACTTTGTGCTATCGCTTGGCACTACCTAAGCGCCGCCAGGCAAAATCACAGTCAGACCACTTGGCAGGCACCTCTCACCGCCAAGTGCCAATTAGATCTTGACCCACTATTTTTAAGGTTATCGCCTAGCGGGTCACTCCTCACTACTAGGCGCCTCACGTTCTAGGGTATCCCAGATTGTCCTATCGCCTGGTGGCCTCCTAGGTGCCGCCAAACGCTATACCAGTAGCGAAACTTTACTGGTTTTAGCACCCAAACAAAGTAAGATCAATCCTAATCTTATAATATGCATATCCACAATCAAGAATATAGGATTTAAGAAATCAACATGACTCACATGCACAATCTCAATTTAGATGGCTTTAGCATACATGTACCCAAGTATCACCCATTAAAACATATATTTTGCCAACCAGCACACATTTTCATGGAACAAATATATGACAACAAACACAGCTCATGCTTCTTAAAACATTCATAGATTAGTCCAACCCATGTTGTTTTCTACTTATTAGTTTCCCAACCCTTTGCATGTATACAATTCACAAACACCACATAAGCCACACACAAAGCTATATACTTATTCTTCATGCCCCTGCAATTCCATTACATGTAAAGTATGTTTATCATGTTCCCATACTTACCCAAAACCATCATGATAATTCAACACTCTGTCATAGCGATATCATCAATAGTGGCCTTTTTCACACACTTATAACATCATACATTCGAGCTAACATATATAGATTTATATATTCAACATGGCTCAGCAAGCACTACCAAAAACATACTCATCAATCACAAATTATTATACTTATATACATATATTCACCAATCAAGGCCATACTAGTAGTTAAGCACACTTAATCATCAATTAATAATCATATTCTTAGGGAATTTAAACAACCAATCATGAGTGACATATATCTCCAGGTGCAGACTTCCAATCCAAATCTCCACCGTTCAAAGTGAAGAACAACATGTTATATATCGCTTGTCAAAATTTCACATAAATCAGACGGTTAACGAATTGGGAAACCCAGTTTTAAGAAAAATGCGTAGACTAGAAAAATATGTGGCGCCTAGCGCCCATAAATCAAGAGCATGGTGCCTAGCAGTATAAAACCAGCGCCTGGCGGTTCCTGCTGTGCAAAAAGTACGAAAAAAAACGTTTTTTCACAGTGTTTGCATCGCCTGGCGGCGTCACCCTTGCCGCCAGCGATTCATCACAAAAACCTAGAAAACAACACATAATTCATGCATCGCCTGACAGACCTTCAATGTCGCCAGGTGGTTTTTGGAAAAATTCCAAAAACGTGAAAAAAATGATAGTTTTTATCATACTAAGGCACCACATGCACACATTATACTACACAAACATCATAAAATAATTATACACATAAAAAAGCTCCCCTAACCTGAATTTCCCGCTTCAAAAGTTCTTCTAGAATCCTTCCATGTCTCACAAATGATCTACCCTTTGATCTCCATCCTTGAGCATTCATTTCAATCTTCTAACGCTCTCCTCAGTGTTGTTTTAGGGTTCTCCAACTCCCTTTTGGTAGCCACACGAAAATGCCTTCACTAGGACCCTACTCTCACCCATCTCCTCCATCATTAGCCTCATTATTTCTCCCTTAGTTGCCTTAAACGAAAAATCCATTAAGGAGGAGTTTAATGTACATCAACTCCCATTACTTGGTGGTTTCTCAACCTCTCTACCTTCTTTACAGACGGCTAGGGTTTCTGACCCTTCTCATCCATGCCAAAAATAATTTTAGCAAAAAGAAAACTTAATTCATGTCTACCAAGGTTCAAACCCACAACCATGTCAAAGCCAAGTCAATGCACCACCATCAAGCCAATTCATTTTTCTTGACATTTCATGCGCACCATGCTTTATAACCTCTTATTCCACAACCATGCTTGTATGGAAAATAATTAAATAATAAAAATAACCCACAAATGGCATTTACAAGACTCAAACCCAAGTCCTCCCCACACCGTCAACATGCTCTATCACATAAGCTACCATTGTTCCTTGTCTTCTCTCTCCACATTAAATAACTTAGGGATTCTCGTTGTTGCATTTATTAAATAAATACTTATTTATTTATTTAATTTTTCCGGGTCTTACACGCTCGACCTGTGTGGGTTGTTGAGCTTGACTGACCTGTTTGGGTTGTTGGGCCCGCCCGACTTATATGTGTCGTTAGGCTTGCCTAACTTGTATATGTCATCGGGCCACCCTGGTCTGATTGGGTCGCCGAGCTTGCCTGACTCATTTGATTCGTTAGGCCGGTTCGGTCTGTCTGGATCGTCTAGCCGGCCCAATCCGTTTGGCTATCTAGCTGGCCGGGTCCATTTGGGGTTGAGTCTAGAGTGTGAGGTTGGGTGAGAAGAATTTGAAATTCTACAAATTTGGAGGGTATTTGAATTTCTTCTAATTTAGATAATTGAAATACTTCAAAAAAGTGCATGCATTTTAAATACTTCTTAATTTCTCTATCCAAACAAAGCATTTCATTCCAAAGAAATTCTTCAAAAAAACGAATTGCTTCATTAAAATACTTTATCCAAACACATCATAAGGGAAATAATTAAACATGTATGAGTTCTAAGCAAGGAAATAATTAAACATGCAAGAATCTAATGCAAGACTGGAGTGTTCTGCAAAAAACAATGGTAGCAGTATTCTAATGGTAGTGTTTGTTGAGTGTTGGGCATATTTTCACGTTAGAATGTCCGATATCAAGAGATAATACATAAAAAAGGATATAAAAAAGTACCTTCTAGACTAGGATGTTGGTATCATTTCTTTATGAGCATGCTGAATTTGAAAACATTTGCAGACAAAAGATAACAATGGAGAAAAATAATAATAATACCTGCCAACATGCTTGGATGTTGTTGAGATCTTGACAAAATATAATAATAATAATACTTCAATAATTGGTGGCCACTCTGACTGATGAGTAATAGACTTTGAATTTGAAGAGACTTTACCTTTATGCGTATAATTATTAGTGTCAGTATGAATAAGTAAGCTATAGCTTCAATATTTGAAGGTATGTTATCAGAAATATTGGTTTGAACCCAATAGGCATAAAGTAGTTGCACCATTTGATCTTCAATTAGTTTCATAACATACAGTATCTGAGAGCCCACTCAATACCATAACTTAGTTTATGGCTACTGCCTAAGGCTATTACAACATTAGAATATCTCTAATAAGGCTACTACCCAAGGCAACTCCTTCCACTTTTATATTCACCTCTTATTTCTTTCTTCTTCACCCAATTTTCAAAAAGAAAACCCAATTCTGCCCAAAATTATCTTGTGGTCATTACTATTTCTAACCCTAAAGATCCTAAGTCAACCCTTGGCAATGGGATTCACATCAGCAACCCAAACCCATTGTAGACGAGGCTGCATGCTCATACATGAGAGGTTTCAATGACATGGTATTTTCGAGCAAGCTCTAGAAACTCTAGTACAATTGTCCCTGATCTAGAAATTTGAAAATAATATATAACTAGAGCCTGCTTCTGAAATTGTTTAACAAGCTTCTTAAGATTTTCTAAGTTATCTGGTCCAACATTTTACTAATCAAATATTAGATTGAGGTAGAGAAACACCAATAAACAACTTTGAAAAAAATTCAGAAAGCATCCCTAATTGGTGGATAATTTAGAAAACCAAATCCCAAAGTGGTAATCAACAACTTTCTCAAATTAACACTCTAAAATTTACAGAGCATAGTCTAGTGGCCTTAGGATTAGGAAATAAAGTCAACATTTTAACAACTTACCTTTACTTTAGCATCCACAATTTTTGTTGAGGAGAGAAAATTTGTTGCAATCCCTTTCTCCTTTGGTGCCATTACTTGATTTTCCTAACTTGTAGAAAAAAAATCATCCAAAACAAACTCTAAGCTGAAAAAACCAACATGGCCTTAAAACCTGCAAATGATAAGTCGTTTGAACCAACTACTAGCTTATAGCCTGTCAACTGCTCGTGTTCCTTACTTGGACTATCATTCAAATAGTAACCATGTGTTAAGTAAAAAAAATTTCCCCGCACAGATTTTTATAATGAAAGAACCTATTCCTCCATAACTTAGCATAAAAAAAAATAAGAACCACAACATTCCATCTCTTTCAACTTTAGATAAATCACAGGATTATACTAAGTAATGAAAGCAATACCTTGATCCTAAAATATAAGTACATGTTATATAAATACTACGAATATGTATAAGATTAAAGAAGCAAAAACCTTGTGTGGTTTCATTAAGGAAAGAATATCATACCTCAGTCGTTTTGAATTATAAATACTATGAATATGTTTTGAATTATATCAAATTTTACTCTCTCGGTATATATATCATATTCTAACCTCAGTCGTCGATCTAGAAACTAAAATAGATTAAAAAGAGATTTTCGGATACTAAAATACAACTACAATGACTAAGTGGAAGTTTTTATAAGTACAGTAACTATATAAATAATTAAAAGAATATTTCATATTTAAGAAAAGAATACACTGTATTATATCTCTACCAAAGCTAGAAAAGGTAAACAAGAAAAATTGGTCCAAGAATGTAATGTTTACTCCGAACTCTAGAAAAGTTAAAATGCTAAATAGAGAACTAGAAAAAGATTACAAAAGTAGGAATGCTTTATATCCCAGGCCTTTAGAAATAGCCACCACAGCACATCAAATAGAGGCCACATAAAATCCCATACCAACCTAATTGCATAAAAAAAGATTTACAAAATTATGGTAAAGAAAACAATATGTTTACTGGACTCTCTTTGCAAGGTAATTATATAACACAACATTCAAGTGGTTGGTTTAAAAATTATGAAAGTATAAAAAATTAATTATTTATTTAAATATATTTTCACATTTATTTTATATTTACTATTCCAATTGAAAACTATCTATTTTAGTTTTTATACCATTATCTCAGCACATCTTTTTGTCCATCTCATTGAAAATAACTTTACCTTATCAAGGTATTGCTATAACTTTTTGTCCATCTCATTGTAAAGATCTATTATTTTAATAATTACAACAAAAATAAGAAGTACTTACAATTTAAAAAATACCTATAATATATTCTCATATGTCATTGTAAAATTGTGTGGTGAAGACAAAAATAATAATCTAAGCAACCAAAGTTGTAAAAATGGAAAATAGGCACAATTTTTATCATTTGATGAAAGAAAATCAACAAAGTATAAAATCACCTTACAACAATATCGAGAGTGTCTCAACAAGCGACTTCAGGAAGAAGATCGATTGTCAAGTGATTCTCGCTAATAGTGTGCTTCTAGATTCAATGCAAGCTACCTACAAGGAGGCGACACATGAGATTTGTAAGTCGTCGTGTGTATAGGAGATGTAGTGTGCTGAAAAATTTTGAAGGTGAGGATTAGGCGAAGCAAAGGTGTGATTGAGAAATCAGACTTGTGATCTCGGATGTAGAGCATGAGGAAGAAGAAAAATGAGATTGAGAGATGATATCGTGGAAGGAAAAGAAAGAAAATACTAGCTTTTAGGCATTTGAAAATGAGAAACATGAGCTTATGAAAATATAGGAGGGAAATGAAGTTTTATTTCATTATCCTTCTTCAATACTTAGGAATTTTTGGAAGAATCTTGTGACTAATTCACTAAGGTTTATATAAAATATCTAGAACTTATAAGGGTTCTGTTGGTATCACGCAACAGAATTACTAAACAAGGGTCAAAAACCAAGAGGGGGGGTGAATTAGATTTTTATAAGTCTTGACAGGTTTTAAAAATTTTCCTCAAAATTTAATTGATTAACTTAAAATAACAGTTACTTTAAAACCTAGTGCAAATAAATAAAGAGGTTAAGGGAGGAAGATGTACACTGATATTTATACTGGATTAGATCAAAAGACCCTACATCCAGTTGTTAATCTCTTAAACAAAGAGATTAACTTAATCACTATAATAATCATATTACAATAGATTATAAAAGAGTAAGGATTAGAAAACACCTCTCTTGCACAACCACAAGAGATGAACAAAAGCTCCCCCTGAATCACACAGAGGATGACCAGCTTTCCTAGCAACAACACAACACTCAATCTTCTAAGAACTTTACTTAGAAGAAGTTATCATTCACTCACACTAGGCTTTTCAAAGCTATTTTTAAGAATCTCACAGAGTAACACTTTGCAGTCACAACACAAGAACTCTGAATCTTAAAAAGGTAGTTTGAAGTTTGGAAACTGAGTTTTATTTAAAGAGGTTTTCGCAGGCTGAGTTAGAAATGAAGAGTTTAGCTGAAACTGCCAAGGATAATCGATTACCATTTAAGATAATCGATTATTCCAGTGATTTTCGAAAACAAAGTTTTGCAATGTTAATCGATTACCCAAAATGGTAATCGATTATCTCATCTACAAATTTGAACAAATATTTTTATAACTGCCAGTGGTAATCGATTACCAGAAATGGTAATCGATTATTTCAAGTCGTTTTTCAAGAGCCAAGTTATAACTGCTAGTGATAATCGATTACCATTCGTGGTAATCGATTATCTTAAGTAGGTTTTGAAAAATAGATTTTTTTGAGTTGGTAATCGATTATTATAAGTTGGTAATCGATTACCATACTGATTTTTGCGAAAAATGAGTTTCTCTCAGAGGAGTTGCGAGTTGGTTGTTGTTCTAACAACTTTGCACTTAACTAGAAAAAGCACTTAACTAGAAAAAGTTTAAGTCTATTACAATAAGAATATTTAAACATAAACTATATTATCTTCAATATCTTCAAGTGTTTTCTTCGGCATCTTTATCATCATCAAAAATTTTTAATCAATCTTTGTCAACAGGTTCTTATAAAACCTCCATAACTTACCAGGAGTTTGAAAAACCTCTACCATCGCATTCATTATCGGAGGTTATTATAACCTCCACTAATAAACCCTTGTTAAAATTAATTTTTTTTTGTAGTGAACTAAATTGTTTTTATTTTAATATATTGATATATTTAATCTACATCGCTAACAATACCCTAAAATTATACAAATAGAATAATTAAGATATGATTAATAATTAAGTAATATGGTAGAATAATTATTATATTTGGTATTTTTGGGATATACTTTAATAATTGCACTTGAAATCTTGTTTTTGTCTTCATAAACTGTGTCAATATTTCAACCTTAAGTTTGTTGAAATAACATCATTAGAATAAATACAATTCATCTAAATTATTATTCGGTTTAAAGTTTGGTGTTTGATAAAATTTGGTATTATGTTCAAATTGTCGGTTTGTCTTTATATTGTTCGAAAATCTCAATTAAGTCCTCAATTTTTTATTAGTCTTAATTTGATCTTTCTTTTTAAAATGTGTTGCAATTTGGTCATTTCTGTTAGTACATTATTAACGACGTGAAGTGATGTATCACATGTCAACTCGTGGGTTTTTTGTTTTTTATTTTTTTTAAATTGCCACATGTTAAATGAGGGTCTGCCACATGGTAGAGGTATAGGGTATAAAAATAGTTAACATTATTATTTTTATATCACGAGCCTTTGTATATTCATTTTTTATTAATATAGAAGAAAAAATAATGTACTATGTGTTTTTTCATAACAAGTTTTCAATTGTGACTTGATTAGTATAGTTTTCTTTTATTAGGTATATCTTTGAATTTTCCATTAAATTATGATAAACTATTTTTGAATTTCAAACTTAAAAAAAGAATAGGTCGGTTGATTGAGGAAGAATAAAAGAATATATATTTAATTTTTAAAAGTAATAAAAGGACAACTACCTAGAAAGGTGAAAATAAAAGCAAATTCAAAGTTTGTACATAAATTAAAACATCATACTAATAGTCCAATTGTCCAATTACAGGAAGCATTTCCTTAAGGTTCAAAAAATTACAGGCGATGGATAATTTTGATATTAATTTTTTGGAAAATTATACAGGAGAACGTATTCAAATATGAGAATATCCTCAAATATGAGAATATCCAATAAGTAAGAAAGATGAAATTAGGAGAGTGTATTTAAAATGGTGTTCATATCAAAAATAATTTTATAAATTTTTAGTATATTAATTTGGCTCCCCCAAAATTATTTGTCAAGATCTGCTATTGTCCATAGGGTATAAAAACCATTATATGGATTTTTTTTTTCAGATATCCAACCAGTAATAGTGAGAGTAATGAACCGAATTATTTCAGGCAAAACCACTTATATTTTTGTCCCAATATTTAAGGGCTTGTCTTAAATCTTAAATCAGTTGGGCCTAGGGTTGGTCCATAGGGAGCCAAAGACCCTAAACTGCCCTAACACCCTTATTCACTTCACTTTCAGAAAAAATAGCCTTCCCTCTCTTAGAAACTATAGTCGTGCTCTGTTAGGGTTTGGTCCCAACTCTTGGTCAAGCAAGCTCAAGCTTTTTCCGCTCCATGTAAGTTGCTTCTTAGCTGATACTAGTTCTCCTCTAATCCTATTTTCGTGTTTCCTCTTAGGCTCATCTTAATGACCTCGTTACTGTTCCGCTATGGTTTCCAGCTCATTAAGCTATCCTAGAGCTATGGCGCCCACTGTTTGGGTTTGGGTATATGAGTCATTTGGCTAGCTCCTTCCAGGTAAGGGAAGCTAGGGTTTATATGTTTTGCTATGTCCTTCCTATTTTGGCTCTATTTTCGTGTCTATATGATTTGTATGTTGGGTTGGTTGTATGAAATGCTTGGAAAGTGCTATTTGATATGAGTGGTTTGTTGATGCGTGCTGTAAAAGTGGTGAGATATGTTATTTTTGCTCAAGCAAGCTTGTCTCACCTAGGCGAAAATAGCAGGAGTTGGCCCAAGTTCCTACTCGAGCTCTTGCTCAGGTGTAGAACTCTCGTTTTGAGCGAGGTGTTATCTCGCTCAGGCGAGAGGGGCTCGCCTAAGCGAGAACGTGTGAGAGCCTATTTGTGTTTCACTTGGTTGTGGCTCAGGCGAGAGGCCTTCCCTTGAGCGGGGAGTAGTCTCGCTTAGGCGAGGAGGTCTCATCCAAGCAAGAACTTGCGAACACTACAATGCTCTCTGTTGGCAGTCTCACCTAAGCGAGGACCTGCAGCTTGAGCGAAAGACCTCTTTCGCCTAAGTTAGGGTCCATGGCTTGAGCGAGACTGGTACATGGATTTGCACTATGACTGTTCTTCTCCCTGTTTTAGGTTGATGAACATTGATATGATTTGATTACTCTGTTAAAGCATGATTCAGGTGAATATGCATGAGTAAAATGGTTTAGGGGTTGTAATTGATGAGTTTATCACGATCTTGGCATGTAACATGAATGGGATGGTTGATTTTAAATGTTGACATGGAATCAGTATGAATAATGACTTTATGTTGGTTGGAGAAACATGATATTGGTATGGTCAGGACATAATTTCACGAAGGTTTCATGGTGGTGCCTTATTTGGTCAGGATGTAATTCCATGAATCTCTAGGTGAGATCTCATGGTGGTGCCTCATTAGTCAGGACGTAATTCCACGATGGTTGCATGGTGGTGCCTCATTGGTCAAGACGTAATTCCATGACCCTATTAGTGAGATTTCATGGTGGTGCCTCATGCTTAGGACATAATTCCACGAGTTTCGTGGTGGTGCCTCATTATATAATTTAGTAAGGATTCAAGTAAGGACTACATCCTAACACTCTAAAGAGTCAGTTAGTATCACGTAGAGCGTACTGAATCAAGTGGTGAGAGTAGTAGGAGGCCCTAGTCTTTGGCAGGATAATGGCCTTAGACGTTTGAAGGCTAACCTTGTCAGTGGTAGGGTGAAACCCATTGGCAATTGGCTCTGCAGAGAAGTAGAGGCCACCACAAGTGCAAGCATCCGGTGAATCCGACTAATTATATGTATCCGGATAAGTCGCGTCTTGAGTCTTAGTGTCTTGTTTGCAAGTCATCACATGCTTGGTTGATGTATGTATCTCTGGCTTTAAAATTGTATGTAATTGCATGATAAATCATTTTTCCACTCTAGCTTACTCTTTCTGCTTGTTTGTATGTTATGTGTCTAGTTCTCTCTTTTTGCGATGATCATCAATTTATTAATGGGAGCAGATGCGAGAAATCCTCGTGGTCATCAGGGTGATGGAAGTTCTACTACATATTTCGTCTTGGGTCAGATCCCGCCTTTTTAGAGTTTTGTTTAGGGTTGTAGCCCATATATTTTCTTGCTCCTGGATCATTTAGTTTGAATATTGTTAAACTCCTGTCTCGTTTTGTCTTTTGCATCGCGGTGTGCCTTGGTCTCTTTTCTAGTTTCTTCTAGATGATTGTAAGGAGTGACAATATACTCCATGACTTTGCTCTTAATATTTTTGTTTGATGTTGCATTTAATTAAGGTTAATATTTAAATGGGACGTTACAAGCTCCCCCAAAATTATTGGTCAAGATCTGCTACTGTCCATAAGGTATAAAAACCATTATATGGATATTTTTTTCAGATATCCAACCAGTAATAGTGAGAGTAATGAACCAAATTATTTTAGGCAAAATGGTGACAAATGAATTTATCGTCACAAATATTGCCTAAATTGGTCTTAATTTTGATGGAAAATTTCCATATTAATTAGATATGATGTGGGTAATACTTAATTTTTTAAATTTATGACAACAGATGAGTATATACATATATACCACCTTTATCTCTGTCGCAACCGAAACCGCGACGGGATGACGAACCAAAAAGAGTTTGGAGTCGCCACCATAGTTTATTCTGGAACACTACGGAAAAACAAAAAAAAAAATAAGACAAGGTCTACAAAAAACCAGATTTTAGGTCTAGGAGTCGGTTGCGCATGGGGAAACTATTTGGAAAAATATTTGAAAAATGATTTAATTTTTTTAATAATTTTGAAAACCTTTTTATTTAAATTTTTAGTATTATTTTAATATTGATGTCACGCGACACAAGTGGCCGGACAGACACTGAAAATAAATTCTTTTTTTTAATCTTTGATTTTTTTAATCTTTTTAATCTTTTATAATTTTTCATATTTTTTTTAAAGTTATTTAAAAGTGGATGTGAATGTCACTACGACGTGAGCAACCAGATAGATATTAAAGAGTAAACAAAGAAAACTATTTTTTATTCTTAGATTGATATATATTTTTTAGAAAACAAAAGGAACGAAAGTCTAAAATGGGTGTCATGCGACGCGAGCGGTCGAACAAACACCAAAGAAATTGGAAAAATTATTTTTTAATGATTTAAAAAAAACATAATTGATAAAAATAAATTAAAAGAAAAAAAAAGCAACTGGTAGTGGCGTGCCTTAAAAAATGTTCAATATCTCTTCACCTTTTCTCTTTTTTTATTCTTTGCCTCCTTTTCTAATATTTTTGTGTTTTTTTTTCAAGAGAGATAAAAATGAGATGGGTCTGTTTGGGTGGTAATGAGAGAGAAAGAGAGAGTGTAGAGAATGTTTTCTTCTCTTTTTTTTTCCACCTCCTTCAAATTTAACTTAATTGTTTGATTGCCTATGCTAATTTTGAACCTTTGGAAATATGTCCTCCAAAAATAAACTACCCTAGTGTTTAAAAGCAAATCTCTGAACACACTTTTTTAATCTTTTTTTTATCTCTTTTTTTAGAACAAACCTGTTAATTAAAACCTTTGAAAGATAACAACCAAATCTTTGATTTGTGTGGACTGTATTAGGCTTGTATCGTGGCCAAGGCTAGGGGTATGGAAGTAAATGATAGTAAAGGCCCAAACAAGTTATGTGAGGGTTGTTTCAACAAGGATTTTTGAATAATGTTTCATTCAGAATTTGTTTGACTTCTTCTTGTTCAACTTTTTCTTCTCTTTTTCTTTTTTTTTCTTGATATAACCATTTCTTTCTTTTTCTTTTCTTTTTATTGATATTTTTGTATTGGTGAACCACCATTCGGATGAAACAAATACAAACATTATCTCAACCCTTAGTGTGAGGATGACCCTTGTTTAGAGTAATTTGAAAGAATTTTTTGGAAGACTCAAATTGGGTAGCAAAGGATAATTACTTTTGTTTTTTTTTTTTGGATAAAGAAACATGGCCACACATCATTTCAAATCATGGTTGTTTTTCACAACAAAAACTTTAATTCAGAGGAAAAGAATTTAGTTCATGTGACAGGATGCCCTTTGTTTTGTTCTTTTTTTTCACTTTTTTTGTCTTATTTTTGCCTAGACTATCAATCAAAGTTTTCAGCCTAGCTGATTATTCTTCATTTTTTGTGTTCAGAGAGTTTCTTGTAAACATCCTAAGGCAATACCTCTTTTTGTGATAATCCTTCATGAAAAGTGAAAACAAGGTTTATAGTGGAAGAGAGATGGAAAGACGGATGGATTTGAGTAATTTCATGTATGCAAGACTAGATGGATGCTTCAAAATAAATGATAACAAACAAAATTTTATTTCTTTATTCAATCCACTGATTTGACCAAAGAATGTTTTATTATTTTCTCATTTTTCATTAGAAAGACTCTAAGAATAAGAATTTAGAGATAAGAAAATGGGAAACAAATTAAATTTATTTTAGTGCAATTTTTTTTTTGTTTATTTTACAAGATTTATGCCGATGCATGCTATGTATTTAAATCTTTTGATAAGGTATCATGAATGACCACAAAATGGAATGCAATGCATGTTTGTGCCTTGTAGAGCACTTATTCACATGATATGCTAATGAAATGTATGTTTATGGCTAATAATGGCGTGATTGTGATGAATTTATTATTATATACAAGGAAAGGTGAAGGTAAAGGATGCAAACAATCACCCTTTAGTGGTTTAATTTCACATAGGTTTGTCGCTTAAAGTTCTAAGGGAAAGTATATGTGCTCACAAGGATAGTTCCTTAATATCTAAATATCAAGGTCACTAGAGTTATGGCCCACTTCATGGCATTTCCCACGACAGTTGGTAAACAACAAAAAGTGAAAGTACCAATGAAGCAAACAAACTCTAGTTGGGGTTCTCACAATTCCCACTTGGGAAGTACATCTATTGTGGCACCGCTACACAATCCCCTCTAATTCTAAGCAACTCAGACCCCTATATAGGGTCCCACTCATGTAATGAACAAAATGTGTGTGTGAAGGGAGAATACAATGTATACCCAAACCCACACCTAAAAATTATTCCAAATACCAAAATAAAGAAGAATATACACATACAATTATTCTAAATATAAAAAGAGATAAGAAAAACATACCCAAAAAGAAAAAAAAAATGAGAAAGAAAAAAATATGAAGAAAAACCACATCAATTTTGCACATCTAAATAAATGGTCTGACTCTCTAGGGTCCCCAGTGGAGTTGCCATCTGTCGCAATCGAAATCGTGAGGAGACGACGAACCAAAAATTAAATTTGAAAAAAAAAATGTTTTGGAGTCGCCACCATAGTTATTCTGGAAAACTACGAAAAAACCAAAAAATTAAAACAAGGTCTACAAAAAAACCAGATTTTGGGTCCGGAAGTCGGTTACGCGTGGGGAAACTATTTAATTAAATATGCAAAAAGATGTGGTTTTCAAAATATTTAATTTTCCCCAAAAGTAACAATAAAAGGATGTACAAAAGAAACAAAAATATTTTTTTGGTTTTTTGGGCCGACGAGGATTAATCTTCGCACCTATGTATCACCATGTGAATGGAGAATCAGGGTTACCTGGTTCTTTATGAAAAACTATTTGGAAAAATATTTGAAAAATGATTTAATTTTTTTAATAATTTTGAAAACTTTTTTATTTAAATTTTTAGTATTATTTTAATATTGATGTCACGCAACACAAGCAGCCGGATAGACACTAAAAATAAATTTGTTTTTTTAATCTTTGATTTTTTTTATCTTTTATAATTTTTCATATTTCTTTAAAGTTATTTAAAAGTGAAGTTGAATGTCATTGCGACGTGAGCAACTATATACATATAAAGAGTAAACAAAGAAAATTATTTTTTATTCTTAGATTGATATATACTTTTTAGAAAAAAAAAGGAACGGAAGTCTAAAATGGGTGTCATGCGACGCGAGCGGTCGAACAAACACCAAAGAAATGGGAAAAAATATTTTTTAATGATTTAAAAAAATAATTGATAAAACTAAATTAAAAGAAAAAAAAAAGCAATTGGTAGTGACGTACCTTCAAAAATGTTCAATATCTCCTCACATTTTCTCTTTTTTTATTCTTTGCCTCATTTTCTAATATTTTTGTTTTTTTTTTCAAGAGAGATAAAAATGAGATGGGTCTGTGTGGGGTGGTAATGAGAGAGAAAGAGAGAGTGTAGAGAATGTTTTTTTTTTCTACCTCCTTCAATATGTTCTTTTATGTTTTTTTTTGAAAGAGAAATAGAAAAGGGGTTGTGTATGTGGGAATGGTGATGGGAAAGAATTAGAAAAGTGTAGAGAATCTCTTTTTTTTGGTCCATTTTCATATGACAGAGTGTGTATTTATACTCACACCGTGCAATCTCAGTCTTAATTGTAATGAACAAAATATAAGGAAAGAATTGGTCATGATAACAACACATTATGGGGATGAAATCGTAGCAAATCAGAGCACAAAATCAATCAAGATCGATAATATTGATTTTAATCATTAACAAATCAGAGCACAAAATCAATCCCAATTCGTAATATTGATTTTTATCATTTGAAGAGATATTGCTTCTAATGATTAGAATCATATCACTAATTTCTCTATCAGGAATAAAGGGTATAAAATATCTGAGTTTTTGGGCTCATGAAAAGGAGTGTGATAATTAATAACAAATTGGGTTTCTCCTTCTTTATTTTTTTTTTTCATTTCTCATTTCTTTTTTCTAAAATTAAAGTTTGAAAAATCTTTGAAGAAAATTTTGTTTAACATTTTTTTTATTTCTTTTGAAAATAAATTTATTCACTCAGATGAAATTGGGTGTTGACACTCTCCATCTCCATATCACTCCCGGTAGTCATCTCCTTTATACACGTTCTTATTTTAAATTACTAAAAGATCTTTAATTTATTAATTAATTTAAGAGACTTATATTAAATTTTATTTTGTCCTTTGTAACTTATTTATAAACCATAAATTTGACTATTTTTTATTTTTTATAATTATTTTACTTTTTATCGAATTTTTATTTTATATTTTTATTTTTTTATATTTATATTATTATAATTTCTTTCTTAATATTGAAAAAGTGTGTATTCTTTTGATATTGAGTATTAATAACATCAAATTTTCTGTTATAACTTTTTATTTTTTGATAAAATAATTATTTAATTAATATTTAAAATAATAAAAAGCAAGTACCAATGTAGGTTTATACCCATTTCTCAATAAGAATAAAAATAAAATAAAAATTTTATAACGACCAAGCATAAAAGTAAAATGAGAATAAATTTTTACACCAAAAATAGAAATGTAATATCTAAACTGATACTAGTACCACACCATTGTCATCCCTAATGGGTAGAATTACACATTATTCTACAAACCTCCATAATAGGTATCAAGATACATAAATATTGCTTATTTTATTAAAATTTCTCATCTACAACATAAGCATGACGATCAATATTAATATTCACCTGATCTTCGATGAAAATATTATTCGCTCAATTTCAATAAAAGCTTGAAAGGACAAAAGGAAAAAGACTCCTCAATATTAATATTCACCTAATCTATAATGAACATATTAGATGAATCTCAATAAAAGCTTGAAAGGAAAAGAAAAAAGAAAAAGACTTATTATCCTTATCTTAGGGTTAAGGGACAGAAATGCGTCATATACAGAAAAAAATTAAAAAAAAAATTGGAATTCCTTTCAATAAAAAGAAAAATGAAATTGTTTAAATATCTTTAAAAGACCATACGCTATGTAAGTTGGATCTGTGGCGCAATGGTGGCGCGTTTGACTCCAGATCAGAAGGACGCTATGTAATGTTTACTCCGCAAATTTGTTTTGACATTATTTAATATTTTCCATTAGGAGGAAATATAAAATACAACACACACATAAAATTCCATTAGTAATTAATTAGGTAACACTAACTAACATATTCCTAGTAACCTAAATCCGTGTAAACTAATCTACCAGATCAAGTTCGCCGCATTTAATGTAAGCAATTTTTATTTTACTAATTTATTCCATCAATAATATTATATATACGCATAATAATTTATTGTAAAATTACTTACAAATATCATCTTTTAGTAAAACATGTCAAACAAATTTTTTAAGTTGTGAAATGTGAAAGATACTGTAAACATTAGATCAAACATGAAGATCCAACTTATAAGTCAAACTTCAATGCAATTTTTTATTTTGTAGGGACTTAACTTCACATTACTTCTGTAAGTCACTGAAATTTGCCTATAAAGCTACGATTTAACATATACTAGATCTCTAATCTAATATTTCTAGTTTGTTCTTTAGTTGTCTACTAATTGTTTTATTCTTTCTTTTCTCCTTAAATGAAACTTGATTAACTTTAACATTTCTTTTCCCTTTCTCAAACTCATGTCAACTAATTTTTCCTTGGAATCTCCTTAAAGGTGAAGAAGATGGATATGAGTAATTTTAGTTGTCTTGTGGTAGTAGTGTTAACACCATTCAACCATAGGTAACCATTTAGACCAGTTTTGTGTTGTATTTGCACACATACATCTGAGATAGGTTTTTACACACCTATTCATCACTTCTTGATGTCCATTCATTTGTGGATGATAGTTAGTTGAGAATTAAATTTGAACTCTTTTGAAAAGCCACAAAATCCTAGCAAAATTGACTTAAAAATATAAGAACTACGTCACTAGTAATTGAGTTTACCATGCAACACGAATAATATTGATGAGTACAAATGTATGCCTTCATTTAACCTTTAAGTTTGTTTTCTTAATTGTTTTTTGTGCTTAAAAGATTACTTTATTTAGGATTTGTTATAATTAGTCTTATTAAGCTTATGATATAAAAACATGCTAAAAATAACATTTTAGTTGCATAAATGTTATTTGTTAGTGTAGTTGAAATTAAGATAAGCTTATGAAAAGTGAGGAAATAAATTGATTAAAGCTTCACAATAGCTTCAAGATTAAGCCCAAAAAGGCAAACAATAAAAGCCACAAGAAGCCAAACCAAACATTGCGTGAAAGGAGAAAATATTGCTTGAAAAGTGAAGAAATAATGTTTGCTAAAAAGACAGGTGCACCTAGCGAGAGTTTATGGCGCCAATGTCAAGGTCATTTTGATAGAGAAAGAAGGCATAATTCCATGCCAAGGAAACAACCACCTCCCATCAAAATCCCAAAATTCAAGGGAGAGAATGTTCCAAACATCTACCTTGTGATGGAGCTCCAACATGTGGTGGAAGGTAGAAACTCCATAGGCAGCAGAAATAGAATGGAAACAAGTGTTTAAGGCTCTTGTAGCAATGGAAGTTGGAGTGGTAAAAGAAGAAGACTAGACTAGAAGCTAGGCTAGTGGAAGGTGGCTAGAGGAAATGTTATAAACCTCTAACTTAAATGCTCTGAAAATAATATAAGAGTAGAGTGATCTTAAGACAATCATTCTATTAGAAATTTCAAAAGTAAACTCCACAAAGTGTCATAGGACTCTCTTTTATAGAAGGGAAGGTCTCTAATGCACATGTACATGAAACTTTGCTTGAAATGAAATGTAAGCTTAGAGAAGAAGTCTCTCTCTCTCAGCCCTTGGATGCTCATGACAGCATGGATGTTCGACAAGTGGCGTGGCACTCCTTTACAAGCAAGAAGCTACATCTTCCATGTGGTAAGTGGCGTGTCTCGGCCAAGGCTCCCTATTGGGCTTCGATTAGCCCAATTAAAATCCAATGAACAAGTTTATTTAGCCTACTATTTATGAAAGCAAGGCTTAAACAATTGGCCCAATTTTATGGCTACTTGTCGCAACCAAGGTAATGACATTCCAAATAGAAGGAAAGAGAAAGGTTGAGCATATCAATGACAAACCCAAAATTATCTAACGTGCAAACCCCAAACACATTTAATCATACAACAGGTCAATCGATCATACATTTGATATTATAAGAGAATCATGAATAACATATTAGGGAGCAAAGAGAATTTACCTTAAGGTTACCCCTTTTGCGTGTGTGCTCTGGTAATAAAAAAAGAGAGGGATTTTTTGAGTTTTTTTTTCTGTCTTGCATTGGAGAAGTTCTTGTGCTTATATAGGCACCTTGGGGTAGCACTGAAAACCTAGTCTTTAATTATAATAAAATATACGAGGAAGGAATTGGTCCTGATGAAACATATTATAGCAATTAAATTGTTGCATAATATCCACGATATTGATTGTAATTATTAACGAAATATTGCCTGTAATTACTAGAATCATATTTTCCATCACATAAAGATCGTGATCAAAATCATAACATATTATTCATATATTTGGTTCTAATTATTACCAGGAATATTTTCTTCTAACTATTAAAATCGTATCATTCTCTAAAAGCATTATTATCGGGAATATTTGCTTCTAATTAAAATAATACCTTCCCAGACTAACAACGCAAAGAGACACATAACATAAGTGTAAATGCAAGATATTTATTCAAATTATTATAAAAAAATTGCTCCTAATATTATACCCTTATCTAAAAACAGAAATTATGAAACGTCCTTTTCTGACATGTCATGTGAAGAGTGTAAATAGCAAACAATGGGGGTGAAAATATGTACAAAACATTTGGGCTCATGAAAAGCGTGTGATAATTAAAAATAAATTAGATTCTTCCTTCTCTTGGTTTTTTCTTCTTTTCTTTTTTTTTTCTTTTTTCCCATGGTAGAATTAAAGTTAAAAAACCTACCATCAATCAAAACATATTTTTTATTTTATTTTATTATTATTTATTATTATTATTATTATTATTATTTTATATATTATTTTTTTTAACAAAACAAATGCATTTACCCAGACGAAATTGGGTGTTGACACTACTCTAATGCTTAATCATGCAATCTCTTCATATCTTCACATCTTCTTTGGCCATGAAAAGAGTAATTGAAGCCCATGAGAAGTGTGGCCATTTTGAGGAAACCCATTTGGATCTTCTTTAGAATGCTCCTTGTTGTTGAGCCTCTTAGTGGGCTTTGGGCTTGAGATGCATGTGGGCCATGGATTGGGCCTTGAGGATGGGATGGGCATAAAAGGTCTTCATCATCTCCCCCTCCCTTGGAGAAGATTCTTCCTCAAGTTAGAAGGTGCATCTTCATCCATAGGACCTACAAAAGGAATTAAATCAATAATGTTGAATGAAGAATGAACACCATATTCAGCTGGGAGATCCAACTGGTATGCATTATGTTTGATCCTTTTGACTATTTTGAATGGATCATCACCACAGGGACTAAGCTTGAATTTTCTCAAATTTGGAAATCTTCTTTTCGTAAATGCAACCAAACTAAGTCACCTTCTTGTCAACTTGAGTTTGAATTTGGTTTCAGACTTTCTCATGTAATTCCTTAGTAAACTTAGATTTGGATACCCCTTTTTTATGTAAAAAGTCAAAAGAAGTAAGAAATGATATCAAATCCAAAGGTGTGAGAAGGTTAAAACTGTAAGATCCGCTAAATTTAATTAATTAGTAAATGTGGGCAGTGGGAGCCTTTATGACATTTAATTCTGACAAGTATGACATGGAAAAGTACTAGCTCAAGTGGTTGAGAGTACTTGGTTGTGTGTGAGGACTTGGGTTCAAGTCCTATGTATGCCATTTATGTGTTATTTAATTTATAATTATCTTAATTATGTAATTGTTTTATATTCCATTTAATTTATTGTTTTTGGAAATTTCCAGAAACTGTCTGGCGGGCGATAAACTGCCACCAGGCGACTCCTTCCTTTTCCAGGCCATTCAGAGTTCTTGTAGAGGAACCGCCTGCCTAATATATTGTCAAATAGCTTATTTGACCAACTTTGACCCGTCCTTGCCTAGAGTTGACTAGTTAACCAGTTTTGACTTTGTGATTGTCCATTGAGAGGTTGCCACGTGTTAGAGTAGTCTCTCTCTCAAATCAGATTTATTTTCCCTCCATTAGGGTTTTGCTGTCGTGATGGTTGTCGCAAGGTGCGTTTCCCAGATCCGATGGTGGCTACTATTTCTCCGATGGAGGACATGTTCGGCAGCGCATTTTGTTGCTGTTGTGGTGATAATGGCTCGAGGTATGCATTGTAGTGGAAATGGTGGTGCTCATGGCTGCAGATCAGAGGTTCGTGAATGGTGGAGGCGTTGCGTTGCATCACAGATCATGGTTCCCCTCATAGTGAAGAAGAAAAATGGAGGTTGGTAGTGGCTTCGTGAGTGATTCAAGCGAGGTTATGGTGGTTGTCATGGTGGCTGCAGAGTTGACGTGGAAGGTGTAACTGGGTCCACGACTGTTGCGTAGAAGTGGCGTCAGGTCCGCGTTCTCGGGCAGTGATGGAGGTTGCGCGAAGTGTAAGACTCATGAAATTTAATTAATTAAATAATAATTGCAGGTAGTGGAGCCTTTATGACATTAAATATTGATTGATGTGATGTGGAAAAGTACTAGAACAAGTGGTTGAGAGTACTTGATTGTGTGAGAGGACTTGGGTTCAAGTTCTATGTATGCCATTTGTGTATTATTTAATTATTATTGTTTTGATAATATGATGGATCACGAGGAGTGATAATATAATCATAGAATTATATAAATTATCATGAAACATGAATTGGTTGAATGGTTGTGCATTGATTTGACATTTGGCATGGTATGGGTTTGAACCTTGGTGAACCTAAATTGAACTTTATTTTTGCCAAAATTTCCTTTGGCATGAAGGTGAAAGGGCAAGGAAACCCTAGCAGCCAAGGGAGAGTTGGAAAACCATCATAAGACAACAATTGAATGGCATTAACCTTAGTTTAATGGTATTTTCGTTTTGCATCATTAAACCCACATTAAGACACCAATTAGTGGCCAATTAGGGGAAAAAGAGAGAGGTTTTATGGCTGGTCTTGTTGCATAATCAGAGGAATACAAAAGTTAGAGTGTGTTGTGAGGATTGAGTGAAGAAAGGAGCTGCATTGAGATCATATCAGAGGAGGGTTATTGGTGATCAAGAGAGAGCTCACAAAAAGCTCAAATTAGCTAAGGAAACTAGGTTAGGGGAGCTGAACCTATAATTTATGTTTTTATTTGTAAATGTATGAATTATATCATGTATATGTATGATCACCTTTAAATTTCATTGAAATTCGTGTTTCTGGAAATTTTCCAGAAATCGCCTGGTGGATGATGAACTGCCGCCAGGCGATTCATCTGTGTTGTGTGATTTTTTGGGTTCCTATGAGGAACTACCTAGCGGCCAAGCCCTGTGTCGCAAGGAGACACAAGCTGGCCAACCTAGTTTTCTAGGTTTTGATGAACTGCCCGGCAGTGATGAACAACCGCCAAGCGACACGAATCGAATGCATTCGATTTGGATGTTTTTCGTGTTCTTGGAGGTTTCTGATCGGGGAGAAAATGCGTTCTAATCTTTATGAATGCTTAGACTTCGTATTTCATTAGAAATTCGTGGAATTGGGTTGTAATTGAGAAGAAAATCGTATGAAGGTTATCTTAAGGTTGATGAATTGGGGATTTCGAAAACGACACTAATCTAAATGGAAAATGTGAATGAATTCGGGTATGGAAAGTGTTAGAGATGAATTGTAATCCTAAAATATGGAATAAGATCTTATAGAGTCATAAATTGGTTGAGCTCAGAGTTGTTGTGAATGGGTTGAGGTTCGCAGGTGCAAAGAAGATGGGGTTCCTAGAACAGCAGGAACCGCCATACCAGAGATGCAAGGGGTGCTTTTATTCACAAAAAACGTTGTTTTTCGTATTTTCACATAACAAGAACTACCCGGCGTTGGTTTTGTACCGCCAGGCACAAGGTTCTTGATTGTTGAGCTCTAGGCGCCACCATTTTTTTCTAGCTTTCGCAGTTTTCGTAAAACTGCATTTTTCGGTTCGTTAACCGTTCGATTTTGGTGACATTTTGACAGGTGGTCCATAACATGTAGTTATTTACTTTGAACGGTGGAGATTTTATTTGGAGGTCATTAGCGAGAGATATATGTTATGCATGATTGCTGGTTTCATAGTTTATCTTGTAAGCGAATTGATCATATGTGCGTATAAAAGAGTTTATGGAACGTTAAGGGGTACTACAGGGAGCTATCA
>Ga0214544_1005683_pt1 | contig 23911 bp, 19 predicted proteins | sample CNSS3metaG_FD_160074 | JGI IMG/M metagenome (GOLD analysis project Ga0214544, IMG submission 160074) | Root nodule microbial communities from cowpea collected in UCLA plant growth center, Los Angeles, California, USA - CNSS3 | ecosystem: Host-associated > Plants > Roots > Nodule | place: USA... | reverse complement strand
GTTTCTAGAGAGATGGTGTGTTTTAAAATAATGAAACTCGTTTATAACAATTTTATTTATACTAAAACCTTTTAATATTAAAATAATCGAGTCTCACTATTTTTAAACCACTATCACTTTTAAAACGTCATTTTCTAGGTTCTTACACTCTCTCACTCTCCCTTTCATATTCATCAAACTCACCTTATATCTTCCGAATATTATAGTTAAATAGTTGAATAGATAACCTTTCCTTCCATTTCCTTATACTTTTTCAATAAACCATTTCATCACTCCACAACCTCCTTCCATAAGTTGGTTGCTGTCAATATTTTATTTATTCTAACTATCCATAATAATCATCCCTAAATCTTCTTCATTTAATTAAAATTCTATTCATATCAAAATCCAGTAAATAAGATATTTAAAAAGTAGTTTGAAGTTGATAGTGATATAATTAAATGATGGTTGACTAGTTATTTAAATTTTTTTATTATTGAGATCAACCATAACGCTTTCTTATAATAATAAAAAAATTATCAGTGAAATAATAGTGGATTTGATTTATTTAAGTATAAACGTGAAATGCTTTTCTTTCTTTTTTTCTCGCTACCTGTCCTTACAAAACGACACTCGCCTATTTATAGCATTTGTGTCCTTTCGGTGTGGGATTCGAGTAGTCGTCATTCGGAGCCATATGGACTACTTCACATATGCAATGTAATCTAGTACAATTTTAATATTTCTTTATTCAAAACTTTTTTTTTATTTTATTTTCTGTATGTGCTTATGATTTTGCCACGTATCTAATTAAGGAAATAATTATGAACTCGTCCATTTCCATAAAAAAAGTGAAAAAGGTGACGATATTTTAAGAATAAAAAAAAATACATCTACTTAATAATCTAAAATATTAGTATTTTAATTATATCTTTTATTGTTTAATTTAAAATCTTAGTAATATCATTAAAATGGGTTATTAAGTGAGTATTTTAAAAGAAAAAAATAGATATTATTTTAAGAAGATATGATTATCATCTCTTTTAGAAAAAAAAAAGTTTAACGTGGCTGGTTAACAATGCAGCTAATTAAATTATCGGTTGTCTCCATAATGGTAATTTGCTGACAAAACCATCTATTGCATTTAGAAACATACAGAAGGGAAAAAAATAACTTTTATCGTTTAACAGAAAATAAAATGAAAGGATAACTTTTTCAAGTGGATAAAAAAGAAAGACTTTTATCTGAAATGACCCAAATATCCTGAAAAAATAATGCTAAAATTAGTAAATATCACTAAAAAAATTTAAAATTATCTACAAATAAAATCATTCCTATCTTTAGTTAAATTCCTAGCAACAACACCACCCACTAACCTTTCATTATGTTACTTTGTTCACAATTTTGAAGTGCAGAGGGAGTTGAAGACAAGATCAAACGGTGGATCCTTATGATTACAATGGAAAAAAATGTAAATATATCTTCCTTATTTAATTTAATATAATTTTTTTTTCATTATATACTAAATAGTCTTAAAAAATAACAAAATATTAAAAATATTTATACAAAAATAAAATTTGAAAAAAAAGAGTGAAAGAAAGTTGATGAATTCAAAATTTGTGATATTTAGTCTTTCTCCTGTACTTTACCCTTTTACCATGTTTCTTATCATTTTTCTTTCCGACTAATTGATTCATGATGAAAAGAGTGACTTTCTAAATTTGTTAAATTTAATTTTCTCTTCAACTAATATATTATACAATTCATGCACATTTAATTTATTTTTTATTGTGTTATTTATGGTGTTATAGTTCATTTAAAACGAGTAACGAGTTAAAAATGAATTACACAAAAAAATTCGCATCCACTTTGATTTTTTTTTCTTATATTTGTTTGTGGGCAAGAGAACTATCAAACTTCATAGAGGCCAAGTTTTTGGGCGTGTTGTGTCAATCTCCTCTTGCCCATTCTTTAACATGCCAACTTGGCCCATGTTAGTTGGCACACTTTACCTGCAAAAGCTCATGGTTATTGCTTCCTGCACCCACATAATTACAAACTCTACCAACGCAGCAGTGAAAAAGATTAAAATACCATTTATTATTGTACCACATCACTCCACTATTACCACTAACCGTCTCACAGTTGCTGCTTCCATCATGCCGCTGCTGCAAAGGAATAAAAAAGAGAGGAAGAATGTTACAAAGAAAAATGAAGGAAGCAATAATATATTTTTTCAGAATACATTTTATGTGAGGTGTTTAAGAAAATTCGTTCTAAAAGACACTATAATTATTTCAAACAGAAATTTATTTCAGAAACCTTTCCTCTAAAAAATTTGTTTCAGAAATGTTATTCTGAAAAACTTGTTCCAAAACACATTTCCTGCGTTTTCTATTTTGACAATCTCGTTCTAGAAATTTTCTTTCGGAAATTTCAGAAAGTTTGCTCCTGAAAATTTTTGGAATATATAATCTGGAAATCACTTTTAAAATAATTTTAAAAGTTTGTTGGGTGTGAGAAGAATTTGGGGGAGTACAGAAAGTAAAAGTTGAAATCCACAGGAGACTAGTTTGTACAAACCCAAGCAACGACAAAAAACTTTACACTTCCGGGAGGATGAAGTTAAAGAGAAACTGATTTACTATCATAGGTTTTGTATAAAAGATAAACAAGATTGCACCCTATAGCCTATGCCCTCCAGCAAAACTTTGAAGAATGTTTTAATATGTTTTTAGAAATAAATAAAAGTTAAATATATTTTTAGTTTTTAAATTTTAATATGAAATTAAAATTTATTTATATATAAAATTTTGATATAGTTTGGTTCTTAAATTTTATATATATATATATATATATATATATATATATATAATTATTATTTAATTATATTAAATTTGTTTGATGTGGAGACCCAAAATTTCAGCCTCTATTATCTTCTCACTCTCTGCCACCCACACCACTGAAAACACTCTTCTCCTCTCTTCTCTGTCTTCTCTTTACCAAAAGAGAAAATCCTAAACCACTCTTCTCTAATTGCAGAATCCCAACCCAGGTCAAATTCAGAATCTCTCCTCTTAGCTTCAACTCATCCTTCTCCTTCATGTAAGTCACTCCCAACCATTTCATTTCTCTTTAATTCGACAATTGGTAGAATCCCTTTCTGCTGTTGAGAACCTATCTCATTTTGAACCTGTAATTTCAGTTCTTTAAGTGGTACAACTGAAGTTTTGAGTGGGAGGGTCCTAGTTATTATAAAGATATATTGAGGTAAGGGAAGCTAACTCCTCTTCTCGAATTTGTATAGAAAATCCATGGATGAGCTTGAATTATGTAATTAAGTGATGAATTCGTGTTTGTATGGTGTGTGTTGGTGAAAATTACTTGTTGATTGATAGAATCTGGTTTGTTGCATGTGGGAACAGGTGTGTAACCTGGTATTTTCGCCTAGGCGAGTTACTCTCGCCTGAGCGAAAGCCTCAGGGGATGCACCTCTATTCCTGTGCGAAGTCTCGCCTAGGCGAGCTGGGGTCGCCTGAGCGAGATAGCGAATCTCGTCTGGGCGAACCAGCCTAGCCTGAGCGAGAATTCGTTCAGGTTGTTCTTTTTGCCCCTGTTAGTGTCTCGCCTAGGCGAGACTGACTCGCCTGAGCGAGATAACTCCTCGCCTAGGCTAGACTTTCTAGCCTGAGCGAGAGGTACTGTAGTTGAAGTACTTCAAATTTGTTCTCCTTAGTAAAAATGTATGATTTAAAGCATCCTTGTACAATATAGACTCTGTATGATTGGAATGCTACCATTGATGAATTGAATGATGTAAATGGATGAATGTAAGTATGAAGGGATGAAGTTTGAAGGGGATTTCAAGGGAAATCCAAGTGGATATTGTAGTGTGTGTAAGGATGTAAGGAATCTATAATGGTTGGTATCCTGAAACTCCAATAATCATTCAAGCTCAGATAGAGTAGAATGGATTATGTCGTGAGGAGTAGCAGGAGGTCCTCGTCGTCGGACTTGATCAAGTCTTAGACGTGGAGGGGACTTACCCTGGGAACGGTCGGGTGAATACTCCATGTGTCCAGACTCTGCAGAGTCTGGGAACCGTTACAGGCGCAAGCCACCAAGAGTTCCAACGTCACTTACACGATCCGGATGTCGAGTCTAAAAATTAGTATTGAATTTTCTGCTATAAATGATATCTCTAATTGCAAGTGTGTTGATATTGTTTCCTTCAGTTAGCTTACCCTTTTTTTTTCGCGTTGTTGCTTTTGCATATCATCTCTTTTGCAATGATCACCTATGTTTGGTGGGAGCAGAGCAGAAATCAGATGGAGATGCCCCCTCTTGAGTAGGAGTTGGAGCCTGATAAGGATTACCTCTATGGTTTAGACTTCCACTGTACATTTTGAGGTTTTGGGTGTAGTTTAGCATCCTTTCTATCTACTCTTACCTTATGTATACGTGCTTATAGATGTAGAAGCATGGAAGACTGTACTAGATACTTAAACTATGTGTGTATGACTTTTACCTCTACTATCTGCTATGTTTTATCATGATATAATGTTTTGTTTGATAGTATGAAAAAGCTATTAAATGGGATGTTACATTTGATGTGTTCAATAAATTAAGTTTTTCGATTGATATTGAAACAAAAATATGTCAAATAATATAAAAATTCAAATACTAAAATGAAACATGTTAAAAAAATTAAAAAAAAAAACTAAAAATCAAAATATATCCAAAATTTTGAATAAAAATAAATTTCAATTGACATTAAAATGTAGATAACAAAGTTATATTTAATTCTATAATAAATTTTACAACCTCATTTAAATTAAGGATTTAAATGAGAATGAATGTTAATCCTCATATTTAGCTCATATGTATCTCTCATATTCATCTTTAAATAATTAAAAAATTTGAAAGTAAAAATGGTTTGAAAATTAAAAGTTTTAAAGTTTCGTTTTCCTTGTTTTCCAGTCAAATTTGATATTTTAATAAAAAATTTCGGCGCATTAGAGTCAAAAATGAAAATTTCACGTTTTTATGTCGGAAAAGTCGATTAATAGACCAAAAATGGTTTACGTCAGCAAATAAAATTTGGAAATAAATATCTAAAATCACAGAGTTCAAATTAAAGAGATACAAATACAATTCCATCAAATGTTTAAATTAAAAAACACGTCTTTATGCCACGTTAAGTGAAAAAATTATATCCTATCATGTTATGATATAAATTACGGGACGATTATTTATATTAATCTAAGACAAAAAAACATTAATAATAATAAAAAAATAAGCATGAATAAATGAATGATATAAGCAAATATTTTCATAATAGAAGAAGACATACCGTATAAAATGTCAATATTGAAATTAATAAATAAAATATTTTTATATCCCACGTATACGTACTTGTTATGAACTCACTAGATAAAAATAAGACTCCAAATAATTAAAATACATTGAAAGGTATAATTTTTAAAATTATTATATATGATAAAAAATTTGAAAAAGTAATAATAATAATTCTAAAAATACATATAAAATTACTTTTATTGGTTAACGGTATAAAAACCTTTAAATTAACACAAATATTACTGAAAAAATCATAAAATTTATGAAACCGTAGCCGAATTACATCGTTTGTATAGATACGTATATTAGTACGTGCATGACGTGTCTTTTCCACGTGGCTCAGATGTATGGATATTGACACCGTGTTCCTTTGAAAGATTGCCACGTCAACGATGAGACGTCATAGGTAAGAATGTAGAATGATGTGGTAGCGCCGCGAGAAATGCATAGGCCAACGATGACTTTGATTACAAGCGATGCAATAAAACGGTGCCACGTGACAAATACGGTACCGATACACCTATTGCTTCAAACGGGGTTTCGTATAAAACCCTGCACGTGCCAAAGCAGTTGAGCTGAAATCGAGAAGAAAGAAAACAGCCAAGAAGACCACGAAGAAGAAGAAGAAGAAGATGGAGAAGTATCAGATCTGGAGCAGTAGAATAGTGTTGGGAGCTTTGGCGTTTGCGCTACTGTTTCTAGCGGCCTCAGCAGACGACGTCGTTGTGCTCTCTGAAGAAAACTTCGAGAAGGAAGTTGGTCAGGACAGAGGAGCTCTCGTGGAGTTCTATGCTCCCTGGTAACTCACAATCTTTTCGATCTCTTACTCTCTGTCTCCATTAACTACCGCTTCTTCCATTATTGTTTTTGAAATCGTTAGGTAGGGTTTTTGTTTACGGATTCCGGTGTTTTCCTTCTTCTTTTTTCGCTTTGTTCCGATCACATGTGTTCTTTGAGTTTAGCGTTTCAACTTGCCGTTTAACTTCGATTGGTTTGTAGTTAGCTATCGACTTGTAGATGATACAATACGACGCTGTTTTGACTTTTGGTGCAATTTAGTTCCTCTAGATTCTATCGGAAGCATTGTCCTTCAGTTTAGTCTGTGAACTTATTTTTGAAATTAATAAATTAAATTAAAAATACTACTCTGATTTTTTTTTTTTAAATTCAACTAATCAACTGTTTGATTCCTTTGGTCAAATAATTAGAGGATAATAATCCCTGTAATTGTACAAGAAGGACTGAATGCTGCAATTAAGCTTACTATAATATACTAGAATTAAACTGTCATCTTTTTTACATTGAGCTTCCAAACCTGTCCAAAACTCCGAAACAAAAGGTCTTGATCAGTCATTGGATGTTTAAAACTTCGTGAGAATAACCTGTTAATTGTACTAGTCACTGAGTAATTTCTTTATGTTGTGTTCTACACTAATGTCGTTCTGAATACGATTTCTCCCTCTTTTGTCATAATAGGTGTGGACACTGCAAAAAGCTAGCTCCAGAATATGAAAAGCTTGGGAGCAGCTTCAAGAAAGCTAAATCTGTTTTAATTGGGAAGGTCAGCTCCATAGTTTTTCTTTCAAAACTTTGAATATTATTTGCATTTTTTCTGTTTACTTAATTTCTTTTGTGGTACTTTCTAATCATCAGGCATTTTGTCTATTTATGATTGTCTTTTTATTTTATTTTATTGATAGTCTCTCAATCTGGTGTGGAGCATGTTCATTTTATGTACTTCCTTCTTATCGAAGAAGTCTAAGCTACAACTTCAACATTTACTACATAATTGTTCGAATTATCTTTTCTCCTACCATGCATCCTTCTTATCGAACAAGTCTACGCTACAACTTTAACATTTACTACATAATTACTCGAATTGTCTTTTCTCCTTTCTTGAAAACTTAGTTTTCTTCTTAGCAAATGGCATCTCCTCCTACCTTCCTTTATTATCTCTCTAAATTCACACACACAAACAATCAAAATGGATAGTGAAGATTAGATTTGAGTAAAACAATCTTAACCATTCGTGTATAGTTATATAATCAAAGATTAGTTCACCTCTCACTCTCCCACTATATATGCACCCAATCCTCCAGGCCAACTACCAAACACACACACATGTGGTGATCTTTAACTATAACTAGACGGGATTGGAACGTCCATAAAAACTGGCATGCTTGTATGTTTTTATTTTTGCCCATTCTCATCAGCAATGCAATAATTTCATTACTCGTTAAATTGACATTAGCTTACTTCTTAATGTACTGTAGGTTGACTGTGATGAGCACAAGAGTTTGTGCAGCAAATATGGAGTTTCTGGGTACCCAACACTTCAGTGGTTTCCAAAAGGATCTCTTGAACCTAAAAAGTGAGGAGATCTTGGCTATTGGAATATAACATGCAAATGATTTTACGTCTCATTTCATGGTTATTTATCTTTCGTTTTTCACATATATCATAACTTTCAATACTTCATTTTGGACACCACAGGTATGAAGGGCCACGCACTGCTGAATCACTTGCTGAGTTTGTAAATACAGAAGGAGGTACTTTTTGAGGTTTTTGAAGCCTTGTGCTATAATATCTATAAAGGCAAAAGGCGTTGTGATATTAAAATGTCTGTGTAACTTCTGAGGGAGTGTAGTTTCTAGAACATCTTGCACCAGCTTTTGAAAAAAGAAAAGTATTTTTATGTGGGAAGACTTACAAACTCACTAACTTTTAGGTTTCATTCATGTCTTAGTATTGTACACACTTTCCCTAGATTTTTTAGCATTTAATCATCTTGGAGATAGAAATCATCAGTATTGGGTTTCCCCTGTGTCTTCTGTGTGCTTCTGCCTTGCAATTTATAGTGATTCCTAACCCGAAAATATGCTTGCAGGAACAAATGTGAAGATTGCTACAGCTCCTTCCCATGTAGTGGTCCTAACACCTGAAAATTTTAATGAGATTGTCTTGGATGAAACCAAAGATGTCTTGGTTGAGTTTTATGCACCATGGTACTCAGCAATAATTTTCATTTGTTCCTATTTTTTCTTTAACTCATGCTTTGTTTCGGTCTAGAAGTTGGTTAAACTTGTTTAACATTACATATTATTTGAAAACTCTCATATACTGCTAGATCTAATAAATTTTACGAATCTTCTAGGTGTGGACATTGCAAAAGTCTTGCTCCTGTAAGTATATCTTTGAGGATTTCATGTTGTCAATTTAATGTTGGGCCTTTAATTTCTGTAAAGCCAATAATATGAAACCTGACTGTGCTCTTTTTACATTCAGACATACGAGAAAGTTGCCACGGCATTTAAATTGGAGGAAAATGTAGTCATTGCTAATCTGGATGCTGATAAATATAGGGATCTGGCTGAAAAGTGAGTTTTATTTATCTGATCTATTATTCTAATGAGTTGTGTTTGTTCTGGCAAATCAAACCTTAGAGGCAAAGGCCGGTAGACTATTGTGCTTTTTGCGTAGTGCTCGTTTGCAGTTCCTCTTTTTTCCTGTTTTATTGTGATTATATGAACCTTTACCTGTTTAGCGAATACATTTCAATCCATTTCAGATATGGGCTTTGATATAATAGGGAAAAAAAATAATAATATAGGAGCTGAAACAGATGGATGTGCTAATACTGCTAGTGCGGTGGATACGTGACTAATGTGCTTACAACGATTACGGAAACAAAAAAATTGAGCGAACTATAAAGGTTGACCTACAACATAAATAATGGAAGTTTCCTGGAATAATATGTATGCAGGTACGATGTGAGTGGATTTCCTACCTTGAAGTTCTTCCCAAAGAGCAACAAAGCCGGTGAAGAGTATGGAGGTGGAAGAGACTTGGATGACTTTGTGGCTTTTATCAATGAGAAATCTGGAACAAGTCGAGATGGAAAAGGACAACTTACTTCCCAAGTTAGTGAATTCACATCAATGAGGAAAAGCTAGAGTTTTGTTTTTGTTTTTGTTTTTGTTTTAACTTTTGGTGGGGGATGGAAGTTAAACTTGTTACACTTAGTATCTTATTCCTACGTTTGGTATTTCTGTCTAGGCTGGTAGAGTAGAAAGCTTGGATGTCTTGGTGAAGGAGTTTGTAGCTGCCAGCGATGAAGAGAAGAAATCCGTGTTTACCCGAATTGAAGAAGAAGTTGAGAAGCTTCAGGGTTCAGCCTCAAGGTAAACTTGAATATTCTTAAAAACATCATCCTGTTTAATATTTTTCAATGCGTATGCTTAATTATGTAACTTAGAGAATAGCTTAATTCGTATTACTATTTTGTGTATATATTCTAGAAAACATCATCCTTTCGAATATTTTTGAGTGGCATATGCTTTTAATTATGTCACCTAGATGGTAGCTTATTTCGTTTTACTGTATTGCATATATTCTGTAATATTTGCTCAAAATTAAGAAAACTAGAAGCAATGATCTAATTAACCTTTTTTATGATCAGTTACGGGAAGATTTACTTGAAAGCTGCAAAGAATTCCTTGGTAAAAGGTTCCGATTATGCTAAAAACGAAATCCAGCGCCTACAGCGCATACTTGACAAGGTAATAACAATATTCCCCATCGATGATATTTGATGCTTCACCATCACCGTGAAAAATTAATTCACTTTTTCTCGCTGTAAAGCTATTCTAAACACTATTAATTTTTTCTCGCTGAGAAGCTAATCCAAACATGCTATATATTATTAAAATTTGAAGACTTCTTGAGAAACAACTTGTTTTCTCGAAATAATTGTTTCGCAATAATTAAATTTAGTCGTAGAGTGAGATGAAAATTGAAAGTGTAATCCGCATACATACTCACTTGCTTGTATTTTATTGATTGATGCAGTCTGTTAGCCCTGCAAAGGCCGACGAGTTCACTCTAAAGAAAAATATCTTGTCTGCCTATGCTTGATTCAACGGTGCAATTAACCATCCTTCTTGGAATCTTGGGATATCCACCATGACTCCTTCTGGTGAGACTTTGATGACTTTGAAATCGACATTGCTGGGAGATATTTGACATGGAGACTTGTAGTGCTTAATTTGAGTCTGTATTAATGATCCTATCTTATTTGGGGATGAAAGATTACCATTCTTCTACCCCGATCGAATTATACCTGAGCGATTTAAAATTTTGAGGACTACTTTGTTGTCTTTTACTTTGGCCTTCTTTAGCCATTTGATGGTGGCCGTAAATTTATCACGCTTATACCATGTTAATCATCTATTTGATTCTCGTGGTCAATTTTTTTCATTTACAATCCTCAATTAGATTAAAATAAACTAACGAAATAAAAAATTAGTAAGGTAAAATTCCAAAGCCATACAACTATTTACTACATAGAGCTGGGTTAGCAAAATCCCACAAGATAGAAAAGACTAACACTAACACTTTTTGGCCATAGCTAACCCAAGCAACCATCTTGCATTGGATTGACAATCCTCCTATGAGCAAAATTAACATTCGGAACACCCATTGTCTCGGACCAACCCTGCAATACAACTTAACACCACTCTTCATTCCTCAGTACTCTCTCTCATCAACTAGAGATTTCATATATGAGCATGATCTTTCCTCAGGGTCTATGTTAGGAGCAGGGTCTTGGTTAGAACCAAAAGGCAGGTCCAAAGATGCAGAAGATGGTTGTGTTCTCATCTGCACAGATCTTAGAAGTGCAGCTCTTCTCAAGTCAGCTGAGTGGCATATATCACTTGGAGATGATGGGAAGCGACCTTCAGATGAATCTGACCCTCGCTGACGAGGCTGGGGGCAAGTTGCAGCGGAAACGGTGGAGCCATGAGAAGCATTTGAACTTGACGAAGGTGCCGAAGATAATACATTCTGAGACTTTTGGTACCTGTGTGGAGAAGAAACTGGACTACTGGGAAGACTGTCGGGCTGGGATGAGCAACTGTGCACAGGAGTCTCACAAAACCTCAAGTCATCTGAATCTTCTGACATAGGTGAATATTGTAAAGATATATCATCTCTGAAAATAAATTCAACAAAAGTAATTATTGTAAACGTTGCTAATCATTGGGTAATAAAACTATTTAATTTTAACAACAGATTGCCTGCAGTTCAATTCTTATGTTAAAAATGTCCCAAATTATACTCTTTCAATTGTCAGAACATGAAACTAATCTAACAACCAAATAAAAAACCGAAACAACTTTTGTTTTCGGTCCTTATTTGTTAATCTCTGAACTACACTATTAATATACTTTTATCGCTTTTCTAGTCATACACCATATAAATTTCGATTATTTTATAGTTATTTGCTTAATCTGGTAGTATTTTCAACATTTGATAACATGACAATGTGAAATTATATTGTATTGAATATGTTAAATTATGCACTTATGTTACTAAATCATATATGACTAATTGACTATGAATAAAGCCGTCTACAGTCATGTTTATTATGGGATTTGAATGTAACCATAAACTAAGATACACACCATATGGAAACCCATGATCATATAAATATGAAACAACAAATGAAGTAGAGTTAGCAACAATTTTGATCATACATGATCATTTTTACGGGTGTGTATACATTTGAAAATAATTTTAATAGATTTTGAGTCATATAAAGATGGGAAAGTTTTTAAGGTATATATACTGCAAGAGAAATCAAGCAACATGTCTAAGGACTAGAGTCACTTCACAGTTGACCCAGTTGGAAATCTATTAAAGAACTCTGCAGACTATGGCTACTTGCTAGTTCAATCTTTGTCCCTCCCTCCACAAAATAAAAATGGCCACCCATGATTCCATGATTTTTTTTGTAGTATTTTACTTTTTTGAACCAAAGATCCGCATTCTTGAGTAAGGTGAGTTGCCTATTTATGAGGAAGAAGAGATATGGGGGGAAAATAATCACATATGATACACATCTGAATCTAGGGTGAATCAACTTTTGTCTAAAGACTGGAAAGTATCTCTGGTTGTGATTTCTAGTCCCTACACCTACCCATTAGTACTCCACAAGTACACATCAAATAGTCCACATAAGAGGCACAGTAGTAAGAAGAACCCTTCGACCATGAAAATGACAAAAATTTCATGGTCAACAAGGTTCTGTTTAAAGAGCACCAAGTGAAGAGACTATTACTAAATCATATATAATATGTTTGCATGAGAAAATGTTATGTGAATGTATCAGTATCCAGATCATGTGACTAGACACAAACCAGGGTCTTCTACCCATTTCAATTTCGGAGTTTTTTTGCAAAGAAAACCAAAATGAGGAAAGTTTTAGTGATCCTATTCCTGCTTTATTATTCTGTAATACCAAAGAGATCCTCCTTCTCAACACTTATGCACACCAAAAGTAGTTGATTGGCCGGCACCGCCCCAAAGAAAAAAATACACAGCATAATGACATGCACCACTACAGGTGAAAATTAATTCAGACTCAAGATATGCAATTAGAGATACCAACAGAACTATCTACTGTATCTATCAATTGCCAAATGATGATTTTATGAAAACTTAAACCGAACTCTGGCATATAACAGAGAGAAGAATAATCACAAAAGTAACAAGGAAGATAAAAATAGTATAATTTACAAAAGATTTCAAAAGCCAGCCTACACTGCCAAACCACAACATGTATGTTAAATGTAATAATGCAACTGACAATAACTCATGTCCTGAGCAATTACAAGCTTGCTCCTACATTACTCAAGTTCTACTAATATCCTACTGTTACAGCTGAAATGAATCAAAATAACTCATCCATAGACATAGTTATTCATAAAATCCCAAAGAGTGAATAAATCTTACACAGAAAAAATAGTTATGATTTTACCTGAAAGAGAACATGCTTTCAGATCTTGCCGGAGATTCCATGAGATTATCAGGAAGCGAGTCCCCAACTGTCAATCCATTGAGACTGGATGCCATTATCTGGGGACAGAAACAATAAATGTAAGTTACTCTGATTTAACAATAGTTAATTTCATTCGACTGCAACAAAAACAAGAACGAAAATAAAATATTAAAACCACAAGATATCAACTCAAACAAAGATCTATATGACACAAACACACACATATTCCAACAAAAAAATGTTCCTTCTGATGTCGTGTTTTGTCATACAAAACAAGTCCGTAATTAACAAAAAAACACACTCAAGACAAGTCTCTCAAATCTAAACAATACTTAAACAAGGCAATTATTGATAAATTAAATCAAGATTCAGAAACGTGTATTAAAAGAAACACAGTTAGAAACGGTGGAAGATGAAAGGCCATAGCAGGGCATTTCACAAAGATAACTGCAGAATGATTAAGAAGTCTAACTTAGCGAAAAAACAAACCGACAAACGAAAAACAATTAAGAAAGTAGGTTAGTGTAAAAACATTAAAATAAAGGAAGTGATAATACAACGACAAAAGGGGGAATTAGAAAATGATGTTTGTAACCTCGCTTAGGTAACGTTTGTGGGAGCGAAGATTGTCGAGGTAAACTTCCTCTTCAGGATCTCTTGTGCGCTTGGCACTGGGCGAAGATGTTGAGGGTGTCCCTCCCAAATTGGAATCAGAACCCATTGTTGAGACCAACTCATCTAAACTCAGGCTTTCTCTTTGGGGTGGGAAGAAGGGTTTGTTCAATGCTGAAACCCTAATTTATTGTCCAGAGAAGGCTTACGCTTCGCGTTCCGTCTTCCATCACAGTGAAACATAGCAGTATCAGAGTTGGTTTGGTTTTGAGGCCTCAGAAAAACGATTGGAGGGAAATCTAATATGTTCTCTTTGCTCTATTTCATGATCCTAGACGCGCACCTTTTTCCTGACACGTGTTGCTATTTTAAACCTTTTTTTTTTTTCGTAAAAGAAAACTCTGTTTTTATTCCCTGTGTTTAGCATGATAAAAATTTGAGAGAAAAATATTCATTCTCAAAGATGATGGTAGGCACACCATAATATTACATGAAAAATAAATAAATAGTGATATAATAAAAAGGCAATAATTTTGAAATATAAATTTAATCCTTAATAAACCATCTTTATTCTTTAGAAATTATATCTTTGTAAACCAACAAAACTTTACTTCTCTGATTGAGGAGAATCCGTAAGAAAAAAGTCATCGTATATTTCATAATTCTCCATTCAATTTATTATATACAGGCAATATAATCGGTTTAAAAAATAAAGTAATGAAAATCAATATGATACATTTTCCTCTAATAATAACATTTGTAGATTCTTTTTAGTTTCTCTTTTGGAGACAATTAAGAAAATTGATCATGTATAAATATAATAGGTGAAAGATATTTTTCAAGTTATTGTTTTTAACTATTGTTTATTATTATTGCAAAATGTAAAATCAAGTGTATTAATAATTTGATTGGAAGGGACACAAGTTCATTTTTAATACATATTCTGTTATCCATGTTTTTTTTCTTCATAGTCATTATATTTGAATTGATTTTTGTTCGCATGTAATTAAATTATAATTGTCATTGGAAAGTATTTGTTTTCATAATATTTAAGGATTATAGAGGGACTTGTTTCATTCGTTTGGATCTATTTCGCATAATGATTCGTATGTGAATTTGTGAGACGGTCTATATAAATAAAATATAAAAAAACAATACAAATATTACAACAATAACACTATTTTAATGCTTTATATTTTTAATTTAAAATTGATAGTAATTAAAATAAGATTAATAAACATAATATTAATACGTCAAATAAAATGTGTCAAAGTTATATATTAGTTTAATTAGTAATTTGATTTTTATATTTATACATATGATTTATATCGGTTCATATATATATATATATATATATATATATATTACTCAATTGAGTTATAATATATTTTAAATAAATTTAATTTGATATTTTCTGTTAAATTAATGTTTATTTGAATGGTGACATGTGTCTGAATCATTTTCTATCTTAGGACTCCTCTTATTTAACATAAGACACATTCTATATTTTTACAAGTGGATGCAACTTTAGAAAAATTTTCGTTTTCATTTCAAATAACATCGGGTAGTTTTAGAATGACTTTTCTTTTTCCAGTTTTTCATAATTATAATCTCCATCATCATCATATGCATACATTTGGAAAATGACAATAAATAAATTTCAAATAAAAATAGTTAAAAAGATTCAATTACCCATACCAAATTTATGCTTTCAAATATAAATATAAACAATTGTTTCCACATTTTCAAGCGAGACAAATCCTGTAACTTTAAGGATCCAACAGTAGCATAAATCATACATGGTTAAAAGGGTTTTTATCAACTTAAGAGGTGTTGGAGAAGAGAAATTCCATAAAATTACAAAAGTATGAGGCAAAAGCAAGAAGAACCATGAAAAAATTCACTTGTTGTATTAATTTCAAAGTAAAATCAAGAAAGTAAAATAATAAAAGTAAAGATAGATTAAGACAATAGAAAAGTAAGAACACCCCTTTTAATCCAAGAATCAAAGGATAAATGCAATGAAATTAACTACTTGAGAAACCTTCTCAGGATAAGAACCAAAACAAGAGAAGATGATTCTTAAACTCTTAATAACTCACAAGGACAATTTCATTCAATCTTCAAGGTGTGTTTTACAAATGAAGGATACTAGTGTTTATAATGGAGGAGTTCAACCAAAAGAGGAATAATGGACAAGAAAATGAAGTTAACTTTGTTAATCAAGAGTTAACTCAACTAAACATGATTAAATCCTTGAAATTAGGGAGTGCACATGGGTATTTTAAAATTTGGCATTTATTTACAGAATCCAAGTTATAAGCATTACTTTCAATTAATTATTTCTTGAGATATTTTGAAGTTTACCAATTGAATACACATTTATACGTTAAGAAAAATGAAATTGAAGATAAATAGAACAAAGCATATTTAAATGCAAAATATATAGATTATTGTGATTTTGAATAAGAGCATAGCTTTAAAGTAATTATGTATGCATCTTTAGAAAATATGAACAAAATTATAATATTTAACAATGACAAGACTAAGTCAAATAAAATTTATCTGTTATGTTAAATAAAATATTATTGTGGTATGTTGGATCACTTATGAGGAGTGCACATGATTAATTTTTTTTCTTTTTCAAAATGTTACAATTCTGGTGGCGGTTATAACCGTCTCTAATTCAAAATGTTACAAGTTTGCTGGTGATTATAACCACCTCTAAATATTAAATGAATTTTTTTTAAATTAATTTAGAGACAATTAAAACCAACTTTAAAAATTTTAAAGGCGGTTATTTCAACGATTATATTAAATTAACACGGTAATACTTTTGTGGTGCCAAATTCTAAGTCGGTGGATTAACTGACGAAAATAAATATAGTGACGAATATAATCACCACTAAACTACACCCATTACTGACGTTAAAAATTAAAATTTTAGCAGTGGTTGTTCACGAGTCGAAAAAGTTTATACCATGTTAATCATTATTATTTTCTATAGAAAATTATCTTTATCTTGGTACACATGGAAATGCAAATTGGATAATTATTTTAATACTCACTCCTTTACTTTTGATTTTTTTGCTTTCTTAGGAAACTCATTAATTTAATGGAAATCGATCTATAACATATTGTTTTAAAGTCTTATTTGAAGAAAAAGTATCTACCATTATCATTTATGACCAAGTTGTATGGGTCAAACATTTAGTCACTCATTTTGAAGTAACCAATGTTTTAGTCATGGTCTTTTGTGACAACCAAGTCATGAGTCAATTAACTTCTAACCTTATTACAAATGTTCTAAATGTATTAATATTAATTATCATTATCGTTTCTTATACAAGAAAATCCAATCCAATGTACATCATTTAGTCACTTAAAATGCAAGATCAATTATGTGTTCACTTCACACATATTTTACCTTCTTTTTGTAACTTACTTTTTATCTACTTTTATGGATAAGATGAGAATAATTGAGATCTACTATCTATCACAAAGGATGTTAGGAATATTTAATTTTTCTACAATTTTGTTTTTCTTGTATATTCGGTTGTAATATTTTCTAAATCAATCAATATTTTCTTCTTTTGATACTATTTTCTTTAGTGTCAATACACACTAACCTCAACAAATAGACATTACAGAGATGATCATATAATATTAACAAATCATAGATTTCCCTTAGTTAATATGTCTATGTTCTTATAGAGCCAAGCTGTAATCCAAAAATCTGTTGAGGTACTCGGATATCTGGTCTCTAGCTGTCTTCTCTTACTTCGATCAGATATAAGGGGCGGCGCAGGGGGACCTGCAAAAGACACTTCGATGCCTAAGTCAGCACTGGTGATATCAGGATTTCAGAGAATATTTTAATAGAACAGTGTGTTATTTATACCTTTTTACCTGTGGGTCCTACCTGAAATGGGCTTTCTGGCCCAATATTCCCTTTTTGGCCATTTCTGGATCCAATGGTAAGGAGAGAAATTACTAGGAGGTCCTTCGAGGGTTGGCGGTATTCGGTGTTCAACCATGAGGATCTTTATGGGTGGGTACTTCTTGTCTGTCTTGACCATCTAAGTGGTAGTTGGACTTAGGCTGCTCGTCTTTTGAACTTTGGTGTAGAACAAATAGTCTGGGGAAGGGTACTTAGTGCAGAGTATGCGGCTCAGGGAATTGTTGGTAGTTGCATACTTCAGAGGAAGACATCTAGTGCAGGGTATGCGGCCCACAGCGTTGTTGGTGGCCCAATACTACAGGAGAGGACATCTAGTATAGAGTATGCGGCTCAGAGGGTTACTGATGGCCGCATAGTACAAGGGAGGATAGCTAGTGCAGGGTATGCGACCCACAGGGTTGTTGGTGGTCGCATACTGCAGGGGAGGATACCTAGTACAGGGTATGCGGCCTAGAGGGTCGCTGGTGGCCGCATATTGTAGGGGAGGACATCTAGTGCAGGGTATGCGGCCCATAGGGTTGTTGGTGGCCGCATACTACAGGAGAGGACATCTAGTGCAGGGTATGCGACCCATAGGGTTGTTGGTGGCTGCATATTGCAGGGGATGACATCTAGTGCAGGGTATGCGGCCCACATGGTTGTTGGTGGCTGCATACTGCAGGAAAGGATACCTAGTACAGGGTATGCGACCTAGATGGTTGTTGGTGGCCACATACTACAGGAGAGGACATCTAGTATAGGGTGTGCGACCCAGAGGGTTGTTGATGGCCGCATACTGCAGGAGAGGACATCTAGTATAGGGTATGCGACCTAGAGGGTTGTTTATGGCTGCATACTACAGGGGAGGATATCTAGTGCAGGGTATGCGGTCCGCAGGGTTGTTAGTGGCCGCATACTGCAGGGGAGGATACCTAGTACAGGGTATGCGGCCTTTATGGTTGCTGGTGGCCACATACTGCAAGGGAGGACATCTAGTGCAGGGTATGCGGCCCACAGGGTTGTTGGTGGCAGCATACTGTAGGGGAGGATACCTAGTACAGGGTATGCGACCTAAATGGTTGCTGGTGGCCACATACTGCAGGAGAGGACATCTAATATAGGGTATGCGGCCCAGAGGGTTGCTGATGGCTGCATACTACAAGGGAGGATATCTAGTGCAGGGTATGCGATCCACAGGGTTGTAGGTGGTCGAACACTGTAGGGGAGGATACCTTGTATAGGGTATGCGGCCTTGATGGTTGTTGATGGCTGCATACTACTGGGGAGGATACCTAGTACAGGGTATGCGACCCAGGGTGTTGCTGGTGGCCGCATACTGTAGGGGAGGACATCTAGTGCAGGGTATGCGGCCCAAAGGGTTTCTAGTGGCCACCAACAACCCTGTGGGTCGCATACCCTGCACTAGCTATCCTCCCCTGTACTATGCGGCCATCAGCAACCCTCTGGGCCGCATATCTATACTAGATGTCCTCTCCTGCAGTATGCGGCCACCAACAACCCTGTGGGTCGCATACCCTGCACTAGATGTCTTCCTCTGAAGTATGCGGCCACCAACAACCATGTGGGCCGCATACCCTGCACTAGATGTCTTCCTCTGAAGTATGCAACTACCAACAATTCCCTAAGCCGCATACTCTGCACTAAGTACCCCTCCCCTGACTATTTGTTCTACACCAAAGTTCAAAAGACGAGCAGCCTGAGTCCAACTACCACTTAGATGGTCAAGACAAACAAGAAGTACCCACCCATGAAGATCCTCATGGTTGAACACTGAATACCGCCAAGCCTCGAAGGACCTCCTAGTAATTTCTCTCCTTACCATTGGATCCAGAAATGGCCAGAAAGGGAATATTGGGCCAGAAAGCCCATTTCAGGTAGGACCCACAGGTAAAAAGGTATAAATAGCACACTGTTCTATGCATTGATCACGCATTAACATATTCTCTGAAATCCTGATATCACTAGTGCTGACTTAGGCATCGGAGTGTCTTTTGTAGGTCCCCCTGCGCCGCCCCCTATATCTGACCGAAGTAAGAGAAGACAACTAGAGACCAAATATCCGAGTACCTCAGCAGATTTGTGGATTACAGCTTGGCTCTATAAGAACAATTGGCACCCACCGTGGGGTCGTAAAGTACTTCGCAAATCTAAACAACAACCCAAAGATAAGATGGTATCCACGAGAAGAAGAGCAGTAGAAGTCCCAACCGTGGCCCCGACAACTGAAGTCGGGGACCTTAGTCCCTCATCAGAAATATCGCGCATTTTGGAAGCCCAAGCCAGAATGCAACAAGAGTTTGCAGAATACAAGAAAAGAAACGCAGACGAAATGGAAGCACTTAGGGAAGAGAACTCTCACCTCAGGCGGAAGATCGAAACAGATAGGATGGCTAAGGAACCCTGTCCCACTCATTTGAGAGTAGATATCCCTCCTACCAAGAACGAGAGTGAATATAAACTCACCGGGCCCACGACGGGTGGTAACTACAGCTCATTTGCTTCAAGAAAGAACCGTCAGCACCATTTCATAGATGGAATCACGGAAACCCCCTACCCCATAAGTGGAAGGTGCCCACCATCACGTATGACGGCACGACGGACCTAGACGAATTTGTGTCCATTTACACCAATCAAGTGGGATTGTACTCCATAGACGATGTCGTGCTGTGTAAGTCGTTCTCAGTAGCCCTCAGAGGGTCGGCCTTGGAATGGTTCATGAGCTTACCATCCTACACCATCGACTCCTTTACCGCACTAACCACTACCTTCACTACGCAATTCGACACAAGTCGCCTCCACGACCTCACAACGATTGCCCTCCTCAACCTCAGGCAAGAAGAGGGAGAACCCCTCCGAACTTTCATAGATAGGTTCGAAGCGATCACCATGAAAATTAAAGATATCACCCCCAACCTCATCTTAACATACATGATGACCTCCCTTAGGCCAGGACCATTCGTCGACGAGCTGGCCATGCGCCCAACCTTGGGAATGCAAGAGCTTAGAAAAAGAGCAGTTATGTTCATTAGGGTTGAGGACATGCGACGATATCAAAATAGTGCCCAATCCGCCCCAACGCGAGCATAAATGAAGAGGGCCAACAAGGAACCTATGAATACAAGACAGACAAGACAGACAAGAAGTACCCACCCATGAAGATCCTCATGGTTGAACACCGAATACCGCCAACCCTCGAAGGACCTCCTTGTAATTTCTCTCCTTACCATTGGATCCAGAAATGGCCAGAAAGGGAATATTGGGCCAGAAAGCCCATTTCAGGTAGGACCCACATGTAAAAAGGTATAAATAGCACATTGTTCTATGCATTGATCACGCATTAAAATATTCTCTGAAATCCTGATATCACTAGTGCTGACTTAGGCATCGGAGTGTCTTTTGCAGGTCCCCCTGCGCTGCCCCCTATATCTGACTGAAGTAAGAGAGATAGTTAGAGACCAGATATCCGAGTACCTCAGTAGATTTGTGGATTACAACTTGGATCTATAAGAACACATACATAAACCAATCATGTGATGACTCGTAACCAATACACTAAGGCTCAAGACACAACTTATCCAGAAACATATAATTAGTCGGATTCAGCGGATACTTGCACTTGTGGTGGCCTTTAATGCTCTACCGAGCTAATTGTTACAGTGTTTCATCCCTCACGCACAAGGTTAACCTTATAGTGTTCCAAGCCTCCTACTACTCTCACCACTTGAGTCAGTACGTTATGCGTGAGACTCACAGACTCTTTAGAGTGTCAGGATGCAATCCTTACCTTGAATCCTTACTAAATTATATAAATGAGGCACCACCATGAACTCCCACTAATAGGGGTCATGGAATTACGTCCTGGCCAAATGAGGCACCACCATGAGATCTCACCTAGAGATTCATGGGATTACGCCCTGACCTATGAGGCACCACCACGAAACTATCATGGAATTACGTCCTAACCAATGAGGCACCACCACGAAACTATCATGGAATTACGACCTGACCACATCAACATCATGTTCCATCAATCAATATAACATTATTGCTCATACCAATTCCATGTTACTTTTATAACCAACCATCCCATACTCATTACATGCCAAAATCATGCCAAACTCATCATTCACAACCCATAAACCATTTTACTCATGCACATTCACTCATCTCATGCTTTAACATAGCAATCCAACTTAACAACATATTATGCAAACGATTTTGGGATTTTAGAAATAAAATTGCAGCTTGTGTAAAGCTCCAAAAAATTTGTATTTAATGTTGTCAATAACCAAACTACAGTGATCTTGCGATAAAAACTGCTCTCGCTCTGGTCAAAGTCAAGAACTATGTGTTAAGGATCAACTGTTAAAATATCAGCTCGATCCAACGATTAACAAAGTAGGAACCTTCATTTTACGAAAAGTGTGCAGTGTTGTCAACAACCAAACTACAATGACCTTGCGATAAAAACTGCTCTCACTACAGTGCTCTGATTCAAGATCCGACCGGTCAAAGTCAAGAATTATGTGTTAAGGATCAGCTGTTAGAATTTCAGCTCGATCCAACGGTTAACGAGAAGTGTGTAGTGTAGAAAAAAGAGTAACGCCACATCAAATAAACATACTTGCACACCATACATTTTTATTCGACTAACAACCTCATTCAAGCATCACAACCATACAAACAAAACAAAAATCGGCAAAATAACTTTAAAAACATAAACCCTAGTTGCCATTACCTGGAAAAATACTAGCCAAGGTCTCGGACACCCAAACAGTTGAGCACAGTAGCTCTAAGAGCATATTCGATGCTGGAAAAAATAGCGGGACAAATTTAGGACAAGCTGTAACATTCCTACCGGATATTACGAGTTTAAATAATAAAATAAAATTTCATTAATTATAAATCCATTTCCCAAAAATGCGGGAAATTTCAAACTTGTATTACTTCAATAATAATTCAAAATCCAAGAACATAATTACTCTTATAATTATCAAATAGTCCAGTATTACCAATAATTACAACTTATTTGAAATCATAAAGACAATGTAAAAACTCTGAGAAAAACTCCCCAAGACTAGCCCCGCTCTGGCTCTACGTCTCACCAGATTCACCTGCAACACCATCTGCTCACGTATACCGCGTATACGATCATTGCCAAACACAAACAAATAGGGTGAGCTAACAAAATAAACATATATATAGTACAATTACACATATAATACAATCACACCAAAGGAGTTATGTCCTTTGATTTCACATCACATGGCCATAACCATGTGAAATGTGTTCTACGTCTTCTAGTGATTACCTCAAGATGACCTGCTGCCATACCTATCGACCACAACCGATAGAGCACGTGCGAGAAACCATTACTATGGATCATACATCGTAACGCCAGGTGGAGTTCCCATATACGAACATAATCCGTAACGTTCCAAGACTACCAAACTCGTTAGTCAACTACTGAGGAGAGCAATCTATTTGGACCCATCCGTACTGGCCACAACCAGCACACTCACACCGGCAACACTCACCAACCAGAGCTCAACTCAAGGGTTCCTCATGTTCATCCGCCATCCCGAGCTCAACTCGAGGGATGCCATTCCGAGCTCAACTAAAGGAATGTCACGTGCTTAACCCCTATCCCAAGCTCAACTCAAGGGATACGTTCTGAGCTCAACTCAAGGAACACCAGCAAGTCGACCTTTAAGATATCCTAGAAGCCTTGTAGATCACGCACATCATAACAAGCATAACACCAATCTGCTGCAGCAAATTCGCATGGCGGGGGACACGTACCGCCAGGCGCTAAACGCCTTAGTCTTCACTGCCACTACAGTTATCGCCTGGCGGAACTTCTCCTACCGCCACGCGCCACGTGCCTTAGGATTCATTGAACTGTAGACTCCGCCTGGCGCACTCCTCTTTACTGCCAAGCGCTACACCAGTACTTGCGCAATATTGGTTTTAGTTCAGGTTTAAGCACACTTCACACAAGTTGCTCTCATTCTAGAGTACCCCTAATGAAAAACATTACCATCTATAATGTTCCAGGCCTTATAGCACCTCACATGTGCATTCATTCCCTAGTCATATAGACCATCCCAAGCATGCTCAAACAAAATATAAGCAGCAACACTCTAACAATTTTAAGCACA
>Ga0214544_1005681_pt1 | contig 23914 bp, 9 predicted proteins | sample CNSS3metaG_FD_160074 | JGI IMG/M metagenome (GOLD analysis project Ga0214544, IMG submission 160074) | Root nodule microbial communities from cowpea collected in UCLA plant growth center, Los Angeles, California, USA - CNSS3 | ecosystem: Host-associated > Plants > Roots > Nodule | place: USA... | reverse complement strand
AAAAAAAAAAAAAAAAAAAAAATAAAAAAAAAAAAAAAAAAAAAAAAAAAAAAAAAAAAAAAAAAATGAAATAAAATAAAAAAAAAAAAAAAAAAAAAAAAAAAAAAAAAAAACAAATGAGAGGGGTGTGAGGATTGAATATTTCTAAAGAGTTGGGTGTAGTTAACAATTTGAGGGTGCCCTTAATATTCCTAAGACAAATTTAAGTAGTTAGAATCCAACTGAATGGGCTATCGTATGATTTCTTCTAAATCTTAGCATGAAATATTTCAGATACAAATTTGGGCTATTGCTAATTGTACTTCTCCTATTTACCAATGCACCAGCCTTTTGTTTTTTCTTCCCAAATTACCCTTAAAAAGGATTTTCTCACACTGTAATAGCAAATTTATCACAATTTTTTGATAATTTTTGCTTTAGGTAAATCTAAACAATTTTTTTGAAGACTCTTCAAGAAAATATTAGGGTATAATATTTTTATTTTGAGTAAGGAGTTAATTGATATTAACCTGTTAATGTAATTTCCATATGAAGAGAACGGATAGCATTTGGATGATAACAAAGAATGAACTTTAAGAAAATTGTATTGTTTTGACAAAAATTAAACAGGACTATATCTTAGTTTAGTTTACGGGAATTAAGTTGCATTTATTAAATAATTTTTTTCAAATTGAATTATAATTTATCATATTAAAAAATATTTTAAAATATTTATTATTGGATTTAAAATATGTAATGTATTTTATCCCTTAACTTTCAGTAAAAAATTAAATTAGTCTTTCTTTGAAATTTTGGACCAATTTAGTCATCTTTAGAAATACATGAATTTAGTTATTTTAAACAAATTTTGTTAAGTTTATTTGATGTTTCAAACGCGTTTAAAAATAACATTTGAGTTGTTTATACCGTATATAACACATTTTTTTACTTCGATGTTAATTGAGAAACATATTTCAAGCCTCAAATAAACTTAATGAAACTTAACTAAAAGGACTAAATACACATATTTCTAAAGCCAAGAGATTAAATTGGATCAATGTTTCAAATATAAACTAATTCTAATTTTTAATAATAAAAAACATATTTAACTTATGGAGAATGCTAACCAGTGCCCTTAGGGCATTGGTTAAGGAATCATTAATATGCATTGGTACTATAATTTTTACATTGAAAACTGAAATAATTAAATACATTAATTAAAATAGTATAAATGCATATTACATTTTTTTAAAGACAAAAATATCCTTTTAATTTTTAGACAATATGTTTTTGATACAATTGGGACTTTGGAATTTTTAAAGTCTCTACTCAAAATTGATACTTTAATTGTTTTTTTTATAATTTTAGATGTTCAACACTATTTTTTTTTCCTGATTTTTTTGTTAATTTCAACTTTTTTATGTTTAATTATATTTAAACATTAAAATACATTTATTTTATTATTTTATTATTTTTATTAATAAATATTAAATAAAATATTAAATACATATGTATATCACTTATGGATATTTTTGTCCTTTAATTAAAATAAAATTGCATTAAGAGTTGTTAGGTCCGATTTTAATTAATATCACACTTAACTATGTACTTTTGTAAAATTTCGTATATATTAACTATCCTTAACCAGTGCTCTTAGGGCACTAGTTAGCAAGACCTTTAACTTATAATTAAAATAAGGCTTAATTACTCGGATCATACTCATTTTGGTTCGAAAATTTCAAAAGGGTACTCACTTTGAACTTTGTCATCAATTTAGTACCCTCCGTTAAGTCTTCACAAACAGAGTTAACTACCTTGTCATGTGTCAGCCTCTGGATTTTTTAATTTTTTTAATTTTTTTTAATTTTTTTTGAATTTTTTTTTTGAATTTTTTTTAAAAATTTTTTTTTGCCACATGTCAAATCATTGACAAGTGTCATTGTCTTCATTTCAACTTAGTCCCCACATGTGTCTATTTGTTTCAATTTAGTACCCATATATATTTATTGGTTTCAATTTAGTACCCAATTTATTTGTTTGAATTTTATTCAAATATTTTTTTAAAAAAAAATTCAAAAAAAAAGTAAAAATTTAAAAAAATTAAAAAAAAATTAAAAAAAAATTAAAAAAATTAAAAAATCCAGAGGCTGACACGTGACAAGGTAGTTAACGTCGTTTGTGAAAACTTAACGGAGGGTACTAAATGGGTACCATTTTAAAATTTTCGAATCAAAATAAGTATGATCCAAATAATTAAACCTTAAAATAATTCGTACTAGTCCGCTTTGATTATATTCATCTAAATTATAATGTAATTTAAATCAATAACATAAATAAATACAATTCATTTTCGACTTGTTTTTTTTTTAATTTAGAATTTATTTTATCTTCTAATTTTAAGTCGATTTCATTCTACAACTTTCATTTGATGACACAGTTATAATTTTCGCAAGTCAAAAGGAATTTTAGATAGCAATGTTCTATAAAATAGATAAACATGTATTTCATCCTCTTAATTTTAAAATTCAATTCTAACTTTTGATTCCTTTATCTTTCTAATAAGAAAATGCATAAACCTTTATCTGAAAAATGGATAGTTTTTAAAAGTAACTTAGATTCAACTTCAAAATATTTAAACAAACTAAAAACATATATCTTTATAAAATTAAATAAATAGATGAGTATATGACAGACTGGTTAGAGAAGATGGGTAACCGGTACACATGACAAACATTTAAATTTTTTAAGATAAAAAATCATTTATCATTTAAAAAAATACATGTTTCAAGTGACTTTTACTTTTATTTTCATTTTTAACTATAAAAACTATAAATTAAGTGCATCATAATTCTAATATTTTTTTTGTATTCGTGAAAAAAAATAATAAAAAATAATATGAAATGAATGTTAGAATTTTTGGTTATGAAAATATCATTACTTTTTGTAAAAAAGTATTAAAAACATTTTCCTCCCTACCCTCCTCACTCCTCCGTTGTAAACGGTCAAAATCAATTGGAAAACGAGAGAGATAGCGACAACAACGTTGTACACACTCGATGTCGTTTTTTCATCTTCACAACTCATCACTGTTCTCTTCTCTTCTCTTCTCTTCTCTCCATATCAAAAGAAACTTCCCCTTTGATGCGCCCCCATTTACCAACACAGTAAAAGGACCACACTAGGGACAAAGCAAAACACAGACGGTCGAAAGCCCAAGAAACAGATTAAACAATGAATAAACAGAAACAAAAACAGTAAAACTAACCCATCTTTTTTCCATTATGCTGCCTTTTATCTTTACAAAGCTCAACACAAACAAACCACAACAAACCCAAATACCACCCAACAAACCAAAAATCATAAACAAAACATTAAACTCCGAGAAAAGTAGAACGATTGATTAACATGTCAGTAAGAAGGTGGAAGCAGAAGTGTATCCAAAATGGAACGGAAGAAGGGACTCTCACAAAAGACCACTTCATGCCCTTCCTATGATGATGATAACAATATAAAACTGTGTGATAGAACTTCTTTTTTTTTTTTATATTTTGACAGACAACTAGAGCCAGAGAGCACCGGCTTCTTTGAGAAGAGGGACAAGGGTGCCATTGATGTGGCAAGCCATGACTCTGTCCATGGTTCCGACAAGCTTGCCGCCAATGAAGACGACAGGAACAACAGAGGGAGAACCTAGTAACCTCATCAAGGCTCGTTCCAGGTCCTTGCCTCTGGGATCCTCGTCCAACTCATGCACGGTTGGGTTCACCCCCATGCCGCAGAAGAGCCTCTTGATGGCGTGACACATGCAGCACGTGCTCACACTGAATATCACCACCGCATTCTCCGACGCCAGCCTCTCTATGCGTTCTAATGGATCTCCGACCACCGCGTTCCTTGGTGTCACATAGCTCCCCCACGAAGTAGCTGCTTGATAGTGCATTTTTCAAGAGAAAAAAAGAGAGTTTCTGAGGCACAGGCACAGGCACAGAGAATGAATGAATGAAGTGAGTTTGGTAACTTGGTTTGGTGTTTGTGTTTGAGTGGAGATATTTATAGAGGTGAAGAAGTAACAGTGGGTAATGGGGTTGTGCTTTTTTACCTGAATATTATTATAATATGGAAAGTTGGTCTCACTCTCATCACTAGTCGTCACCTTATGCCATGTAAGAGAGAGACAGAAAGAGGAGAGAGAATTTTGTGTGATTATAGTAAGTAAGTACTTATGATTAATGGAAATTTCTATTTTTCTGCTTTAGAGTGTCACAGTCAATAATGAGGTTTATTTGCTTAAGGCAATTCTTCCCAGTGATGATTATGTTAGGAGAAAAGGTTTTTGTGAATAATTGTCTTTGCTTCAGAGTTAGGGAGACAGTAGCATAGGTTAATAAAATGGTATAAGAAAACATCCTAAATGTTTCTTAAGATGTGTTCATTCTTAATGATACAGTCTATACCATTTTTACACAGTGAATAATTATGAAAATAAAAGAGGTGTTAATTGAAGAGAGAAAGAGGAAGGGGACAGAGAAGACAGGCTTTAAGAAGAGAGAGTTGTTGGGTAATAGACGGCTGAATCCGTCCTAGTTGTCGGCCCTACATCATGAAAAGGCATGAAAGTGGCCATTAAGAACCTCTCTTCTCTTCCTTCTTCTTCTTCTGTCTTTCTGTTCCTTCCTATTCACACTTTGCTGCATCTGCATCTGCTTTTCCTCACTTTCTATTTCACTCTAATTCTTCTAGACAAAACGTGATTACTAGCTTTAATCTTTCCATTATCCATAATCTTTCTATACATGCGCTCTCATTCAACAAACACCACTTTTTAATATTACTATTTCTTATTAATGTCCACGGTATCACAAAATTTCTTATTCAACAAATTTCGTTACGATAAATTTATAACTATAAAATAAATTTATAAAATAAAATTTGTATTTATTTATATATTATAAAATTATTTTATCTCTTATGGATAAAATTTTCGATCATTAAGATCTTAAATTGAATCAACTATCCACATGCTAAACATTTATTTAATGAAAAAAAATTGTGATATAAAAAATAAATTTAAACTACACAAATATAATTTGTAAAAAAATTGGATTTCCACACGTTTGATATGAACAATACCGTTATAAAAAGAATTAACTCTAAACTTAAAAAGTATATTTTTATATAATTACATAAAACTACTTTACAATGTTCCAATTTGGCACATTGAATTGAAGTTATACATATTTCTTACAATATCACTAGCAGCTTACTTACACGACCGTGGGACTTCATTTTTACATTTTCTTTGACTTTTATACTTCCCCTTGCAATTCATTCATACCATGGGAAAATGTGAAATTTTTGAAACTTAGACCCTATTACTATTAAAAAAAAAAAAAGTAACAAAAGACGTGACACTTTGTAAAACATACAATCGAGAAAATAATATATGGTATATAATTAATCTTTAGACTTGAGCATCATTTTTACCTTAAACAAAGTAATTCAAAGCTTTGAGGCTTGAATTATGTGATGAGAAATCATGTTTCAAAATTTTTAATAAAGCATTGTTTAGTTTCTATGGGTTTAATTGTGATGATTTTGTATTGTTTTTTTTTTATTAGAAATTTAACTGATCGAATCAATAGTTTGATTTTAAAAGTATTCTTCTTGATTAGTTTGTTAATCGAGCTACATACTTATGTTTGTGAAATAATCGTATTTAAACAGAAGTCAAAATGCAATCAAAGAGTTAACAAAACATGCAATCCTCATAAATTCATTATATGTATTATTTATAGAACAAAACTCCCAAATTTTTTATCACCATAATCTACTTAATTCGGTTTCATAATTGCAATATAATTAAAGTTTTTGATAAATGGATAATCCAAAAGTTGAGAAGATCAGATGCAATGAAAGAGAAGGTCCCACTTTTACATGCTGCCTAATCTAAGTGACATATAGACCAGATTCTAAAATTCCAATGTTAGAAAAAATTACTAATCTGCAACTTTATTTTAAATTAGAATTATTTCTGCGTGAAATTCAAACAACCCACGAGATAAACATACGAAGTTTTGTCAACTTAAGATATATTCTTTCATCTATTACAATCTTACTTAGGTATATAGCTAATATTGAAGCTTGATATTTGGTTCCATAAGTATTTATATATAACTTTAATATCTCTATACTCTTTTTCAGTGGGTACATTTATTCTGGTTTTCACTAGACATCAGGATCAGTGGACGTGGGGAATAAGTGTCATTCTCTTATTCTCCACAAACAGTAACAATAGTACGATGATCCAAAGTATAATATCTATAAACCACATGGGATTTATTGGATTGGATTGCGTTAAGGTGAGCTTCATCAGAATATTTGGTTTCATTTTAAAATGCATAAGAGGAAAATTTACATGTGCTATTATATTCTGTAGACTAAGAAAAGTTCTTTTTTTCCCAATCAATCATGTTTTGTTTAAAGATTATTAATCTATACTTACTATTGTCTCTGCTTTTTATACAAAAATAATTGTGTGTTTTGTAAAGACAAAGAGACATTAAGATCACAAAAATTACTATTTATAATCATACAGTGTTGTAGGTAAGTTGTAATTTCTTAGCATCAGGGGGAAAAGTATGTAATTGAATGGAGCACATGCTTTGTTTGTTCCTCTGGCTTACATCATGCATGCATCATATGTGCCCAGAAATGTACACAACAGGGTCCAATTTTAAGACAGTGCCCTTTTCATCAAATTGCTTCAACACCCTCTGTGAAAGCATAGTTTAAAATTTTCCATCAAGAATGCAAGTTTCGCTTTTACTTTCTCGTCTTTTCTCTTTCATTTTCTAAATACCAGTACGAAGACAAAGCAGCTGTTAATAAATATTAACATGCAAACACTAATGTAATTAGTCTGCAGCTGTTACATATGATGTCCCCTTTCCCAGAAAAAAAAAAATAAAAGAGAATGTTACCCTAATGTTTACACAACATTATGACAAAGAAGATGATATTTTAACATCTTAGACATTTTTCTCATGCAATTTGGGACGATATATTTTAAGTGACTTTTTATTTTTCTACTTTTTTTATTTTACTGTATTTTAAGACTACTTCAAAAATATATTCTCAAATTATAAAAGAAAGTTATCAAAAATTTAGTGATTAAAAAAAATAATGAAAAATGAGAGAGATTTATGGAAGGTGAAAAAGATTATATGATATTATTGAATTGTTGTTGTCGGTTGTTTTGTTTTGTGGTGATAGATTAGTAATATTATTATTATGAGTGGTGACATGTGTACTTGTATGTGCAAAGGTGAAAGTAGATTGCAATGAATCTGTGATTTGGGTCAGCCTTTAAACAAGGAGAGTGTAGGTTATAGAGTGGTCATGTTCAACAAAGCCTGGTGTCTGCAAAAATAGTTGATATGGCTAGTACAACTCTCTCCTTTCAAGTGTCTGAAAAGTTTGAAAGGATTGAAATGCCATAACATACATATACATGAATGTACTTCTTCTATAGTTACACAACATTAATATAGGACCATTTATTTTATTTTACCTTTTCTCACAACTTTATGGTCAAAAGTAAATTAACGGTTTTAAAAGAAATAATAATCCATGATATGCCTCATATTAAAATGGGGAGGGTGAGGTTTAAGTACACCAAAGACCGAGTTCATATTCATGGAAGTTTTTACTCAGAAAAAGTGAATGAAAATGAAAATGAAAAAGCAGGGTTCAATATAATAGTGTCTAACTTTTATTCTCAAGATTTTACCATTTCTGGTGGAACAAAGCAAAAGAGTGAAGAAAAAAAAAAAACTTAAAGGTAAGGAGTGCATAAGCTGGAAAACTTTACATGAAACGTCTCATCAACATGAGAACAGAGTAGGACCAATTATTTATGTTCTCTTGATCTCTCCCTTTCTCTCTCTGCATTTCTTCCTTTCTTCTTTGCACCAAGACGCGGGTCTTTTGTTCTTTTATGACCATAAAAAGGTTAAAACAAATAGAAAAGAATGAGTTCCGATCTCATGCTACAACATTTCAAACTTTAGCTCCATCATTGACCTAACACATAATCAAATTTCTCTTACGCTCCTATGACATCATTCAAATATAAATACCAAAATTATAAATTATTCACTCTACCAATGTTGTTCTGTTTCTTTGCGTTAAACTCACTTCAGATACTAATCATAATCACTTCCAACTCATACAAAAGACCCAAAATAGATTTCATGAGAAAAGTCTCATCTTGGTATAAATTAGCAGCCATCAATAAAAAAATGGGTTGATGTGTGTAAATGTTTATAAAGAAAAGCGTTTTTGACTAAGTCTCACTAAACCGACTTATAAAATAAAATAACACACTCTTCTCATGTTAAGATATATATATCATAGGTTTTAAATATGGTTGTGATACTATATTAGAAATTGAATTTTAAATTTAATTTAATTCTACAAAATCAGTTTATAAAATAAGGTTTACACTTTATTTATATATTATAAAATTGTTTTATTTCTAGTTGATATGAATTTCAGACAAAAAAGAGATGAAAAATATTGGAAAATGGAATGGTGTTAATGAAGATGAGAGAATTAAGGTAAGCATAATGGTTGTTGTTGGAGAAGGTAATGGCACACAGGTACATGTGGCCGCACAAAGACGGTGTTACTGTTCTGGTATGCTCACGACAACCCAATTGCGTGTCGGCCATTTCTTTATATAACTCATCTCTCTGTTTCTACCTTTCTCAATTGCCTAACCATAAAATTAAATGATTAAAAAATACCTAGTTGCTATTCATTTTAAGACTAATATTCATTCCCCTACTATGTTCTTTCTTTTATCATTCAATCCTTTCAACTATCAATATTTCGGCTTAAGATGACATATTTTTAATAACAGATGTAAGTCTATTGATAGAATCAAATCGAATAAAAGTTGTTGAATGACATGTTTGTTAATAAAACACACAAACCACATGGATGCTTTCTTTTTTAATTAAATTTCTGTCTTTGATTATTTAATAAAATTATATATTTAAAAATTGAATTTAAGATCACTAATTAAGTGTATATTTTGAGTAATTAAAAAAATAGTTGTTTCTTCCCTTCAAAAAATCATCGCAAAATGGTGGAAAAAGTCTTTTCTTTTCATCCAATTTCAATTTATTTTGTGTAAAGAAGAGTGAGCTTTGTGGGCAGGAATATATTGTTTATGCTTTTCTTTTTCTTTTTATTTTTTTAGGAGTAAAATACTGCAACAATCTTATCAAATCTGGCATGAATTTCAATATCCAATGTCATTTAAGGGAATATAATAAGTAGGTGTGATTTCAAAAGGATTAAGAATTAATGCGGAAATGTCCTTACAAAAAAGAATAAGTAATGTAGATCTTTTATAATAAAAAATGTAGGCGTATGTATTTAAACAGAAAAAGAATATAGTATTGAAATACATTCTCATACAAAAAACTCAAGAAGGGTATGCTTGTTTATAACATGCACGTTTTTATTTATTTTTACTTTTTGTATGTAATGTAACCACAATATTTATCTTTAGGATTTATATACAATTTTACATATATGTTATTTCGTCACGTTTGATAAATTTTATGAAAAGAAAGTAAATCAATTAATGAGAAAGTGTATGCTTAAATTAAAAAGTTAATACAAATATTACAAGAAAATAATATAATATTTGGTTAAGTTTTAAATACATCTATTTATTATGCATTTGAAGATAAATACGATTTTCATTTTAAAACTTTTCATTAAAAGTAATTTAATTTTATTGTTATTTTATAATAAAAACTATTTTTCTACCTATTAAATAGGCAACATAAGTTAATTACATGTGTCACGAACAAAATATACTTTCCCAGTGGTTATTTCAAATTTTCTATATAAGTTAAAATTATTTTAATTAGTAGTTTCCAATTTATGCAATAATCCTTGTTATTTTATTTTATTTTTTAAAATAAATTATTATTTGGTTATTATTATCTTAAAAATAATGTTATGAGTAATACATAATTTAGTTGACTTTTAGAATATAAAAATTTTGGAAAAAAATATTTGTAATCTTGTATCTTTTGTATAAAACTATATTTTGAATTATATATTCTTTGGAACATAAGAATTAGTTTAGTTAGTCCCCTACATAAAGGTTCCTTTGCATGTGATAATAATGTCTGACCAAAGCACATATGCAGTGAAATTTATTTTGAAGTGATATATGAGAAGTGGTGTTAAAGTGAGCTAATCCAGTTCACACGGATTAACTCATTATGAGTTGAATTAAAAAATGGAAAGTTCAACCCGACTTATTTTGTTTATCTTTTGGTGAGTTAGAAATTTTGCAACTCGATTCGACTAATCATAGGTTCATGAGTTAGTGGATTGATTCACTTATGAATATTTTTTTTTACAATTGATTTGATATATTTATTTCATTTTAATGAGAATAAATTCAATTAATTTATTTTTTATAATAGCATAATCAAAGTGTTCACTTAATTTTTGAAATATTGTTATAAAAATAATAGTTAAAGATTAAAGTATCAATGAAACAAACACATTAATTAAATATTTAAACTATTCAAATATTATTGAACAACATTCTAGCATTTGTTTGTAAATATTTGTAAATATGAAATTGTGAACCTATATAATTAGAAGTATTAAATAATTATAACAATTTTTTTATTTTAAAAATGTAAAAAATGTTGGTGAGTTAAGTGGGTCAAACCACCTTCAACCCAACTTGGATTCGTGGGTTAAGTGAGTTGAGTTGAGTTCAATCCATTTTTGAAAAAATTGATTTTTTCTCGAGTTCAGTTCAATCCACTTTCGAAAAAATTGAAAATTTTCTCAACTTAACCCAATTCAAACTCGTGATGAAGCAGATTGACTCACGGAATAGAGTCCATTTTTAAGAAGAGATGGTTTTTGTGAATTTTATATTTAGGCAAGAGCAATTTGTATAAAAATGGTATGAACATAAAAAGTTAGTAGAAAGAAGATTTAAATAATTTAGAATAAAATGAAAAGTGAAGGAGGGAGTGGAAAAAGAGAAGAAAAGGAGTGGTGGAGTGTGAAAGAAATGGGAGACAAGCATGGTTGGATGACAGGCGTGGGAGTGATAAGTGAGTGTGGAAAGTACAGAATCGCGCAAGCCAAGATTGGGTGCACTTCTTCTGATCTCATTTCAACTTTTTAACTCACTTCACCTCAAACATTCATTCACTTTACTTCCCACTAATCATTCAATTCCACTTAATCTATTACCAAAACTCAATTCTTCCTCTCCATTCACAATTAAACTATTTTTAATTAACCATTACTTTCTCTTTATTATGTATAAATGAACACAAGTAACAAATATTAAAATGAGTAAAGTTCAATAACAATTAAAGATAAAGAAACTTCATTTTATTTTTTATACAATTTATTTTAATTGTATATTTTTTTCTTAATAATATTTACCTTTTACATGTAATATTATAACCACTTAAATTTATTTCTTTTTTCTATACTTTTAACAATGATTAAGTTTGGTCCCTAATTAGTTTGTATAAATTGTTCATTATATATTTGGTCTTTTAAATTTAAAATTAAGCAACTTTAGTTCACGGTTAGTATATCAGAAATTGTTTATTAATTAAAAAAATGTATTATATAGTAATACTAATATCAATTATTTATATGTGAAATCAAATGTGCAATAAAAATTTTATCATACAAAATAAAATTATATTCTTAAAACAGTAAGGAAAAAAATGGAATATATGTTATAGTGCTACAATCTTCAGTACAAATAAAATAAATATTATTTTATCAATTTTAATTTAAATATGATGTTTATTTTATTGTACAAAGGGTCAAAGTAAAAAAAAAAAAATCATACGTTATCATGTTAAGGACTAATCAAGTAAATTAATTTAACTGAATTTGATTCTAACTAGGTATATAAAATAGTAAATCGAGATATATAACATATATCTTATTTTTTATTGGTTACATGTATGGATATGGTAAAATCTTCTTGTAATCATTATTATATATATGGAGTCCATATAATTATATTTCTCGATATGAAAATTATCTTATAAATCAACTTAATTAAAAAAAAATTAAGAGCATTAGAAATAAGAGAAAAATCAAAGAAAAAAAGGTATATTTTCTTTTTGGTAAAAGTTTTTTTTATTCAAAACAAAATCAATTCAACCTTAAATAAATAAACTTGATCCAAAACAAGAAAAATACTTTATCATTAGTTTAAAATAAAATAATGTAAACTTAATAATTCACTTTAAGAAAAAACTAAGTGTGCGTCCACACCTTCTCTTATAGATTTACTAACTTAAAAAATAAAGTATTTTTATAACTATATACATTGTTGGTGTGTGTTTTTATCTGTCTACTTCCATTCAAACAGAACAAGATATAAATTAAATATGTAATCTATGTATTTAAAGTTGAGTATTTGATGAAGTAGTTTGTTTGTTTTTTTTTTTTCTTATGGGACCCACTCAGGTGTGTTTTGTAAAGTAAATGACATGTGAGAAATTTAATTCCATCTAAAATGTGAGTTATATTATTATTATTATTATTATTATTTTATATTTTACAATATAGAGCCAATATAGAGTTAAGAAGATGTTACCGTAAATTTAAAGAGATAAACATTTCCACGTACCCAACTGTGCATTTTTTTTATTATTATTAAAATCACCATTAGTTCCCTACTTTGTATTTTTTTCTTATTTTCATTGATATTGTGGTAATAAGTATGTGAAAAATGAACAATAGTTAAAAGCAAAATCATTGTTTGGAAAGAGTGAATAGATAAATTAAAGAGAAGAAGAAAGAAGTATAATAATATGTGTATATGGATATAGAACAGAGTGATTGATAATGAAGATGACAGAACTCGTAGGTTATCCATGGAAATAGTCTATGGTGGTGATGAAGGCACTGAGGACCCACCCGTGAAGAAGAGTAACATCACAATGTTCCTAGTCCTAGGCTAATTAGGATGTTGTCTGCACTGTCTCTCGGTCTCCTTGGCCACTTTGTTCTTATCATTCAATTTTGTTATTTATCTATTTTGTTTCTAATTCTTTTGAATATTTTTTATATACCCCTAGCAGACAGGGTTTTGCACACTTGACACTATCATAGCACGCCCTCAACCAAACCTCACTTAATTAACACATTTGTTACACTCTCACACTTACATACCCACAAAGAAAGAGACAGAAACCCAAAGAAAAAGACACGCCCATACGTAGAAAAATAATGGTGTCGTCATGCCGATGATTTGTGAGAAGCAAAGTCTGACGCAAACCCAACTTTGTTTTTAACACCCCAGAAAAAGTAGGACCAAATCAAACCCTAGTTGGCAAACATCACGTATTCAAAACTCTGATCGAGCCGTTAAAGCAAGAGACATGACGGCTTTTCTCAGCTTTTGTTCCTCAACTTTCCTTCCCCGCTGACGTTAGCCCAAAGTTGACTGCTTTTCCCCATGCTTCATTTCTCTTATATTTATTTCAAAAATACATTCTTCAAGGTTTATTGGGTTAAGTATACGTCCACAACAACAATTTCTAAACCACCTCCCATCAATTTACCATAACACTTTTCAAGATAAATTTATTATATAAGGATAAAGAAAGGTTTGTTAAAGTTACTTAAATTTGTTTATTTTCTGATACATAAAATGTATAAATTATGTATAAAATATACCCAGTAAAATATTAATTGAATAATTATTTCTAATTTAATTTACATATTTATATTTTTTATTTGGATTTTTAAAATTAAAATTATTATTAAATAAAAATTTACATTTTTAATTTTTAAGGGACTAATTTTGTGTAAAATAATATTTTATAATACAATTATATTAGAATTAAAACTATGATAACTTTTTTTTGAATCTATATTTTAAATAATTTTACTTGAAATTTTAAACAATCATCCATAAATATATCTCTGTTTGTGCACTAAGTAATTCACGGGTTTAGGGACAATGCAACTTTCCAACCAATAGCAAATCCCACTATTGTCACCCGTGTTTACTTTAGAGGAATATGTGTTGAAGAATTGCATGGAAAAAAGGAATTGACAGGGATGTTGTAGGTGGAAAATGCATTTAGATGTTTTCTCACTTTACATAATCAATTATAGTAAATACCCAATTGGTGACAGATGTTTTATATAACAATAGTGAACTAATAAAATCATTAAATTTTTAAATCAAACAACTCAATCTTTATCTTCTTTTTGTTTTTGCTCCTAACAGAATACATATATAAAACATGAAAATAAATATTGTGGACAAAATTATTATAGAAAAATACTATGGTAATGTATAATTTTCTGGACAGTTTATTTGATAGATTTATTATTTATTTTTCCATTGTATCCTGAAAAGTGTATATAGTATTGTATATTAGATGCATGTTTGAACTTTGTGTTTGTCCTTTTAACTTTGAAGAGAAACAGCAGCAGCAGCAGCATGCAACAGTCCCACACCGCCCGAGAAACTGATCAGAAGAAGTTCCATTCCTATAATAATCCAGGGAGAGTGAGAGAGGGGCTTCAGCACCCGATGCCATGTTCATGCCCCTCTTATTTTTAGGAACCTAATGGGAACTTTTTCAGAATTAAATAAACGGTGTGTGGCTTTTGGTAACTATTTTATTTCAGAGTTATACAGAGAGAAGAGCATAAAGCAGTGAAGTCATGTACGCATCTCTCTCAAGGGTGTATCGGTGTTGGGATCTGGCGGTGCTTTTGTCTCACCTTGTGTTTCCAGTCTCACTGTTTCAGGGTATGTCTGTCTCTCCATGTGCTGTTTGGGAACCCAAATATCATATCCTCATTCCGCATTGGTGCATTTCCCTTTCACTCAACAAAACGGTGTTCAATTTCTCAGACAACTTTCTCTTTCATACCTTCCAAACTCCAAAACATTACCATCCATTTTGCACACCATGTCTTGTTTACTTCCACTCTGCAGGGACGCATGCATGCATGGCACATGCTATGCTCAAATACATGCACATATGTAATTATGTCAATCAATTCTTTTCAGTTTATCTCTGTAAGCCAATGGAAACCAAAAGGCCATTTTTCTTTTGTCAGGTAAAGGGTTGAAGAAAGTAAGGGAGAGAGAAAAGAAGGGCTAAGAAAGATCACTATATATAGATATAGATACATACATATACATATCTTTAGGGTGTGGGACTTGACTTGAGAGAAAAAGGTGTAGGTCATTCTTATTTTGTATCCCCAACAAACTTTTGCTACATCTCTCAACAACTTTTCTTTTTTTTTTTTTTTTTTTTAATATACATTTGGGTTTGGTCCTAATTAGTAACCCTTGAAATGAAGCTGTGTTATGACCCCAAATTCATGGGAACTCACATTTGACCCTTGTTTTGACTAGAAAAAGGTATAGAGAGAATGGATAATGTTGATGACGGTCAAATTAAGACTCCAATGTTTATAATGTTTACATGTTCTTTATGCGTCCATGTTATGTTATGATCAGAGAGTGGATAATGCCCTCTGCCATATCCACTGCCCCTTCTACTTCACCTTGCTTTTAGGCTTTTACTTTCTTCATTGTTCAAAAGTTCAACTAATATTATTAATATTATTAATATTATATATATATATATATATATATATATATTAATAATAATAATAATAATAATAATAATAATACACATGTACAGTGTCATTCTCACGTCATTTGACACATGATAGTGCCATCACCATATGCATTCTTAGTACATGTAGTAATTAAGGTTTCTGCAATAATAAGCAAATCCATTCATTTTATTTATTAAAAAAATAAATTCTATAATGAATTCTCAATTGATCCAAAATCAATTCACACAATATATTTTTTGTTTATAGAATATATTTTAAAAGGTTGTTTTAAAATATTTTTTAATTAAAATATAATACCCCATGTCTTTTATAGGTAAAAAAAATTACTTAAAAAGATAAATTTCCTTAAAAAGTCGTTAAAAAAATATGACAAAATATCATATAACTTGCTTGGAACTTAATTAAAGGAATTAAGCGAATGCATGAGGTTGTGTCTCCTCCAATAAGTATTTGGAACTTCAAACAAGATACTTGATTATCCAGTTCATTCTTAAAGTGACCAGTTATATATCATTTAAGCTTGGCATTAAAATCACTTAAGCATGGAATTAAGTTGTGTAACATCCCATTTAAATAATAATGTAATTAAATGATACATTACACATAATAATATAGTAAGCAAGGACCTGGAGTATAAACGCTACTCCTTATAGTTATCCCAAAAGAAACCAAGAACGAACTAGAGCACACCATGATGCCAGTAACAAAGTATAACAAGGGATCGACAATATTTCAAAATAAAGCTCAATGACAAGACAATATATGGGCCATAACGCTAAAAGAAAACTCAGATGAGCGGAATCCAGCCCAGATAGGCTATGCAGCGGAACCTCCATCACCCTGATGACCACGGGAGGTTCTCGCATCTGCTCACATCAATAAATTGATGATCATCGCAAAAGGAGAAAATCACACACAGGAACACAAACAAGTAAAAAGGGTAAGCTAGAGTAGAAAATGATTTTATCATAAGATTGCATACATTTCCATAGTCCAAGATACATACATCAACCAATCATGTGATGACTCGCACACAATACACTAAGACTCATGACACGACTCATCTGGATACATATAATTAGTCGGATTCACCGGATGCTTGCACTTGTGGTGGCCTATACTGCTCTACCGAGCTAATTGTCAAAGAGTCTCATCCTACCACACACAAGGTTAACCTTAAAGTGTCTCAGGCCTCCTGCTACTCTCACCACTTGAGTCAGTATGCTCTACGTGAGACTAACTGACTCATTAGAGTGCCAGAATGCAATCCTTACCTTGAATCCTTACTAAATTATATAATGAGGCACCACCACGAAACTCCCACTAACATGGGTCATGAAATTACGTCCTGACCAATGAGGCACCACCATGAGATCTCACTTAGAGTTCCATGGAATTACACCCTGACCAATGAGGCACCGCGAAACTATCATGGAATTACGTGCTGACAACACCAACATCATATTCCATCAATCAATATAACATTATTGCTCATACCAATTCCATGTCACTTTTATAACCAACCATCCAATACTCATTACACGGCAAGATCATGCCAAACTCATCATTCACAACCCATAAGCCATTTTACTCATAAATATTCACTCATCTCATGCTTTAACATAGCAATCCAACTCAACAACACATTATGCAAACGATTTTGGCATTTTAGAAATAAAACTGCAGCTTGTGTAAAGCTCCAAAAATTTTGTATTTATATTCAAATTAAATATGATTAAATCAAGAACCAAATGAAACAAGAACCAACTTAATTGAATAACTATAAAGAAAGTTATGCACCAAACAAGCAACAAAGGTCAATGTTGTCAACAACCAAACTACAGTGATCTTGTGATAAAAACTGCTCTCCCTACAGATCTCCGATTCAAGATCCGACCGGTCAAAGTCAAGAACTGTGTGTTAAGGGTCAGCTGTTAAAATATCCGCTCGATCGAACAATTAACGAAGTAGGAACCTTAATTTTACGAAAAGTGTGCAGTGTTGTCAACAACCAAACTACAGTGACCTTGCGATAAAAACTGCTCTCATTATAGAGCTCTAATTCTAGATCCAGCCGGTAAAAGGCAAGAACTATGTGTTAAGGATCAACTGTTAAAATTTCAATTCGATCCAATGGTTAACGTAGTAGGAACCTTCATTTTACAAAAAGTGTGCAGAAAAAATAGTAGCGCCACATCAATCAAACATACTCGCACACCATACATTTTTATTCGACTAACAACCTCATTCAAGTATCACAGCCATACAAACAGACCAAAAATCAGAAAAATAACTTGAAAAACATAAACCCTAGCTTCCCTTACTTGAAAAAAGCTAACAGAATATCCCAACACCCAAGCAAGTGAGTACTACTGACCACAGAGCAGATTCACGAGCTGTAAAACAGTGGAATAGATTCAAAATGGGTTACCATGGTGAACCCTAGTTAGAATAATGATGACAGAGCTGGGAATGTAAAAGGTACGATGGAGAATCAACTTACATGGATTGAAGAATGAAGTTGTGCTAACGCTAAGAAGGGTAAGACCCAAACCCTAGCAGAGCTTCTGTGGAGAGAAAAGGGAGCACTAATTTTGGCAAGTGAGTGCAGAATGAGGGACCTTGGTTGCTTTAGGGGCCTTGGCACCCTATGGGCCAGCCTTTAGGCCCAACTGATTAGGGACAACCCTTAAAAATAAGAACAGAAAATAATTGAGCCTTACAAGTTGTTTAAACTAATTAGTATGGTTATTTAAGCTAATTAGTATGGTCACTTAAATTATAATGTCTTACATGCATACAAATTGTTTTGCGTATCATAAAATTAATCGTCAAAGAAGTATAATCATAATCACATTACAATTAATAAATATAAAACAAATTATGTGTCATCGGACTCATTACCATCATGTTGTTCTTCTACAGGAGGGAGTCAAATTTCCACTAGAGGAATTGGTACTAAATGAACATGGCCGGTTGAAATGAAAAATTTAGTAGAGATTGTGTCCTTTTCTCTCTAAACAAACACGTCTCCTTTTTTTGTGTGATTAATATGTCATTCAAGCTCTTATTTTGCTCAAATCAATTTGATAAATGATGTCTCATTTGTTAAAATTGACCTAATGTGTTAACATTTGAAGAACCTCAAGAAGAAGAAGGTTTAAATGTGAGGAATTCAAGTGTGGAGTAAAGAATCTCACATTGAATGCAAATGGGTAAGATGAATGATATATAAGGAAAAAGATTCACAAACCCAATGTCCTAAGATTTTAGGTTGGAGGTTGTGTCAAGTCTCTTATATGGATTGACTCATGACTTAAGACCCATTAGATCCATATCTTTCATGTTATGTATCGATTATCTCCAATATGTTTACTTGAGAAACCCATGCATACGAAATAATTGATTAACGCCTTGAAGTTGTATATGTTACCACAAATGGATTTGGTGCATATAGATTTGATGAATGATTGAAGATTATAAAGGATTTGAGATTTAATTGAGATTTACTGAAGGTTTGTGATCTGATCAAGCTTGAAGCAACTGTTTCAACTGGCTACATTAAAGATCTTGAAGCTTGAAGATGTGCCTAAACTTGAAGACTATTGGTTAAACAACTTGGTATTCAATATGTTATTCAATATGTTAAATAGTTTTTAATAGGTTAAACAACTTGGTATTATAGTTTTGCAAGTAACATACTTGATTGGCTGAAAAACTATAATCAATCAGTTGATTTCACTTAAAGTAAGTAAAATCAACCGATTGAACAAAAATTTCAACCTGTTTAATATGTCAATTGACAAACTATATAACTTAATTTTTTAGTGAGAATGAGGTGAGAATCACTTTTGCACGTGAAATCACTTTGATACTTCTGGAAAATCTCATTCTCTCTAAACATCTCAGTGCTGAAACTGTTCGTGATCATCTTTGGAGTCTTAGAGTTGTGAGTGCTCTTGGTGTGCGCATTGAAGAAGGTTCTTAGTTGGCTTGGGAGAGCCACCTTTGAGAATTGATCCTTTTTGTGCATTTATGGTGTGTTTGGTGTGATTCCAAATCTGCAAGAGAGGTTCTTGTTGTGCAGTGTGAGGGTTCTTGTTTTATTCAAGAGCCTTGGTGTATTGTATTTTCGAAAGTGTAATCTTGTAAGGATTTTGTAAAACTTTTGAAATAGTGGAAAGTCAGGCTAAGGTTGCCTTGACTAACTAAATGTAACTAAGTGGAGTGAAGCAGTATAAAAATTCCATGTGATTTGATTTACTTTTTCTGCATTGCTTTGGTTCTTTGTTAAATTCATCAAGAAAATCAATCCAAGCAATTTTTTTTTGTAATTCTGACGTATTTGCATAATCAATTGGTAAAACATTGTTTTTACTATTAATTGGGATTGATCTTGACTGGTAATTTGATCAGATTGAAATCTTGTGTTAATTGATATTTTTGTGCATTTAGTGTCAGTATTTTAATCGATTGATCTTGTTCTCAATCAGTTGAAATGTTTGTTTCAAAAATGATAGATTGTTGAGTTCATTGGTCAATTAGGTTTTAGAAAAGGAGTTCTTTTATTTTAAATGCCAATTCAAGCCCCCACTTCTTGGCTTAACACTTCCTTTATTACTTATAATAATTCTATGGGCCTTAAAGAACACATATGCATCCATCTTAGTAGTCTTATGAGTCTTTTGAAGAAGATCCCATCATGTTTGGGTGATATCGACCTTATACGTATGAAATAGAATAAACAAGCTAGTTGTATTTTTTAATTAGAAATAAGAGTAAATTGCATTACATACTAGTCTTTTAAAATGCTCTGGTACGATCTGCTCATAATTAATGAATCATAACACAATTTCTATTAAGGGTATTAGTTTTTTCCTTATAAAGTCAATCTTAATCGCTCCTTTTTATTTTTTATAATTGTTGCCTCATTATAACAAGAATCCAAACCCCTAAATTAGTACCACACCAAACTCTATACATAACTCATTTATGAAATGTACTCATGTTAGAAACTATCTGGAGATAGTAGATGATGTTTCATCTTATAGTTTCATATAGTGTTGAGCACTTGAGGGTTGTGTCTATTCTACATAACTTGTGTATTAAGATTATTCAATGTCTAAAATTAGATCTTCCTTTAGCGTGATCCAACCCTTAAAAGGGCGAGGGAGTTTTGATAAACTTAAAAAGGTATTTGGAAACTCAAAATCCGTGAAGGAACATAAAGCATTAGTAGAAGCATGTGAACTCCATATTCACTACTTTAAAAATTAAACAAGAAAACAAGAAAAAGTAACCAAAGAAGATAGATAATGTATTAAGGAAATAAGTGCATCAAAAACATTCCACCTGAAAAAGGTAAGAGGATTTATCACTTGAAAATGCTTTTCAGATAAGAACCAAAGTAAGACGAGAACATTGTCAAGATTCTTAAACATATCTTATAAAAGTGATTTCATTTACTCTTCAAAAGTGATTTTATAACAGAGTTTAGGCTCTTCATATAGGAGATGTCACAACCTAAAAGAGGGATATACACTCATCAAGTATTTAGAAAATGTAAAAAATGAAAATGTAAACATAAAACTACTTAAGCTAAACTTAACTCAACTAATCCTATGTTTAACACTTAGTTAACTCTTAATTAATCCTATCATATAGGTGGTTCACTGAAATTAGTGAGAGACAAATGGTAGTTCTTAAGATTAAGGAAAAGCTCATCATTATAGTTCCAAGAAGCACATATGGCACATGGAAATGATAGAATCCATATGAAGTTTTTTTTTTAAAATAAATATAATTAATTTTTATTTTTGTTATTAATGAAATAGAAAAAATTAAATAAATTATTTTAAATAATAGAATTATTAATGTGTTATTAGCTATTAGAAATAAAAAATAATTTTATTTGTTTTTGAATTTGTTGATTTAAAAATTAATTTTGTATTGTGCTTGTACCATTCCAATTTTTAGCAGCTTAAGACTAATAAAAATAGGGAGTTTCATCATAGTTCCAAAACAGGTAAACAATATATTAATACAGTCTTACAAAAGATATGACTATAAAAATATATCACTTATACACTTACACTAAACTAATAAAAATATACCTAAACTAACCACCACTAAAGCTCCCACCTAAAACGATGGCTCCTCATCCTCTAGAAGTGCCTCTGACATTGCAACCACATCTGCTCCCACCATTAAGGTGATCATCGCAAAAGGAAACATACAACACGAGACAAAAACACAAAAAGCAAGGGTAAGCTAATAATGATTTAAAGAAGGTTACATTAGAGTAAGAGCATAATAATCAATTATCACAAATTCACACAGGAACATTCCAATACTCATACGCCATTCAACTCTAGACTCAATTATCCGGATATGTGCAATTAACATTGGACCTCTTGGTGGCTTGCACCGTGTATGATTCCCAAACTTTGCAGAGTTTGACCTCAAGGGGTTATCACCCAATCATCACACCAGGTAAGTCTCCTTCGCGCCAAAGACTTGATCGAGTCCAGTGGCTAAGACCTCCTGCTACTACTCACGACATAACCCATTATACTCTATATGAGCCTTAATGGTTATTGGAGCGTCAGGATACCAACCAAAACTGAGTCTTTATGTCTTTGCATACCCTACCTCATCCACACTTAGAATTTCTCCACGAAATTCCTCCATAATTCATATACAACAGATCCATATTCACCCAATCTCCCTCAAAGTATACCAAGACAGTCAAAATAATCCATTTTAGATAAGTTAATGCAATGAAACACATCAAAACAACAAACACATAAAATTTGGCAGTTCAACGCTCATCCTCAGATTCCAACGCTTAGCCTCAGTATTAAAATTTTGTTTTAGACCTGCAGGGCTCCCAGCGCTGGGGAACCGCTCGGCTGGCGCTCAGCCTCATTCTTCTCGCATTTTTTGAACGCTAGGCACCGCTGGGCTAGCGCTCAGCGTTGATCCTCTTGCATTTTTCAAGGCTCAGCCTTGCACCAGAAAACAACACATATTCTAGTTTTCATTGGGAGATGTTTCACTTGATTTCATGACCCAAATTGGCAACTCCTTGACAGTGTTGTATAGTTTTCAAAATGGTTTTCAAGCAAAGTGGATGATACCAATTAAAGCCATGATTCAAGTGTTCATTTTCCAATTCAACCTCAATTCATACAATGCATTCACAATTCCACTTATATAAAGCATCAACTAGTTCACAATTCACAGCAAATCAAGCAGTCAATTCTAACTACACACTATTATATTCATTGAACTCTCTAAATAAAGTCAATTATCGGCTTCCCTTACCTGACAAAGCGACTCTGCAGACCCAAACCGCTCAAAGAACACCAAAACGCATCTAACTCCACAGGATGCTCTATCTACACATAGAAACATCATAAAAATGAGCAGGATCTACCATTATGATCACTGATCAGCAAAGACTCATACTGATGATTAAAACGTCGCATGCAAGCGGAAGAGAGCTCGCCGAGAGGATCAATCCTACGGTCTCGGTTCTTCAATCAGACGACCAGAGAGACAGAACCTCTAGAGAGAAGTTAGAGAATTCTAGAAAAGTAGTTTCTAGAGAGATGGTGTGTTTTAAAAATAATGTAACTCGTTTATAACGATTCTATTTATACTAAACTGTTTTAATATTAAAATAATCGATTCTCACTAATTTTAAACCACTATCACTTTTAAAACGCAATTTTCTAGGGTCTTACATTCTCCCTAACAAGAATAATTTTCGTCCTCGAAAATTCACTCGTCAGCTAGAAAGAAAACCATGCTCTCCTCATTTTCTCTACTACACCCACCTAGACATGACTAACTTAACGATTGTAACACCTAGGCTTACTAAAAACTCACATCTGTGCTAAGTGATAAAGTATTCAATAGTGTAGATTGGTTTAGCCACTACTCTCAAAGCAACTCCTAACCTCCAACTTTAAAACTTGAACGATCCTTCATACCTGACCAATCAACTTGTATTAGATATACTAAGTCACCTTCCATATGCTTTCCACTACCTCTTGTAGGTTTTTATCAAAATCTCAGATAACTTCAGGTCTCAAACTAAATGATGAAGGATTATCTTGTTCCTTTTTAAGATTATTGAATATGGTGTGAGTTGATTAAGAAAGCTAAGTGAAATCCCCACTGGACATTAAGATAGCAAGCTATCTAGATGTGAAGGTTCCTT
>Ga0214544_1005678_pt1 | contig 23923 bp, 13 predicted proteins | sample CNSS3metaG_FD_160074 | JGI IMG/M metagenome (GOLD analysis project Ga0214544, IMG submission 160074) | Root nodule microbial communities from cowpea collected in UCLA plant growth center, Los Angeles, California, USA - CNSS3 | ecosystem: Host-associated > Plants > Roots > Nodule | place: USA... | reverse complement strand
CAATGTGGTTGAAGGGACTCACCCTTGAGGGGGAGATTGTTAGGAATACAAGTGTGAGTCTAAGTCCCACATTGACCAGAAATGAGAAAGTAGAGCACTATATAAGAATAAAGACCCATAAACCCATGGCCTTAAGGTTTTGGGTTGAGAGTGGTGTCAATGTCTTATGTGGTTGGGCTCAGATCTCATTGGTGTTGTTCTCCCCAGTGAAACCCCCCTCTGTAGAACCTGACATTGACCACGAGTACCTCTCGCATTTGCTCCCATCAATAAATTGATGATCATCGCAAAGGTAGAAGAACAACATACAAGGCAATCAAACAAGCAAAGGGTAAGCTAGAGCCAAAAAGATTTCATCATGCAATCAGATATACTTTCACAGTCCAATATACACAGATCATCCAAGCATGTTATGACCTTCAAATCAATACACTAAGACTCGACTCGACTCATCCGGATACATATAACCTGGTTGGATTCAGCGGAGGCTTGCACTTGTGGTGATACCTCTGCTCACCCCCGAGCTGCTCACCCTCGAGCTATGTGTTACAAGTGTTACAATGAATCAATTCCCTCATATACAAGGTTAGCCCTTGATGGGTTTCAGGCCTCCTGCTACTCTCACCACAGGAGTCAGTCCGCTCTAAGTGAGACTAACTGACTCCTTAGAGTGTCAGGATGCAATCCTTACCTTGAATCCTTACCAAGTTATATAGATGGGGCACCACCATGGACACTCACTAATAAGGGCCATGTAATTACATCCCGACCACTGAAGCACGACTAGGAAGTCTCACCTAAAGACTCATGGATTTACGTACTAACAATATACCAATCACATTCCAAACAAACAAATAATATTGATCATGAATTTAACACCTCACGCCATCCTTTGTAACCCATCCTCATTCATATTCCATGTTGATTTCATACCATCCCATTCTTCTCAATTCGGGGATATAGAACTTCACCTTATACCAATACCATGCCATCAATGTAACATTATTGTTCATACTGAATTCATGACCACATATATAACCAACCATTTCATTGAAATCACATGCCAAAATTTATCCAAGTTCATCATTCACAATCCATGAATCACATCACTCATGCAAATTCATTCATCTCATACTTTATAAATGCATACCAAGACATACATATATCATAAAATAGTATTCATCTCAAATAAATGAGTGTCGACGTTTAAGTACTTGCAATTCCATACAATCAAGCACAACTCACAACCATAATTCTTACACCAAAATTCCCAAGAAAATTTATTATCATGAAACCAAAATCATTGTAGTAATGTGTGACACATTTCTCAAGCTACAGACATCTAATCGCCGATCCAACCGGTCAAACCATAAAATAGCATGTTATGAACCACATGTCAAAATTTGAGCTCAATCCAACGGTTAATGAGTCGGGAAAGTCAATTTTATTAAAATTGCGCATATAAGAAAAATACACAGTCGCCCAACGAGCCAAGGAACTCGCCCAGCGACTGTGCGACGCATCAGAATACAAGAAATGACGTCAAACATCACAGTTTCATTAATATTTGAACCCCTAACTCATAAATATACCAAAACTAACGTTTTCCAATCATTTCAGCATAAAACAGAAACGAAAACAAACCACATGTTTCAAAAATGCGAAAAAGAACCTAGCTTCCCTTATCTGGAAAAGGGCTAATATTGGACTTCGACTCTTAAGCCAACGAAACCAGTAGCTCCAAAGACAAATCTATGAACTAAAACAGTGGCACGACAAAGGAGATTGGATTCACACAGTGAGTCCCGACATAAACCACGAAAACAACTTAGAAAGGCTAGGTTCGAGAACTAAGTTACGTGAACGGGAGACGGAGGTTGAGCTCACTTGAACTTGGGTAGATCTCTAAACCCTAGCAGAGGTTCTGTGGAGAGAAAATGGGTGAGTTAGGACACTGATTTTTCAGAATGACTTGCAATTGAGGGACCTTGGTTGCTTTAGGGGCCTTGGCACCCTATGGGCCAGCCCTTTAGGCCCAACAGTGTGGCAGCCCTTAACATTAGGACACTTAATAAAAGTGGGTCGTACAAAAAGATTGATTCTATTAGTGTTAACTTTGCTTGTGTCGCTATAGCTTTAGTGGCGGATCTTCACAAAAAAATTTTTAGGGATCAAAATAATTTACTTAAAATTTATATGTTTAATTATTTTTATTAATTTAACAAAAATATATAATTGAGTATTGAATTTCTCCTTAGAAAAATGACTCCTCTAATTCTTCAAATCTTAAGAAACGATTTAATCCAACCCTTGGATCTTAGTATCATGTTTGAAAATATGTAAAGAAGATAAATAAGTAAATCTATCTTGTTTCCATCTTCATCGATATCTTCCCTTCTCTCACTTAAAAAAAGGAATCTATTATTTTACTTTTGATCAATATATTTATTTAAAAAAAATTAAGACTAAAAATAATTTATCAAAATTTAATCAAAAATTGAAAGACATAACTATTAAAAAAATTATATGATAATCAAGCAAAAATTAAAAAATGGTTATGAAAAAACATATATTATATAACTTTTCCTTCTATATTCATAAAAATATAAATATACAAAAACTTATGAGATGAAAAGAAATTAACTATTAAACTAATATATCAGTATCAAGAGATAACGGAGAATTACCTTTTTATCTTACAAAATGAAGCACAACACATGAAAGATGAGAACATAAAAAATGAATTTGTATTTAATTTCTTTTCTAAAAATAAAAAACAAAAGAAAACATGAAAAAGTGAAAGGTGACCAGAATATATGAGAGACTTAAAATGAATATAAAAAATATTTTAATAAATTGTTTTCTTTTTTTCTATGTTTAATTTTATATTTTATTATTTATTAGCATTAAATATTATATTTTATAAAATAATAAAAGTCTATCTAATTTAATTTTCATATTAATATAATATTATATATATATATATATGTATATATTTTTTAATTTTAAAATAATATATTTTTAAAAATAGTTAAAAAATTTGGAATACACTTTTTAAAAAAATTTAAAAATTTTGGGAGGTCATGGCCGCTAAACACACATTAAAATCCACCACTTCGTAGCTTACATTAATAACAGTAACAAAAAATATTTTTACTATTTAAAAAAATAAAAATAATTTTCTACTTTTTAATTTATTTTTCAAAAATATTTTTTCTTTCATATTATTTTAACGTCCGTTTAACCGATTTTAGTATTTCATATTTATTTTAAAAATTAATTTGATTTTTTATATGGGAGTCCTCATATGTTTCGTTCATAAAGTATGGTTGTCCCTTCCACCAAATAGCTCAGATAATCTAAATAGTAATTCTTGTGTTCTATAACTTTTCTCTAATAACTATCTCTCAAGTAAGTGATAATTTCTATAGAAAAATATTCTACAATTTAAAAATTCCTACAAATTCAACATTGTAGTTATGATTATAGGAAACTCCCTAGATGAATCCAGTTTCTATTATCTAGGTTTCCTTATTAAAACCATTGGGACAAATTCAACAAATTAACCTACCTCAATTTAATGTCACAACTCAACTCATCTTGTGCCAGTCATAATCTGTGAAAGGACCACAAAATTTCAGCTCTCAAACAAACCATTACTTTACCATTACTGGATCCTCGAAATATAATAATAGACATTAAATTTAAACTTAAATATTAATTTGGTCTACCTTTTATTGAGTTTATTTAATTTAGTATTTTTTTAAAAATTTTTGTCAAATTATTCAATTTCATCAATTTTTTAACATCTTCTAAATAATTAATGAACGATGTCTATTATGTGTTAAAGATTTTTCTGCTTTTTTATTTTTCTAATTTTAAAAAAATTGTCTAAGTGTCAAAGCCAACCTCGTGTCAAGTGTCAGAGTCAATTTCAATTTGCTTCCTATATTTATTATTTTTGTTCAATACTTCATATTTGTTTTAAATGAAGCAATTTTGTTCTTTTCTCAAAATGAGACCAAATTTAATTTTTATATAAATATTATACTATTTTTATTAAATATTTTTAATTCAGGATTACAAATGGTTTAAAATTAAAATGAAAATTTTAAAAGTGAGAACTAATACCACTTATTCAAAATTGTAAGAAGTTAAAAATTAGTCCCCACTTTTTAACCTCTTAAAAATTTTAAAAATCATGTTTTTAACCTCTTAAATTTTAAACCAATGGTATTACTCTCCACTTAATTTTTTTTTTTCTAATTTTAAACCAATTCCAGCCCTAAATTAAAAATATTTTATAAAGATATAAATTTTAATAAAAATATCGGTATAATATTTATATAAAATGAAATTTGGTTTAAATTTAGGAAAAGATAAAATTGTTCTAGTTAAGAAGAATAGATCTAAATTAAAAAAAAAATAACGAATATAGGAACCAAATTTAATTTAAAACATTGACCTTGATATGCCGTACTAACCTTACAACATGGCACGATACTGACTTGACACTAGGGATGTCAAAAATATTCGTACCCGTGGATATCCGCGGATAAAACCCGCAATGGATAGGAAATGGATACTAAAAATGGATACCCGCTACCCACGGGTACGGATAATTTTGATACCCGCATGTTAACGAGGCGGGTACGGGTATCATAGTATCCGTACCTGTGGATAACTGTACTCGCTAAAATTTAATTCACACAAATATCCTTATATATATATATATATATATATATTAGTAAAAAATATTCTGATCTAATATTTTCTAAGCTGCACATTTTATCTTTTTTTTGTCTCCATTCTTTCGGCTTCAAATATTGGTACGTTGTCTTCTTCCAATACATCCCTTGACATTCTTCTATTTCGCTTCTTTGAAATTGGGCATATACATCAAATCCTATATAGACAATGACGTTTATGGTATGCTTGTTGTCAAATGATGGAATCAAAATAAGAATACTTGACACGTGGCATTTGGGGGTTTATTATTTGATTATTTTTCAGAAATCAATCGGAGAGAGTGGACTTGTTGATCAAAACACTAATTAAATAATTTCCATTGTGTTGAACCGTCATTTTATATTTATTTTTATAATTATTTGGACTTGTATGGACTTGAGTTTGTTTGAACTTTATTTATAATTTATGACAGTGATGTATTTTATTTTATTTTATTTGAATTTATGATTAAATATTTATTTTTTAAATAATTTTGTAAATACTCGCGGGTACCCGTGGATATGAAAAAAATAGACGGGTATCCACATAATGGATACCCGACGGATATGGGTATGGGTACGAGGCGAATATTTATCCAGCGGGTAGGGTACGGGGGAGCTACTACCCGTACTCTACCCGCCCCGTTGACATCCCTACTTGACACACCAACATTTTCTTTTTAAATTAAAACAAAAAGTCACAAATCTAACATGTGACAAATACTATTTCTGTTAATTATTTAAACTGCGTTGACAAAAAAAATTAAATAAAATTAACGAAAATTGTGATTAAATTAAAAAAATATTAAAATGAAATTGAAAAACTCAACCAAATTAGAGATCAAATTAATATTTGAACTTTAAATATGTGAGAAGAAAAGTACATATTCATAACAATGTTTTAGAATGCTGACTTGTAATTTTTGTTTTAATGTATCATGAAATAGATATGCCAAAAATGTATATCACGCCAAACTCTTAATAAACATAATCCGGCACCATACAAGGCCTAGTAATCTATGGCAAAGCAATAACTAAAATGGCCCAAATGTATGAATTATGTAGTAGGATTTTGGATCCTTTGCTTTTAAGGGTGACTATGTTTCATTTAAGCACTAAAATATATTTATCAATTTTGTAATTTTATGATTATAAGTGAAAAATAACTAAATTGTATAAATAATTTGAGAAAGAAGGTAATAGATAAAATGTTTTAGTTATCAATTGAGAGAGAAATTTCTTTTGTTAAAGTTTGTTCTTAAATCATTAGATTTCATTAATAATTTTTTTAATTTTTATGATAATTTTAAAGATTTATCAACCGTATAATTACTTGTGGTGTCCAACTTTATGTGTTTTTTCTTTTCATTTATTAGAAAAAAATTTATATTTCCTGCCAATTTTGTTTTGAAATTTTTTTTATAAAAAATACTTACAAATTTTGTTATGAAAAAAAAATTGTAAGAAATTGCTATTAATATTTTTGCAAAATATTTTGTATAAAACACTTTTCGCAACAAATTTGGTTAGAAATACTTGCAAATTTTATAATTTTGTAGGAAATAATTATTCACGAAAAAATTACCTACAAATTAAGTCTTTTCTTGCAAATCTTTTCAAAAAATTTAAAAAAAAAAATTTCATATAATGAGAATTTTTAGTCATGATTTACAATTATATATATTAGAATCTCTTCCCCGTTCAACAATTTTAGAGTTATAATCATGATAATCTTGCAAATTATATAATTTTTTTTTATCAAGTTATTTTTATTTTATCATGGATGAAGTTTTACAAAATATTTTCAATGCTTTAGATGTCAAAATTATACGTCAAATCTTAATTTCACATCAATTATGTTCATATTGTGTTTATATCTTATTTTATATAAGTCCAAAATTAATATAGGTTATACTTAGAGAAATAAGTTTAATTTTGTTAGACTAAGAGGGGTCGAATTATTTTTATTTTTTTTTTCGAAATAAAAGTTCTTTCTTTAAATTTTTTTCAATTTAATGTAAATGGAGATATAAATTAAGAGAAAGAGCACACAAGAATTAATCTTGATGGCAAAAGTCAGAACTTCTGAGTGGTGGTGGATCAAAGTAATCTCAGAATCTACAAGAACCACGTGTACTGCACACACGTGTAGGTTGAAAGAGTCAAAACTTCTTTGTGGTTGTGGATCGAGCCTTCATGATGCCGTGCTCCAAAAATGTGTATCCCCTTCGCAACAATACGGGGTGCATCATTCAACTATTCTATCGTTCTTAGGTTGCTAGTCTTTCTTCATTCATCCAATACAAATAAAAAAGTGAGACAACAAAATTTTGTTGCACAACAAACATATGAAACCTTAACTAATTTAATATACAAGTAGGTTAATAATAATATTAAGTAATATGAAGTTCACATAATAAATGGTTGAGGTTTTTATCCATATCGTCAACCTCATCCTAACTCCAAAATAACCGATAAACATAGGACAATTTAGGATTGGATCCATACTGGAATGAGAATATATGTCATTCACTACAAGAAATTCTCATATTACATAGAATTTTTCTTATAAATTTGTTATAAAAATTTGTAAGAAAAGAATTTTTTCTGTCATTTTTTCTAAGAATTTAATTAGTAGGTAATTCTTTCGTGGGTAATTATTTCCTACAAAATTATAAAATTTGCAAGTATTTTCTAAAAAATTTCTTGCGAAAATTGTTTTATACAAAATATTTTGCAGAAGAAATTGGTAGCAATTTCTTACAATTTTTTTTTTCACAACAAAATTTGTAAGTATTTCCTACGAAAAAATTTTCAAAAGAAAATTGACAAGAAATATGAGTTTTTTTAGTAGTGCCTACATCATCTTCTTAGTAATTCGTCTCACAATTAACAAAGATAGGTGGGTGACAAATCTACAAGGTTCACTCTTATCACGATCCGGTCTACTAAAAAATACCAATAATTATAGACAATCAAGCCATTATATCTAGATATTGGTCATGATATAGCTTTGCATGTTACTAAAAACATGATTAAGGCTCAAAGAAGACAATCTCTCAAAAAAGTCACATATGTACATATGCTTAAAGTGATTTTTTTCGCTTTACATAATTTGTTTAAACCTTTGGCTGATGCTATCAGCTGCAACTTATGAAAAGTTTCACAAAAATAATCAGACCAAGTAGATAATAGATGAATGATTCAACCTGAAAAATAATCATCATGGGAAAAGGACGTGATCATATATATTGCTTTGGAAAAAACGGCACAAATGGGTGCAACTACTACAAATTCTAAAAGAAGTGTAAAAATCTGTGTTCTCTTCATCTCTATAGGTCCGTAAAGCCTGTTTTGGACAAGCTTCTCCACAAGGATAAGTAGGATAGAAAAAAAAAAGAAAAAAGGAAACGAGTTTTTCTAAGAGTTAAAAGTAACTTTTGCTTAAGCTAATTTGTAGAAGCTCTCGTATAGTTTCCCTAAATTTTTATTTTATAATGCATAAGCTAATTTTAGCTTTTAGAGAATCTCGTGTTCTTTTTTTTCTTCTATTTTTTCTCTCTTAGCAAGCAATCAACAAACTTTTATGCATAGTCAAAATTGTCCTAGTCCATTTGTAAAATGACTAAAAAAAAATACTGATAAACAAATCAAACGCATTATCTAAAGTTCAGTCAAGTTTTTCACTACCAAAATATGTATGACATCTATTGGTCCCTCTCCTTCATATAGTACATAAATAAAGAAATATAAGAGAAGCAATTTATTAAGAGCTAGATGATTTTTATTTTTTCAAACACATCAGATGTGCCTCATTTTGTTAGATTGAACATTAATAATTACTCGATAGAAATAAGATAAAATGGGAAACATGTTTGGCATACCATATGCAAAATAACCATGGTAAGAAAGTATCATTAGAATAGATTTGACATACAATATCACCTTATATATTTCGGTTGTAGCTGAACCGAAACATATAAGGAAACAATGGTATTTTTGCAAATTTCTCAAACTTATATGCTTCAGTTGTCTATATATCCGAAGCAGAAAAGAGTTTATGCCTCAGTTGACTGAGACCCAAAACCTATAACCCTTTTTCTGCTTCGATTTTTGAGGTCTCCAATCCAAAAAAACTTGCATAGTATTTCAAATTTGCCACTGACAGCTTGACTTTTGGCCTCGATTATGAATTAAACTGAGGCAAAATATCTTTTTGGCACCGATTATTAATACAACTGAGGCCATATAGTTTAATTAGGGCATAAATTCACGAATTGCAGATCAGGACCTTGGCTAGCGCATTATGGTTATTTTATCGCTTATAATTTTTTTTGCTACATTGGAGAAACTCTAGAAACCCTAGCATGAAACCAGACATGAAACCACAAGTTAATGCCTTTAATGATCATTTTCGTTTTTGGTAATCAATGGACTTAATTATTAGGTTAGGAATTGGTTATAGAGAGGGAGAGTGTGGTTTGTGAGTGCCAATTCGTGGGGACTGCTAGATAGGTTTTTCAAAGCATGAAAATATGATCAAAGGAGATTGTGCAAAGGCTAGGAAGGGTCTTGAAGTTAAAGCAACGTTTGGTGCAAGAAGGAATTCTTAGAATGCTTTGAAACGGGATTTCCAGGTTAGGGGAGCTGCCATATTTGTTATGTTAAATTGTATGATTTTACGTGGTATGTGTATGATTGGGTGACCATTTCTGGGTTTTGAGATGAATCGCCTGGCGGCAAGAGTGATTCCGCCAGGCGACGCGAACCCTTGTATTCTTGTTCAACGATTCTTTTTTGGTTTTTGTGATGGTTGGATATTGAGCAAGGTTCCTATGCATGATTTGAATGTATAAACTTACGAAATCGATGATTATCACTATGTTCATATGAATTCGGGTTATTGATTGGGAAGCATCAAAGTAAAAGGGGGTCGTATTGGGATTGGGGTCGAATTGTTAATCTGATTCTTGGAATATAATGATGACGAAGTTGAGATTTATGGGATTATTGAATGAATATGCATGAAGGAAATCAGTTTGTCTATGATTTTATGCGTGGGATTGATTGGAATCAGAAATTGAGGGTTTAGGGTTTTTCAGAGGTATGGAAAAAAAAATCTAGGTCTTAGCCTAGAACGTGATGAGACGCCTAGCGGCCAGTATGCGTCGCCAGGCGATAAACGTGGCAGTAAGGACAATTTGCAGTCCTTGGTGGTTTGGGTGTGTTTTGGGTCCCATCGGGGCTTGTTCTGATCATGCAATGGGGTAGTGATAAAAACTAGATAAATGGTGGCATTGTGATTATAATGAATGGAATAAAATGGTATTACTAAACTTGGTGAAGTATACGAAATCATGTACTAAGTGTTGATACAAACTAAAGTTTGATATAATAAATTGGTAAAAAGAGGTGTTACTATAGGTAATAGTCAAGACAAGTGTAAGCTTTGTATGAATAAATGAGAATGTGGCGGCTATCTGGTAATGTATAATAACATGTGGTTTTTGGTTTCACTTAAGGTTGGCATGAGGATGAATGAATGTTCATATGTGAAATTATATTATTGAACTATATAATATGCTTGATTGTAATTCTGAGTTAAGTTGTCAATCATAGACTTGTAACATAGTAAAATGGATTTATGTATGGGCTATTTGAGGTATATGAAATTGTTTCGGGATGCTAAACCAATAGCTGGCACGTTACTGGTATAGCGCTTGACGATATGGGGAAGGCCACCAAGTGATTGGAGAATCAGGGAATTCCCTAGATTGCGTGGCGCCTAGTAGTGAGGTGTGACCTGCTAGGTGATAGCCACTAAGGTAGTGGCTCTAGATTTTCTGGCGCCTGGCGGCGAGGGGGCTTCGCTAGGCAGTATGCGCTGACTTGTCGCCTGGTGGCGCTTAGGCAACGCTAGACAATAGCGTAGAGATAACATGTTCTTTTTAACTGTTATTTATATGTTGTGATTTGGGACTTGGACCAAGAGATGCTTGTTTGTGTCATAAGTGGGTAGGTTCATGACTAGTGGTGAACACGTGATAATATGAGCAAGGAGGTTCATAATATGATGCTTTCATGTGAGGATACGACCGGGGAGGTTCGTATGTTCCGTGCTCACACTTGAGGGCTGCTACGAGCGGAGAGGTTTGTAGTTGTTGAATCACGTGCATTGGACTACGGGCGGGGAGGTCTGTAAAGTTGGACTACGAGCAAGGAGGTTTGTAAAGGCAGGACCACGAGCGGGTAGGTTCGTGAAAACATGTATATCCTAGGTCCATTGTCAAGTAATTGCTTAGGTAACTTGGATGTGTGCGGTCTACGAGGCTTTGGGTGAAAACTTAAAGATGAACTTTGTTGTAGCATTCCTTGAGTTATGAGTCGAAATGGTATCCCTTGAGTTGTGGCTCGGGATATTGGCTAAACACGTGGCATTCCTTGAGTTGTGGCTGAGATTGACGAGTGTTACCGATGTGAGTGTGCCAGTTGTGGCTTTTACGGATGGGTTCAAGAAGATTGCCCTTATCGGCGTTAATTGGTGAGTTTGGTATTCTTTGGACAATTATGAACTATGGTTCGTATTGGGAACTCCACCTAGTGTTACAGAATACGGTCCGTAATAGGTTCCCGCACGTGTTCTACAAGTTATGTCTTGTAGGTAGAGGAAGCAAAGGGTATCTTGAGGTTATCATCTAAAGTCGAAGAACACGGGTAACATGGTGGTGGCCATGTGGTATGGAATCAAAGGATAAAATTCCTTTGGTGTGTCTGTGTTTATATATTTGAATATGTATGTATGGATATATATATATATATATATATATATATATATATATATATATATATATATTGTTAGCTCACCCTATCTGCTTATGAATGGCGATGATCGTATAATGCGTTACACGGGAGCATATGATGTTACATGTGGTGCTGGTGAGACATATCATCGAAAAAAGGGTTAGCAGGGAAAAACTTTTACTGGAGTTTTATCATTATTGTTTTTATAAACTTTGTAAACAGTGTTTTACTGATTTATGAATTTGGATATTGTATTGAAGTTTTATAAATTATGGATCTTTGGATAATTTTTGATGTATTAAATGTTTTAAAATTTCCTGCGTTTTAGGAAATGAAGTATAATAAATGAGATTTTTATCATATTTCTTAATTTTATTATTTAAATTATTAACATCCGACCAAGATGTTACACATCTCTTCTTCCTTCTTTTATTACTTCATTAGCTACTATCACATTATCCAACAAACCCCTCCCTTCAATGAATGCCGATTGTGATTTATCAATTATCTTAGGTAGAATATGTTTTAGTCTATTAGATAAGGCTTTAGAGATAATTTTATACATGCACCCTATTAAAGAGATTGGTATATATTCATGCAGGCTTCCAGTATTGTCCACCTTAGGTATTAAAGTTATGAAAGAAGCATTGTGTAACATCCCGACCGGATATTACGGATTTAAATAATAAAATAAAGAAATAAATAATAAAACTTCATTTATTATAACTTATGTTCCCAAATAGCGAGAAAATTAAAATCCGTATAGTAGTAATAAATCATCTCAAAACCTCTACTATAACTGAAACATAAAATCCATAACAAAGACCAAGTTTAATAATATAAAATATTACAATTGTTCCAAAACATAATAAAACTCTGATAAAAAATCTTCTCCTAATACTAGCCCCGCTCCGTCTCTAGGCCTCCCCAGATCCACCTGCAATATCATCTGCTCCCGTGTACCGCATACACGATCATCGTCAAACACAAGCAGGTAGGGTGAGCTAACAAATTTCACATATATATAAATATTGCACAATTATATATATCACACTTTCACACCAAAGGAATCTATTCCTTTGATCCCATACCACATGGCCACTACCATAATAACTGTGTTCTACGTCTTATAGCGATTTCCTCAAGATGTCTTGTTGCCATACCTATCGACCACGAACGATAGAGCACGTGTGGGAAACCATGCTACAGATCGTACACCATAATGCTAGGTGGAGTTCCCATATACTAACATAGTTCGTAACGTCCCAAGACTACCAAACTCATCAGCTAATTACTGAAGAGGGCAATCCATCTGGACCTATCCGTACTGGCCACAACCAGGACACTCACACCGGCAACGTTCGCCAACCCGAGCCACAACTCAAGAGTTCCTCGTGTTCATCCGCTATCCCTAACCACAACTCAAGGGACGTCATTTCGGGCCACAACCCAGAGAATGTCACGTGCTTAACCCCTATCCCGAGCCACAACTCAAGGGATACTTTCCAAGCCACAACTCAAGGAACACCAACAAGCCAACCTTTAAGGCATCACTAAAGCTTTGTAGATCACGCACATCAAGAATCAAGAACACCAATACTGATGTAGTAAAAATCACCTGACGGGGGACACGTACCACCAAGCACTGTGCGCTTCCAGACCGCTTGGAGGGTATGATGGGTTGAACCTTTGTTCACATTAAATATTTAAATTTTGAGAATTTAACATTATTTTCGCGCTTAAGAAATGATATTAGTTGCATCATATTTGGTTGGATAATCTTAAGTTAAATAACACAACTAGAATTTAATTTAGGTCCTTAAGATTGTAAATAGAGAATATTTTAAGTCATAAAATAAGTCCCAAAATAAGAATTTTGGAGAGGAATAGTTCAGGTACTAGATGCACCCACAATTCTCATGTTTACACCCCCCTTTTTCAATTGGATTATCTATTTTTGAAAAAAGACATTTCTGGAGCTAACTACACCCCCCTGTTTTCAAGTTTACACCCCCTTCTGTAATTGGACTTTCAATTTCTATTCTGCACCCTTCCTTTTTACTAAGTTGCACCCCTAATGTCACTTAAAATCTAGTCCACCAGATTTCACCATGTGGCAATCCTCCACTTACTAAATTAACCAATGACAGTTTACCACATCATAAATCCTCCACTAACTTAAATCACCAATCAATGTTTGCCATGTCATCATCTCCTTCCCAACACAAACCCTAACCCTAATCTCTCATTCTCTCTCTTCCGCACCAACCCACTTCGCAGCCGCCACACTCCGCAACCGCCACCTTCATGGTCGCCACGACCATGTCCGGCCACCGCTACACACGCTGGAAAATAGTCGCCCGTCGCGCCCTCGTCGGAAACCCTGTCACCTCTACTGCATTGGTGGTTCGTGACATCTTCGTCTTCTCCATGCGTCCCGCAACCACCACCACATCGTGACTGCACTCACAGGGACAACAACCACCGTCTTCTCCAATGCCCCTTGCTGCCACCAACATGCACCATGCTCGAACCTGCAATTCTCGCACCACCGTGAACCACCACTGCGTTTTCTTCATCACGAAGCCACCACCAGCGCACGCACGCCAGAACCGCAACCCCTCCATCTTCGCATCACGTCGGCATCACCATGCCTGCATCATTCTCGCACACATCAAGACCCACCACTGTTGCACCATGTCTGCTCGCTAGATCTGCAGTGACCAACTCAAAGCTTCGTTGCGTTGCCTTCGCCACCATCGTGTTCGTTCAACATATTGTTGGAACCACCATTGCAACGACACTTGCGGGACCTGCAATAGCCACGACAACTCACGGAACCACCACCAAACCTTCGTTGATCTCCTTCACCGTGAGGGAAACCATGATTCTATGATGCAATGCAAAGCCCCCGCCATTCGCGGACGTCTGATCTACGACCATAAGCACCACCACTTCCACTAGGATGCATGCCTCGTGTCGTCCATACCGCAACAAAAGCGAAACGCACCGCCAAACACGTCCTCCATCGAAAAATAGTGGCCACCCTCGGATCTGCGAAATGCACCTTACGGCAACCCTCACGGCAGCAAAACCCTAATTGCGGAAAGGAAATCTGATTTGGGAGAGAGACTACTCTGACACATGGCAGCCTCTCGTTGGATAGTCAACGAGTCAGCACTGGTCAACCAGTCAACTCTAGGCAAAGATTTGGTCAACAGTGGTCCAACATGATATTTTACACTATTTTTAGCAAGTGGTTCCTCTATAAGAACGTTAAATTGACTAAAAAAGGAAAGAATCGTCTGGCGGCAGTTCATCGCCGACCAGACAATTTCTGGAAATTTCCCAGAATCACAACTTTAATTGGAATACAACAATGCATACATAATCATACCATACATAGCATGCCAATCAGACTTAAAATAATTAACGCATGACATTACTCTATGTAGCATGCCAATTGAATTTAAAATAAAGGTAACACGTAATGTTACTCTATTTAGCATGGCAATCAGAATTAAACATATAATTAACGCGTAAAGCTCCCCTAACCTGGTTTCCTTGCTTAAAACGCAAATGCTAGAGCTCCCCCTTTGATCACCAATGGTCTCCTTAGCACCACCTCAATTTAGCTCCTCCCAATTTGTCTTTTAATGGTGTCTTAATGTTTTCCCAACCTCCCTTGGCTGCTCATTCATCTAGGGTGTTCTCCACCCTTTCACCTTCATGCCAAAAACTAATTTTAGCAAAAAGGAAGTTTAATTTAGAATTATCAAAGTTCGAACCCATGACCATGTCAATGCCAATTCAATGCATCACATCAAACAAATTCATGTTTCTTAATATTTAATATAATTCTTGATTATATTATCACTCAACATGATCAAGCATATTATTAAAAATAATAACAAATTAAACAACACACAATTAGCACACATACGACTTAAACCCAAGTCCTCTCACACAATCAAGTACTCTCAACCATTTAAGCTAGTACTTTTCCACGTCATATAAATAAATAATTAATGCATTAAAGGCTCCCACCACCCGTATTTATTAATCATTTATTTATTTAATTATTTAATTTTTCACGGGTCTTACACATTACATCCCTTTAGAATGTTCCTAGTATGTTGAAATCCCTCTATGGCTTGTATAATGTCCTTTTTCATTACATCCCAAAATTTCTTAATGAAGGCAAAATTATACCCGTTCAAGCTAGGAATTTTATTTCTTCCACATTGTCATACCGCTTCCTTGATTTCAACTTTGCTAAATTCAGTAGTTAACCATCTACTATCATTTAACAATAAAGTTAAGAATTCTATATTTCCCAGCTTAACATCGAACTCAACCTTTTCCTTCAATTTATCTTCAAAAAACTCTTTCACTGTACATTTAAGAAGAATTGGGTCCTCGCACCACTATCCTTCATAATCCACTCCTTTGATCTCATTTTTACACCTTCTCCAGTTGGTAATTGTGTGAAAGTATCTAGAATTTGAGTCACCTAGTTGGATCCATTTTGACCTAGATTTTTGTCTCTCCAAAGACTCTTGACGAAGGCTTAAAAGTTTCAGTACACCGAATAATTTTCTGCTTTCTAAACACTGTATAGGTCACCTATTTTTGAAATAATGTTTTGTTTATTTTGTTGTACATATCCAAATACCTCTTTGTTCCAGACCATTAATTATTGCTTAAGTCTTTTAAGTTTATCTCTTAAAATTGACAAATTGTTTACACCATCCATATTAGAATTCCAAGAGTTCTTAACTACTACCTATAACCTTTTATCGCTTAGCCACATGTTTAATGTTCTAAAAGGCTTCAATCCCCAATCAATTTGTGTAGCCCTTAAAATTAGAGTGCATTGGTCTGACACAACTCTCTCTAAGACATACTGCCTACAATCTGACCACTATTGTAACCACTGTTGTGAGACTAGAAATCTATCCAGCCTACTTTTTTGCAACTCCATTGGGCTTGTACCAAGTGAAATTTCTACATATCATGGGGATATCTAATAGCTCTATGATATTTATAAAATCATTGAAGTCTTTTATTTCTTTCCTACCTCTACCATCCTGGTTTTGTCCACTCCTTTCTTAGAAATTCCTAACAACATTGAAATCCCCTAAGACACACCACGTTCTACATTGTTCCTGTTGTTTAAGTCCTGTAATTTCATCCCACTGTTCTGTTTTTAGCCTTACATCGCATGGTGAGTAGACATTAACAATCACAATTAGCTTATTATCTTTTTTCCATCCCCCTTTCACATACAGGAAGCCATTGTTAATATCTACTCTTTCACAAGCAAAAGTATCCTTGTGCCATATAGTTAAAATTCCCCTTGCCCCATTTTCAGCTGGCACATGTTTCCATTCAATATAATTATTGCCCCATAGTGTGTAACACCTCTCTTCATTGACTATTTCTAATTTCGTTTCTTGTAGACACACTACCCCCCTTCTTTTTCTATAAAATCCCTAACATACCTCCATTTGGTTGGGCACCCTAGCCGTCTAATGTTTATACTTATCATCTTCAAAATTTACTTTGTTTCGTTTCTCCTTCTTTGTCTCTTTTCATTTGATGGTCTCTTTCCTCCATTTTCTCTTTTTTTTTTTTTGCAGTATTTTTTCCTCCTCCCTTGAGAAGGTAATTCCTTTCCTATTTTCCCAAATTCCATAATCTACCAACCTCAACATTACCATTTCCTAACAAAAATTATCTATTGCAGTTATCAATACCAGAATCAGAAATAGAGTTGTATAATGAGTGGGTTGCTAACCTTAAATGATGTTTGTCTTTTGATTTCTTCCTAACTTTGTGTAGAATATCTCGTAGGTCGTGGTGTGCATTTCTTGTTTCCCCATTCCATAGTCGGTTCCGTTTAGGCAGTCCATTCAACTACAACATGGTTTTCTTGATAAGGATCATGAGATTTCATTGGGTGCCATCTTTCGTTTCGTCTATCGTCTTCGTTGATTGATCTTTGATCATCACCAATTTCCCTTTTTGAATTATTTCAAGGCAATCTACATGTCCTATTCGATTTTGCAAATGTTATGTGGAAGGATTCGAAACCTCGTTACTCTTCTCCAATGCTAACTCCCATTCCATTTGCACGAACCCTAGTGACATGATTTCGTTATTGTTCATTGTTGCTGCTAGTGAGGTCGAAAAATGTGTTTTCGTGTTATAGATTTTGTTTTCATTGCCATTTAATTCATACATTGTCATGTCTCTATTGTTTTGCTTTTTTTTTTTGTAATGTGTTGATGGTGTTTTTCATTTTTGTAGTTAAGTTTTGATGAAGGTTACTACCATGGTTGGTTTCGGGTTTTTTGTAATGCAAGTGCATGAACGAAGTGGCTGCGTGGGTCATGTTTTGGTGTAGCTTGCGTCGTGATTGGATTGCCTGGTTGGGAGTGTTTCCTTTTAGGCATATCTTGTATTTGTGGATCGTTCTTCTTCTCCGGCGAGGCTGTGGCAGGTGCGCGGGGAAGTTGCGATGTTGTTTGCTACAAGGACCAAAAAGGAGTATTATATGGCTTCGGCTGTGTGTAGAGTCGAGGCAGATTGAGGAGTTTCCGCCTCGGTTGGGACCCGAGGCTAAAAGCAATAATTTTTTTTTGCCTCGCCCTAATATGTCTTGGTTCTGAAACCAAACAGAATTGCGAAAATAACTAGGGTCAAAAGCTCTTACTACACTAGTCTATAATCAATGTTAATGATATAATATAGTGGGTACTTACTTTTACACAAAGAATTCCATGGTCCGTTTCCATACCAACAATTTCCTAAAAATAAGTGTGTAAAATAGTTGTTGGGAATTATTCTCAAATGGTATGAACTAAAAAAATACAATGAATATGAATAATTGAACCTAATTAAGCAAAATATCTATGTAGAATTGGAAAAGAAATTAGAAGACAATTGCGAAATAGTGAAGTCAAGTAATGAAGAAGGAGAAAATAGTGAACTTGAAGTGACGTACGATTGCAGAAATTACACCAAATTCAAACAATTGACTTTAGATATATATAAAACTAATGAAATTAAACAATAAATTAAAATTGAAACAAATTAACCTAACAAAAAAAAAATGTAAGTTACATATATCAAGTTATCAATAGGTCTCTCTCTACTATATGCTAAGAACAATTTTGAAAGAAAATCACAAATCTTGGAATGAGTAGCTTTCCCATATTGAATAATTGCTTACAATAGAGTAGTTCATAGGATTACTAAGCTGTCTCTTTTTGAGATGTTTATGGCTTCAATCCTCTCACTCTAGTAGATTTGTTACCACTTCTTACATCTTTTTACTTTGTTCACAAAGAACGGATAGCAAAAGCTGATTTTATCAAGAAAAATGCATGAAAGAGTTAAAAGTCAAGTCCTTTTTGAATAAGGGAATTCGATTTTGCTTCATCTTATAAGCAAAGATAGGTTTTCTAACAAAGGAAAATCTAAACTTAGTCCCGAGGAAGTGGTTCCTTTAAAGTGCTCCAGAGAATGAATAATAATGTATACAAGCTAGACCTGCCATGAGAGTAAGAAGTTCATGCCACCTTTTAATGTTAGTGAGTTAATTCTTCACATATAGGTCTTGATTAAAAGTGCAGAATATATGACTGTAGACTAATCATCGAAGAGTTTGTGATAACACTGCTAAGTAATTTGCATTTTAACTTTCGCTGGCATGTCGACATAATGATATACAATAGATTATAGAGCATTTTTCACTATAGACTCTTTCACACCTTTATTATCAATGGATCCTTTTACTGTTCACACAATATTTTTAACTTTTTTATTTGAAAAAGTATATGTTTTTTATTCTAAAAAAAAAATATGAAAATGAATATTTAAAACTATAGAAATATAGAAATTTTGTTAAGAAAAAAGTTTTAATTAGAAAAAAATATAGAAATATAAATTTAAAAATATAACGAAATATGAAAATTTTTAATTGAAATTTATAAAATTTATAAAATACAAAAAGTATTAAACTTTATTAAAATACTTTTATTTAGAAAACAAATATAAAAATAAAAGTTGGAGCTTTCTTATTTTATTTTCTTTATTTTTTTTTTAAATTTCAAGAAGTTTTTGAGTATTATAAAATTTCCTTTTTTTTTAAATATTTGAATGAAAAAACATCTAAAAGAACCACCTCAAAACTTGGTTACCTGAGAACCAAATTTCGACTTGTTTTCCTGTGCACAATGGTCACATTAAATATTAAATCTCGTCTCTTAAAAGATCAAATTCTGACATAAAAACAAAGCCATGTTATTCCTGTAAATATTGAGCGCACTGTGCTATATTGGAAAAAAACTTCAAATCTTTTGTCACGCAGAGCTGACTGGATCCGATCTCGATACATGTGCTATCGAAGGATTTTTTTTTTAAGAAATAAATTATGAAAACATTCACGCCTTGTGGATCACGGTAGATTACAAGATTAATAAGTACACTTAGGGTTGGGTTATAATACATCAGCAGCAGCCCTTTTTTGAGGTAAGATATGACAACAGCCTTCTTAACTCATATTTATGTCGTTATGCCACATAATCGTTCCACATACCAAATTCAACCTTTGAAGATTCAAGCCTCGTACCCTATTTATACCAAGCTTCCCAACATGAAAAACTCACCATTTCACCTTAAAAACCAAAAGTATCCAACAATGACAACCACCAATGTTGTTCTCTTCCTTTGCTTCGTGTTCTTCTTCTACGGTATATATCTATTTTTTTTCAACTTCTTTACCTGTTTGGTTTATCGAGTTTCAGATTAGTTGTTACATTCGTTTCTCTCTTTCTTTCTGTTCGTAGCATCACATAAACTGGGTTTCGTATATATGCAGTGTCTGAAGGAGCAAAGGTTACTTTCATAAACAAGTGCTCATTCACAGTATGGCCGGGAACCCTAACCGGAGACCAAAAGCCCCAGTTATCATCAACCGGTTTCGAATTGGGCCCCGGAGCATCAAACTCCTTGGACCTTCCATCTCCATGGTCGGGTCGGTTCTGGGCACGCACCGGATGCTCCAACAACAACGGAAAGTTCAGTTGTGCCACCGCAGATTGCGCCTCCGGCCAAGTCACGTGCAACGGCGCTGGTGCAATCCCACCCGCAACTTTGGTAGAAATTACGATTGCACCGAACGGAGGGCAAGATTTCTACGACGTGAGCAACGTGGACGGGTTCAACGTTCCGATGTCCGTAACCCCAAAAGGTGGCAGTGGCGATTGCAGAAGCTCGAGTTGCCCGAAGGACATCAACGCTGCGTGCCCTGAAGACCTTCAACTGAAAGGGTCTAATGGCAACGTTATTGGTTGCAAGAGTGCGTGTTTGGCTTTCAAAGATGATAAGTATTGTTGCACAGGACCAAACAACACGCCCGAGACATGTCCACCAACGAGCTACTCTCAGTTCTTCGAGGAACAGTGCCCCGATGCTTATTCCTATGCTTACGATGACAAGAACAGCACTTTCACTTGCTCCAACGGACCTGACTATGAGATCACGTTTTGCCCTTGAAGTGCTCAAACTGTATAGGAGACACAGAAACTTAGTTGGGTGTTAAAATACGTGTACGAACATATATATGTGATGATGAATAAGAAATCACGTTGTTTGGTGATTGTGTTGATGAATTATATGATCCAATAAAGTTTAAGCGTTATGTAAGTTGTTTTTCATCGAAACTTCAAACGGTAAATTTATATAAGTTGTTTTTTAGTCTTATCTTATGGGGTAAACTATCCTAACAATACAATTTCTGGGTCTGCATGGCTAATCTAAAAGTTGCTCATAGGAGGTTCTGTTTAATCAAGTAAACTGGGTTCACATACTTGTTATTTTCTTTTTCAAAGTCAAAAATGAATCTATATATAGTGGAGTTTTCTTTGGTTCAAAGTCAAATTATATTTTTGTATACATGTTACCAATGTTTTAACCTGTAAAATGTAATAAAAATAAAATTTCTTCCTCTATTACGTTTGCGTGATGAAAACTTTTTAAAAACATTACAGGTATACTTACTTTTAATTTAAGTGCATTAGTGACAACCCTTAAATATTTAATGCTATTTAAAAAACTCTAATGTTAAATATTCAACTTGAATATTTTGTGGTTTTGATAAGGTGTGCTTGAACTTAAAGATATAACTAATTTTAAGAATAAGATAAAATTTACAATAAAAATAAAAGGAATATCATAATTAACTGAATTATTATTCAATCATGTAACTAAATTTATAAATTTGCATATATAATTTATTGTTGTTAATTTGAAAAATAATTAATGTATTGAAAAGAAATTAAATAATATCAAAACATATTGTGTAAGGTAGTAATATTTTGTTCTAACTTTGGATGGCATCCGAACGGGACGAATATGAGTTTCGCTATCCAATACTTATAATTATACCCAGAGCAAAAAAATCATCTCCATCCCCATACTCAAATAAATGTGGTATCAAGTTTTTGTCTCATTCTCATCTCCATCGGGTATCGAATATATCCACCGGCAGATCTTGGTCCTAAAATTTGGAGGGATCAAAATAATATACTTAAAATTCATATATCTTCCAAAAAATTAATACGAAACTCCTCTCTTATAACTATAATTCTTTGAATTCTAGAAAATGTTCCCTCTAATTCAAAATTAAAATTCATACATCGCCCAAAACGTTAATACGAAACTCCTCTCTTGCAACTATAATTCTTTGAATTTTAGAAAAGGTTCCTTCTAGTTCAAGAATTGAATCCTCAATATTATCTTTTAAAGTATGTGAAGAATTCAAAACATCTGAAGTAAAATCAATCTCGTTTATATCTCTACAAGTCTCTTATAATTATTCCTAAACAATAATATATTCTTCATTATTCATCTATACACCTATTTAAAACAAATAAAAAATAATTTATCAAAATTTAATACAAAATTGAGAGATGTAATTATTAAAAGAAAAATATACGATAATCACATCACAAAACGGTTATGAAAGAATATATAATACATCACTTTTTATTTTATATTCATAAAAAAACATAAAAAACTCACGAGATAAAAAAAATACTATTTATTGAACTAATATTTCCCTATTAATAGACAAAAGAGTTACCTTTTCTATTATAACATATGAGAAATCAAAATACAAATGATGAGTTTGTGTTTGTCTAACTTCTTAATTTTTTTCATAAACAAAAAAAATGCAAGAGTAGGAGATAAATACAATATGTGTTCAAATCATAATAAGAGAAAACACAAAATATTTTAATAAATTTGTTTATTCTTTATTACTTAATTTTATATTCCATTATTTATTAACATTAAAGATTATATATATATATATATATATATATATATATATATATATATATATATATATTTTTTTTATTTTATTACCTGTAGCTAAACTTTAATTCACGAAGATACCCTCATATATATATATATATACCTCATATATATATATATATATATATATATATATATACATATATATAATAGTAAAAAACATTATGACATAATTTTTTTAAAGTTGAACATCTTGTTTTGTCTTCTGTCTTCATTTTTCTAGCTTCAAGTATTGGTACGTTGTTTTCTTTAGGTACACCCCTTGACATTCTTCTATTTCCTTTCTTTGAAATTGGGCATATACATCAAACCTTGTATACACAGTGACGTTTATGATATGTTTGTTGTCAAATGATGAAGTCAAAATAAGAATATTTGGCACGTGGTAGTTGATGTTTATTTTGTTTATTTTTTTAGGAATCAATAGGAGAACGTGGACTTGTTGATCAAAGTACTAATTAAATAATTTCCATTGTGTTGAACATCATTTTATATTTACTTTGATAATTATTTGGACTTGTATGAACATATGCTTATTTGAACTTTATTTAAAATTTATGACAGTGATGTATTTTGTTTTATTTTATTTGAATTTATGATTAAATATTTGTTTTTTAAATAATTTTGCAAATACCCGCGGGTACTTGTGGATACCCGCGAATATGAAAAAAATAGACGGGTACCCGCATAACGGATACCTGACGGATATGGGTACAAGTACGGGACGAATATTTATCCAACGGGTAGCTTACGGGGGAGCTACTACCCTTACCCTACCTGTAACATCCCTATTTTTAATAAACTGTATTATTTATTTTAAATAAAACACTTAGAAAAATTCTATTTTTTACTAGTGTTTTGTATTTTATTATGTAGTTTAAACATTAAAAATATATTGTATCATGATGTAGTTTTTACTTATTGAAAATAACAATAAGAACAAAACAAAACAAATAATATATATATATATATATATATATATAAAAAAAAAAAAAAATATAAAAAAAAAA
>Ga0214544_1005677_pt1 | contig 23925 bp, 11 predicted proteins | sample CNSS3metaG_FD_160074 | JGI IMG/M metagenome (GOLD analysis project Ga0214544, IMG submission 160074) | Root nodule microbial communities from cowpea collected in UCLA plant growth center, Los Angeles, California, USA - CNSS3 | ecosystem: Host-associated > Plants > Roots > Nodule | place: USA... | reverse complement strand
TATATATATATATTCAAAATTTTGAGGAAGAAATTTAACAATTTAAGTAAAAAAATCTAAACGTTTATCTAAAAATAATTTTAAAAATATTTAGCAAAAATATTAATTTTAATAAAATTATCATATAGAAAGGTGAAATTGGTCGAGAGAAACATAATTGAAGGAAGATAAGTTATTCAACTATAAAGAAAAAATTAAGAAACATAAAAGACGGAGTGTTTAATCTTATTGAACCCAGTCTCATATTATTCGACAGAACATGCAAACATAGCTGTGTATTGGATTCTTAAAAAATATATCAAATTCCAATTTAAATTCCAACAATTTGGATTAACATTGAATTTCAATTCATATTTCAAGAAAAACTTACTTGATATGTCATAGATTCAAATTTAAGTAATTGGAATGGATTTTAAATCTAAAATCATATTTTCCAAAGAAAATAGTTAAAATGTTGGTAAATCAATTTGATATCAAGTTTGAAGTTTGTAGTTTTTTAGATAAGTTTTAAATATCAAATAATTCAAAATTGTTAAATATTCTCTGTAAATATCTACTAGAATATTTTATATTTTAAAGGTGAAATTAATCATCAATCCTAAAAACAAATCAATCTTTGTAATAATAGGTGTATAATATATTTTATGCAGTATACGTTTTCTCTGAAACTAGATACAATATTTAATATATGTCTTAAATTTATGGATGCAATATTTTTATTTAGTAAGGAGCAAATGTTGTATGTATCATGAGAAGTAAAAACAACGAATATCAATTATTACATTTTACTAAAAAAAATTATAAATAAATATAAAACTACGAACATTAATATGTTTTTAATTAGATTGATTAACAAATCATCTATACGTTTCTTTGAAAATATATTATACACCTATTATTAATTGGAAAAAGAAATACAACACGTGACCTCGTTTGAATAATACATACATACACACATAATTATTTTTATTCATATTAGTTTTTTTTATCTTCTTAATACTAGTAATTATACAATTAAATTAAATACACATAAAACATATATATTTCAAATCGTATTTTATTAATATTTGTTTAAACAGATTATATTTATTTATTCATATAAAAATGTTCATACTGAGTTTTATTAAAAAAAAATTATGAGTGATTGTGCAAAAGAAAAGTGGTAGTGGCAAGTTGATGAGAGTTTACAAAAATGGAGGTTGATTGCATAAAAGAGAAGAAGATGGAGCCAAAGTTGGATTAGGGTTAGTGGGGGAACCTTTGGACGTTAAGATTTTGGTGTCGGCTTTTGCAGATTCACTTTTCCAACTACAATCAATTTTTTTCCATTATTTCGTTCCTTTTAAACATTTCTTTATTTCTTCATCAATTTCTTAAACCTCATTCTTCCCCCACAAACCCACAAACTAAATGCTAATACTTCATGCTTCAAATGTTATGTCAAAATCTCAATCACATTGCTTGTCCTTTGTATTTCAAATTCTAAAAAAGTTCATGCTCATGACAATGTGTCAAGTTCATGCTCACTTTCATTATAAAACACTTCTAATAAAGCATCCTTAATATTGGGCTTTTCATAAAACATGGTTGTTTTGAATCAAAATTTATAAAATAGGGTAAGTAGATTTTACTTTTTCTTTTTCTTCGTATTTTTCTTTTTCTTCGTATCAAGAAGAATGTTGTCATTAAAATAAACAATATTTAAAGTAAGATTGTCGTAAGCATAACTGAATTTCCTTTTATAGTTAACGTTTGTGATATAAAAGTTAATAAAAAAATATATATAATTAAAATTGTTCATATACATAACTATCTCAGTTTTATGATATTCAAATTTGATTAAAATGATTAAATTCACGTTCAAAATAATCTTATTTTATAAATAAACCGGTATAAAGGACTAAAAGGACTAATTTTAATTTGACTAAAAGAACAGTGTAAAAGGATTAAATTCACGTTCAAAACAGTTCCCAACAATACTCCTAACAACTTCACTTTGAATATCATTATTAGCCTTGATGACTTTGTCCTAATCTGGAAAAAAAATATATTCATCCTATTTTATAAATTCACGTTCAAAACAATCCTCTTTTATAAATAAACTTCGATATCAAAAGCACTGGGTAAGATGATATACCTTTTCATAAATTTTGACTTCGTAAACTTCTATCCAAATTAGAATTTAAAATATAGAAGGAATAAAAGAATCTTAATCTATGCCACCATAGAAAAACAAAATTATTCTATGATACTATCTGGTTATACATTTTCGATAAAGAGACTTTCTTCTTATAATATTTTATTCCTAAAATTAAAAAAATTTACACAAATTTTTCTTACATAGTACAACACCTGTATACTTTGTGAACACCTGTATACTTTAGGAACTGCATGCACAACAACTAATTTACATGTTTTGCAGACAAACGCACACATCATCAACAAACAACATCAGACAATTTTGCCAAACCTCATATGTCGTTAGTATCTTCCTTCAAGTAAAAGAAAATTCACATTTTTCTTCTCAAATACAACTAATTTTATTTCATTGATATGAGAGATTAGTAAGATTTAATACGTTTAATGAAAAAAAATCACTTACTCAACGGAAAAAAGTTGTATTTAAATTAAGAAATCTACTAAGCATGCACTACCATTTATGCTAAGAACAGTACAAAATCTAAGGTCCCCTCCCAAATTTAGAATTCACTCAGCTAATTTGTTTCATCATCTTTTCCAAAGTGGGTTTTGCTTTGACGTCTGTTTGATTCTCTCCCATTAATTTATCAGATTTTCTTTCCTTTTAAATCACTTAGGATAAATTTATATATTTTTTTTCACAATTTTAAATTTCAAAATAACGTGTGATATTGGTTTTCAAAGATTCGCACACCACCAGAAACACTTTTCTAAATGTTACTTCTACTCATTGAGAAGGTACTTCTCAGCATTGTTGAAGTGCTTTTATTCGTATTTTTTACTATATATAATTATTTTTTATCCCTTACTTTTTTCACACATTTTAAAATATATATTATGTGTATATAGGAAGAAAAAAATTATATACTACTTAATCATTTGGCATGCACGTTCAACCAAGTTCTATCATTAAGGTAATAATCATAAACATAATCATACTAATAAGCAAGTTAAGAAACGACAGAGCAACTTATCATCACTTACAATAATGGAGGGAACATTATTCACGTAACTGGTCCAGTATTCAGACCCAAAAAATAACAATAGAATAAAACTAAATTCATTTTATAATTTAAGAGGTGGAACCATACACGTATGCAATTTTATTTTATATGAATACCCTATGACCTAAACAGACAAAAAATGAAATTTAGTTTACCCGGAATGTGTTACCAATATATAACTTTTTCAATTAAATAAAAAAATAATTATATACATCTAATAACTTTATTAATTGTAAATAATTATCTTAAAAATCCTAATATTATACTCTTTTATTTTGACGTATAATGTTTGTACATTGATTATATGATTTGTATTGCGGGTTGCACAATTGTCCCATAGCATAAGCTAGGTAGGCCAAGTTACAAGTCAAGTGATATTTCTAGTAGGACAACTCTTTAAGGGGAGATGGTTGAATGTGACATCAATTATCCCGGAGGCCAAGTGGACCGAATCACAATCAAATCGTGACGTTTGGATTGTTACACTCTTAAGTGAAAAAAGTTACATCCTAATTGAAGGATATATAGCTTCTGACCTAGTGATAATGGTCAATCCTAACAATTGGGTATTAGAGTTAAGGTCGTGAGTTTGATTCTTAATGAACAATTATTAAAGAAAATATTGTTGTATGTGGTATCAATTGTCCATGATTTCGACTAAGTGACACTTATTTTTTATGTCTATTTTACTCATAATCAAAACAAAAAAAATTGTTCAATAGAATGATCCCATAAATGGGTATGTTTGATTATTCCAGTGGGAGAAAAATAGTCAAAGTGAACAATATTTACCTAATCATTTTAGTTTCTTTCACAAGTAAAGTGTACCTTGTAATAATAAATATCTATCAACTTGTTTTACAAATAATTTATTATATAATTATTCAACGAGAGAATCTAATTCACTTGAGTTTATTAAATACAATATGTAGAGCTGTGTGTTTAAATAAACAACTATAAAATCTGTTTCTTTTTGTTTTTTTTTATTGTGTTGAAGACAAAATGACCCTTATAAACAAATATCTGTCAACTTAATTTTACAATCTATGATTTAGTTAACAGATTACAAAACTATCCATTAACGTAATTTTTTATGAATTTAGTAAGAAAAATGTTAACAATATTTAACTTATGATCAGTTGAAATTTATTGAAAACTTTATAATAATAAAAAATGAATAAAGTAAACTTACGTAAGTGTAAAAATCACTGTAAATTTATTATTTCTAGTGCATTTAGTTTAACACGTATGCTTACTATTCTCATTTAAACATTTTTGTGCTGAAATATATTAAAAATTTCAGAATGATGATTTCAATCCTTATTTAACCTGTGTTTCACTTGTAATTTTGGGTAAATTATAACGATAACGTGATAAAAAAATGACTTTCTAGCTCCCTGAATATATGAAGCATTCCCAATTTAGTCTTTAAGGAAAAAAAATATAATTCAGTCTTGAATATGTAAATAATATCACAATCACATCATGGAAAATAATTTTGTGAGCTAAATTTTATCTAAAGCTTTAATTTAGAGATCAATTTGATACTAAATCAGTGAATATTTTATCATTTACTTATAATATTTAATGGCTAAATAATCTTATTTCGTTATATATTTAGAGACTAAATCAAATGTGTTGTTTCTAGTTTCTTAATAATTCAATTAACAAAATCTCGTATCGAAGAACCGCGATTATATATATATATATATATATATATATATATATATATATATATATATATTATAGAGTATGCTACTCACATTTTTTAATATACAAATCATTTACAATATATTTTCTATGTATAAGTTTTGATATTACATATAAATTCATATATTATGAAATATACGATGTACTTAAAATAACACCCCAAAAAATATTATCTATACAATAATAATCTTTTTCATTTGAAATTTAGTAGAAATTAATTCCAAACATCCTAAAATTCATCGAAAGGATTTTGATAAAAATGCTCTTTCGTATACTCAAACCTTTAAAGAATAAACCGTCTATCATACACTTACTCAAGAGGCATTATTATGGATCAAATATACCTTAAAATTTTATAATTATATATAATATTTAATTGATGATTTATTTTTTATATTTAGTTTTATAATTTATTTTTGTTTTTTATATATTTTTTATTCAATTGAGTTTTAATATTTTTTAATAGAGATATTTGGTTGTTTCATTAAATAATAAGTGTAACATATTAAAAGTAAAAAAATATTATGTGTTCAATCGTTTGAATGGTATTACATGTGGAAATCTAAAATTATGATTTATGAAATAAAAAGATCACAAAATTAAATTTGAACTCACGAAACTTTTCAAATACAATAATATCACTCTAAATTAAAAATGAAATTGAGTCTTTTTAGAAAAAAATAATAAGGATCATATTTGATAAACAAAATTTATTGAACTAGCCTTTAAACTATTTTTCTTTTAAGAAATTCTAACAAAAAATAATATGCTTTAAATAAATTGTTTTAATGTAAAAAAAAGAGAGAGATTTTATGGGATAAAAGAACGGAAGAAAAAAATTATAATTTTAGGAAAAATAAGAAGAGTTTTGATTAATGATAGAACCTTTTTAAACGTGTGGGGAGATTCATAAGGAAGGTTACTTCATTGTTTGGAAGGTAAGAGGATAAATGGGTCCCTTGTCTCCATAAAACCTCCCAACTTCTATCACTATTGTCTTCATATCGATTTTAGATCTTCTTGGACCCCCCCCCTTTTTTTTTTACACTTTTTATATAAATTTATTTTATTATATTGTTTATAGTTTTTTTTCTCTCTTACTAATTCAGATTGATTTATATTTGTTAATGTCTTGATTAGTACAATAAATAAATGTACTAGAGGACAATATATGGTTATAAGAGTGTGGTTAGTTAATCATCTACGAAATAAAGATATTTTAGTGAAAGTATATTGATTTGTGATGGAAATTTAAGATAGAGATAATAATTGTGATGGTAGTTTATAAATGCTGAAAAAGTTGTTTGTTCTCACACTTTAACCTTTATTATGCTGAAGGCCTCATTCAATTCAACCTTATATTACACGCCTCATAGCCTAAACACACAATAATTAATCATTAAGTTAATTCATCCACTCTTACTATTGTCTATAGTGAATGTTGTATTACTAATAATGAAGTATCTATAGAGAGATTTAGATAAATGAAACAAATGTTAAATTTTCATAAAATATATCTTCAAAATTTGGGTAGGTAAAAGTAGTTTTCTACACATGGTACTTCCACTTTTCACCTATATATGTAGATGCACCTACTCTTCCATGAACTCATGAGCTTTATATGCTCTGTTATGATCTGAAACTTTGAAGAAAACCAGAACAAGCCAAATACTCTGTTTTGCACCACATTTTCCCCTGCACTTGCCAACTAATCCCTCGCTAATATTGTCTTCAACTTAAAAACTACAACTACAACAAGGACATGATTCCGTGCACGTTGATTCAAAAGTTTTAGTTATGGTGCATAAAATTGTTGTTCATGTTATCAATCGGTCAACAACATAGAAAATTCTGGCTAGCCTCCATTATTATAAGTTCATAGACAGCACAGAAATAATACTAATACGCGACATCGAATCGTAAAATTTGTTAATTTGCCACTCTTGTTTAGACATTGTAGTGCATGTGTCACATATTAAGAATACAAGTGTGAGTTTAAGTATCACATTGGTTAAAAATAAGAGTGAAAAAATAGAGCATTATATAAGGATAAAGACCCATAAATCTATTGTTTTAAGATGTTGGATTGAGAGTTGTGTCAATGTCTTATGTAGTTGGACTCAAGTTTCATTAGTGTTGTATCTTCCTAGTGAAACCTCTCCATGTATAAACCTAACATCACACTATTACGATGTAATGTAAGTCTGTTCGAAAACATGTTATGATAACTAAATGTAAATCTCTCATGACATTAATAGTTCGTTTTGCATTGAGTTGGAGAAGCTCTTATCTAAATACCAAACATGTCTGAGAATTATAGACATCGATTCAAAACTCCATCGAGTACATTTTTGGGTGTTTGACCTAAACCTAAAGGTATATATATATCAAAGTATTCGCAATAAACTATGAATCTAGTTAGCAAAATTAAAATTTACTTTGAAAGGAATTTCAACAAAGAAAATGTATAAGAAGTGCAATGTTAACGCATTTGATTGTCCAAGTAGCTAACCTAGGCTTTTTCACCTATATATTTTGACTTTTGATGATATATAATTTCTGTAAGATCCAATACAGAAGAAGTCAGTGTAAAACAGCATGGGTACGTGAAAGACAGCAATATTTAAAAAATAAAAAAGAAAAAATATTTGGCGTGGTATTGTGCAAAGGCAAGTGCCAAAATTTTCAAAAGGTGACCTAACACACTAAACAAAAGGTAAAGAATGAAATACTCTAAGCCATAATTTGGGGACACAATGTTAGGGTATGAACCAGCAGAGAATTTTCAACCATCAAAAGAAGGAAGAATCTCTTCCTCCGGTTCACGAACTCAACTGAGTACTATGTATGAACACTTCAACGTGCAGCCACATAAAATTCAAACGTAAATCCTTGTTTGGTAAGGTTACTTTAGATGGAGAACCAGGTAACTAAAGTAACTGATTATGTTATGATTCTCAAACCCAGTTTAATGATAACTTGATTGGAAAAAGGTAGTTGTACGGAATAAACAGTAACTGCACTATCTTTCACACTCAACTAACAAAACTAATACAATGCATGAAATTATGCATTTCTCTTGGTCACATTATTAGTTTTTTTCAAGGATTTTAAAAATTAATTTTGGAAAGAGTAATAATAAAAAATTTTAAAAAAATGAAATCCCGATGAAACAGCATGGTCTTACTTGTTGCCTTGGACAACGGGCACTCAGCGGTGGGAAGTGTCTCGGCTCAGTCATTCCGGAAACTTGCCTCTTTGACTTACCTGTGACGTGTCCAATTTCTTTTTTTCTTATGTTAATTCAAACTTTTTAAAAAGTAGTAATAAAAAAAAAAAAAAGAATAAAAAAAAAAAAAAAAAGGTTAGAGAGAGAATGAGTGTGTGAAAGAGAGATTTTATATCATTTTCGGCGGAAGCCGTTGATTGCGGTTGGGAATAAAGCGCTCTGACATTGGGACAACACTTTTTTTTTTTGTGTGTGTTCTGTTTTGACTACAAAACTTTCCTTCTCCATTTCTTTTATGAATCAAATTACTACTAACAACTTTGGTTAACTTCTTCTTCTGATATTAAAAGAATATCAAATTTCAAAGTATGCATTTATCAAGAAAAGCAATCTCAGTGCCCACTGATTCAGCTCATCTCTTACGACGATAAAGTAAGTTTAAAGTAAAAAATTATTCTTTTAAACTCAAGTTGATTTGACAGAAAATCCATTTTGTTTATATGTAACTCGTAAATTCTCAAAACAAACCCAGTGATTACAATAACATCTGACACAGCTGCATTAAATCTGTTTACATCCCAGTTCTCTGTTCTTCACAATATTGGATGAGGGTTTTATAAAATATAAAATATACATTTTACCGAATATAGTAACAGAAAAAAAGGAGATGATGTTACTCGTGTGGAACATAATTATTGTTGTTTCTTTAGGCTGTGTTAACTTGGGATACTGTCGGTGGGAAGTTCAGATACGAAAAATAAATGACCATAAGTGTGGGTTGTCGGGTTGTCGGGCATCCGAATCCGGGGTACAGGGCTCCTCTGCCATGAGAAACCATATGAACAACTGATGAAGCTTCTTCATCGTTGCGTTGTGTGTCAATAATTTCTTTCACACAGTTGGTTTCGGTTGTACTGCAACTCAACAACTGCTTCAATTTTTGTTGTTAGTTGCTATGCAAGTACCTATTCCATGTGATTCAACTCTACCATTAATTCTCCACACACACCGTCATATTTCGACTCTCAATGCAACCACGTTTTTCTCAAGCACTGTACTAAAATGTAATATCAGATTATGGAAATTAATTATCATATGCATGTGTCAGGAACTTGATTTATGTGTTTTTTGTTTTTTTTTTTTTCTCTTGTGAGTTTAGTAATGTATTAGTGAGGGAAGAAACAATTAAGAAAGGAGTAATAATGAATAAGACACGTAAATTACGGAAGTGTTGTTTTTCCACGCATGGAAGAAGGAACAATCAAATGGAAAGAACATGGGGTTTTTCCATTGAAACCGAACTTGATAACGCTGGGAAATGGAAATCATTACCAGTCAAACGTTGTTGAAACTTTTGCAGTAACTAAACCAATGCGCACCCACCACGTAAATCCTAGCTCATGTGCTCTTTCTGAGGACCATGTCAAACAAAGTTTTGTGTTATTCACCATCACCACAAATGTTACCATTAAAGTATTTGAGAAGGATTTGGAAATTGAAATATTGTAATCATCAATAGATTTGGAAATTTTGACTCTTAAATTGTATGCAAAATCTTATGTACAAAACAAATCTTCACGAGAACAAGTGTACTCTAAAACTTTATTATTTCTAGTTGAACTTACTATACAGTTTATAAAAGAATGTGCCTATGGAAGATTTTATTTACGACATGGTTTATAAAATAAGTAGTTGTATTTTCTACCAACACATATTTGGTTGGTCGGATTCAAAAATGTCTCAATTGCTAGGTTATTAGCAAGTATTATTATTATTGTGTACTATGAGGCATGTGGTGTGTGAACCTGTGATATGACTTTGAAATAAGCTTCCTCTAATCACTCTAATTTGTTCGCCATAAAACATTTCTTTTGACTGTTTCATTGTTGCTTGCCAGCATTTTAATCGCACAACATTTTCTATAAATGTTTTAAATAATTTGACTAGAAAATTGTCTTAAATTAGAAAAAAAAAATGATGCCAGAGTCACAATTTATCACACACCATTATAGCCCAATCTAACAATCTCCCCTCAGTAAGTCAAACTATGATGTCTTTTGTGAAGTTACATGGGTTAACATGTTTTGTTATATTATACAGAGGTTGTGTTTTATTTTCTACCCAAATAAAGAACTATTGCTAATTTTTTTTTTTAGGTTGAGAATGCGGTGTCAACTGCTTCGTTAAAAGCAAGTATTATTATTGGGTGTACTTTGAGACCTGTGTGGTGTGAATATCTGATGTGACTTTGAAAATGGGCACCTTCCTTCAATCACTCTAATATTTTCTCATAAAACAAACACTTTCTTTTAATTAAAATGTTTAATTGTAATCAATACTTCAATAACTCAACATTGTTACAGTAAGATGTTTTATTGAATTAAACTTACCCAAATGTTTACTTTTAAAACATTGTTATATTATATTATATTATATTTTCTCGTATGTATAATTTAAGTAGAAATGTTCTTAAAATTTGAAAAACATATAACATATTCTTTTTGGGTATAAAAGGACATGACAACTTTTATCTTTCACACAAACAGAGTCACTGATAACGAGGAATAACTGATATCAGGTCACAATTAACACATACCCATATTCTCACTGAATAAAACTGAGTAAATGAAAGGGTTTTCTATTTTTTTGTCCATATTTTATGACAGTAATTTCATTTGAAGCAGATACTTTTAAACCTCACCGACCTCCATCCTGTAAGGCCACATGCCATTGTCCCATTCTCATTTCTCATCACATCAAGGAACGTCTGCATTGCAATTTGCAGCCACTTCAAAATCCAAAAAACAGAATAAAAATAATACCTTTATACCAAATAGTAACTAAATTACACTTTTTATTTTTATTTTTATTGAATCACTGTCAATTTCTGGGTTCTTGATACCTTCCTTTTTCCCTCTCCTCCATAATATATAGCCCCTTCACCTCTCCACTTTCCAATCCCCGTACTCCCTCTCCCTCTCTCTTCTTCAAACTCTTTTCTTTTCCCAAGGATTCCCTCCTAACTTGGTGGGATTATCCGAAGCTTCAGTTGCTTCCACTCACCCACATTGCCATTTTCTCTTTCACTCCCACATGGAGAACCTTATTTGCATGTTCTCTCTCCTTCTTCTTCTTCTGGCTCCTCCTTTTGCCTCTGCTGGCCATGACTATGCTCAAGCTCTCAGCAAGAGCCTTCTCTTCTTTGAAGCTCAGAGATCTGGCTACCTTCCCCACAACCAGAGAGTCACATGGAGAGCACATTCTGGTCTGCAAGATGGCAAAGCCAGCGGGGTAACTTCAAAACATAAAAAAAGCTTAATCCTTTTTATCTTGGTTTTCGGTTTTTCTTGGAAAGTTCTGGTTTTTATTGTTTCTGCAACAAAATTGCAGGTGGATCTAGTTGGAGGGTACTATGATGCAGGGGACAATGTGAAGTTCGGATTACCCATGGCGTTCACCGTTACGATGATGTCGTGGAGCATAATTGAATACGGCAAACAGATGGCTGCGAGCGGTGAGCTTGGCCACGCCATGGAAGCAGTTAAGTGGGGTACAGACTACTTCATCAAAGCACACCCTCAGGCCAATGTTCTCTATGGAGAGGTATTGTTTTTAATTATTTTAATTGTTAAGGTTATTTTTCTCTTTTTATTAGGAGTTGAATTTTAATGTTACATCAAGGAATAATTGATTTACCACGACATCTTTTTCACGGTATTATAATTAAAAAATATTGGTGATGTTATGGCTTTTTGACTATTAGGTGGGAGACGGAAACACTGACCATTACTGCTGGCAAAGGCCAGAGGATATGACAACGGACCGTCACGCTTACAAGATCGATCCGAGCAATCCCGGGTCGGATCTTGCCGGAGAAACTGCCGCAGCTATGGCCGCTGCATCCATTGTTTTCCGCCGCTCTAACCCTGCTTATTCCCATGAACTTCTCACTCACGCCTACCAGGTTCACACTCTACCAACTAAATTTTATTTAATGTTATTTAGTTATTGTTGTGTGATGATGTAATGAGTGCATTGTAATGTAGAGGTAGAGAAACGGTGAAACGTGGTGCGCATGAGTTGTTGTTGAGAGCAGCGCTAGTTAGTGTGTAGTGAAGTGAAGCGGTTGGAGTTAATAGGCAGTTACACTTTTATGACTCTTTTGTCAGAGTCGTTATTGCGACCAAGTTGGGCCGCGTAGGTTAGGGCGGCTTTTGCACCAAAAAGTTACTAAAATTAAATCACAACATTGTTCCTTTATTTTCCTAATAACTCTACCTATTAATTAAATCTATCACACTTGGTATATGAAAAATATTTTTATTTCACGACTTCTTTTCTAAACCGACACTAGTTTTTTCTTTTTTTTGGAAAAAATATAAATATTATTTTAATGTTAGAAGGCATCTCCTAATTCTTTTGTTTTAAAAAAGCAATGGAATGAATATAGTATCTAGAATTTGTGTGTCCCACGAAAATGCTTTTTGTACACTTGTTAATTTTTTTTTCCACAGCTTTTTCTTCAGTCGTCCTTAATTTTCCTTTGTTGAGCTATTATTTTTTTTCTTATAATAACTAAAGAAGTGTGAACGGATTATTTTTTATGACAAAAGTAAAATTTGTTCATAGATGTTCACCTAAGTGATCCTTTCGATGCATTCCCATTTTATAGATAATATTTTTATTTTATTTTTTTTGGTTACCATATTGAGAATTAATAGTCAAGACTGTGGTCCAAAAATAAATTTGGTTGTTATGTCTAAATGGGAAGATGGAGAAGAAAGAAGAGTGGGGAGGTATCTAATGGGTTGGCCAAGGGACAGTCTTACCCATGTGTAGAATTGATCTTTGTGGAGGATCCTAACCTTCCCTTCAAAATGCTTTCACATCACACAAAAATCAAACTTTGTTATTGCTATTATACCCTCTCACGTGGTCACACTGTCGGTGCTATTTTTGGCTCAAATAACACTTTGGTACTTGTTTGGTGTGTATTTACTTTACCACCCAGGGGTCGTTCAGCAACCATCACTCTTATCGGGTCTTAAAATAAAAATAAACAAATCCGTATGTGTACCGGTTTTCTATACTGGTACTAGTTCTATTGGACCTCTATTTTCTGCTGCCTTTTACTTTACTCTTTCACCAACTTCTCGATTCCGTTTCTGTTTGCTGTCACTGTTCCTGATAGGTGAAAAATATGTTACATTTAATTATTCATTTATTAGAGTTAGAGTGATGAAGAGAGAAAGATGCTTCTGGTATTATGATCTTAAGTAAAAATAAAAAATATGCCATTTGGGTCACAGATCTGAATCTTATGACCCTCTGGTATCTGCTATTTTAGTTGTCTCTAATAAATGAGGATAAGCAATAGGTTGATTTAATAAATGTTTCACCAACTTAGGGTAAGGTCAATTAATTAATTCATTGAATGAGAATAGTGGAAGTTGATCCACTTTACTCCATTTCCACCAGGATCTGCTAAACTCACTCTCCTTGGATTTTGTTTTGTTCATTTTCAGTTGTTCGATTTTGCTGACAAATACAGAGGCAAATATGACAGCAGCATTACCGTTGCCCAGAAGTATTACAGATCAATCAGTGGCTACAATGTATGTTTATCAGTTTTAACTGTGTTCTCTCATCTGTATTAAATAACATGAAAGTGTAATTATTGGCTTGAATTAAAATTGAAACAAACAAGTAATTGGAAATAGGAGCAAACAAAGGTATTGGTTGATTGAGTGTTGGTCATTGTGGTTGCAGGATGAATTGCTTTGGGCTGCTGCTTGGTTGTATCAAGCATCTAACAATGAGTATTACTTGGATTACCTTGGAAGAAACGGTGATTCCATGGGTGGAACTGGTTGGACCATGACTGAATTTGGTTGGGATGTTAAGTATGCTGGGGTTCAGACATTGGTTGCCAAGGTAATAATAATACCATTAATTTTATTCTTAGACTTATCGTACAAAAACATCATTGGCAGCTAGCTAAGGAGCTTTGGTTGTTTTTTTCTTGCAGTTCTTGATGCAGGGCAAAGCTGGCCATCATGCACCAGTTTTCGAGAGATATCAGCAGAAGGCTGAATCTTTCATGTGTTCGTGCCTTGGAAAGGGTTCTCGCAATGTTCAGAAGACTCCTGGTGGCCTCATTTTCCGCCAGAGATGGAACAACATGCAGTTTGTCACAAGTGCCTCATTTTTAGCCACTGTCTATTCTGACTACCTTACTTCATCTGCTAGGAACTTGAGATGCAATTCAGGCAATGTTGCCCCTGCTGAACTTCTCTCCCTTGCAAAGTCTCAGGTAATTCCACCTCCTGCATTCCATTTCGTAGCTATATAAGAACTGGATGGATTTCTTAACCTACTTTCAATTCAACTTTGATGTTTCATGAATGAGTGTGATCTCAATGCTTGACATGTTTAATCTTCAGGTGGACTACCTTCTTGGAAACAACCCAAGAGCAACTAGTTACATGGTGGGCTATGGAAACAACTTCCCACAAAGGGTTCATCACCGAGGTTCATCCATTGTTTCAATCAAGGTTAACCCTTCATTTGTCAGCTGCCGTGGAGGTTATAATACTTGGTTTAGCAGCAAAAGGAGTGACCCCAACCTACTCACCGGTGCTCTTGTTGGTGGACCTGATGCGTATGATGACTTTGCTGATGAAAGAGATAACTATGAGCAGACAGAGCCAGCAACCTATAACAATGCTCCTCTCATTGGTATTCTAGCACGTCTGAATGGAGGTCATGGTGTCTATAACCAGCTTCTTCCAGGTATTGCCATCAATAATCTTGCTTTATATTATACCCTTTTCTGTTAACACTCTCGGTGATAATGTAGTAATCGGCTTTGGTTTCTTCCTTGCAGTTGTTCCTGCTCCTAACCCTGTTGTTATCAAGCCTCGACCATCCCCAAATACCAAGACAACTCCATCTCCAGGTACTGTTTGGCTAGTCACTTCACCAATTCACTTGCACACTGTATGTTGGGATCAACATCTAACGGGAATTTCTTTTTCAGCTTCATGGTCAGGCCCAATTTCTATTGAACAGAAAATGACCACCTCATGGGTTGCCAATGGAAAAACTTACTACAGATACTCAACAGTGGTGACAAACAAATCTAACAAGAGTCTCAATTCTCTCAATCTTTCAATCTCCAAGCTTTATGGTCCAATCTGGGGTCTCACAAAGTCTGGTGATTCCTACACATTCCCATCATGGCTCAGCTCACTAGCAGCAGGCAAAAGCCTTGAATTTGTCTACATCCATTCTACTTCACCAGCTGATGTCTCTGTGGCTAACTACGTGTTGGCCTGAGAGGATTGACCTTGGTTTGAAGTGAAATGGGAATGCTTTACTGCTTTGTTGTGTAAGACTGTGTAGCCATACAAATGTGCAGTGAGGAGAGGGTCTCTACGTTTTTACTTTTCTATTTTGGTGTCAAATCTTCTTCTTCTTCTTCTTCTCTTGTGTATTTTGCATTTCAGTAGGTTAGATCAAAGTAGGTAGATTATATAAGATGGAAGGACCGGAGCAGAAAGGAGTGAAGAGACAAAAATGGCAGAGCTCATCCTCTTTCTCTCCGCTTTACAACTTATATACAGTGAGTGATACAAGACAGACAACGAAACAGGCTTGTTGAGAAGTTTAAAAATAAAAATGAACTTCTCAATATTTGAGAGAAGAGTCATCACTTGTATTTTTCAACAGCTTTGGATGTCTTTTCTGTGTTTGATGTTGTAAGCTTTGCAGCATTTTGTACTCTCTACAAAGAAACAGTTTGTGCTATATATATTATTATGTCCTTGTGCTATCAAATTATAACTAGCATATTTGGCTATTTCAAAGCTTGTGATTTTTAATTCAATGGTCGAAAACTAACAAATACTGTTGTGTGATTCTAAATTTTAACTGTATATTATACTCAGCTATGTTAAATGTCAGTGTCACATTCAAAGCCCTCAAAATGAGAGGCCAATAAGAATTCTTGTGAGTGAACAATAATCACGCACATCTTATCTAATATCACACTCACAGTAAGGTTCTTCATTCCTTATGCAATCCAGGGATAGATTTAATTAGTGATCAATTATGAGGAAAAAAGGCACTTTTAAATAAAGATTGGTCTTTCAAAACCTTAGTGCTTGTTCGGTGAATTATGGATACAAGTTGACTAGATCTGATGCAGGATTAAATATACAGTTAAAAGGAGAGAAATCGAAACTTGAAAATTACAAGAACAGTTGAAAACCGATTTGTAACATATAATGACTAGAACATAACAACTTGAGGATTTAATAGAAAACCTGGCCGAAGTTTCATTAACTAGGAAACTTCTTTCTGTTCTCCGGAAGATGCTCTGATCTGAAGAAAATGTGAGGGACCATCTTTTATTGTAAGCCCATGTGAGCTTCAGAGACAGACACAAGAGACAACAGCTAAGCTTTTGTGTAATACGTAAAATAAAACAATCATAAAATTAGTAATGAAACGATTGAAATCTGAAAAATGTTTATGTAGTTCGTTAACGACATGAAGAGGGAAGACACATATGAAGATTTTTACGAATAACGTGTGCTTGCCAGTGAATTTAAAGGGAATAGTTAATTTCTTTTCTTGAATTATTAAGAACTTCGTCTATATTTAATATTAAAATTTTGAAAAAAGTGATTTCTATACTTTATTTCTAAATTATGATGGTCGTCTGACTTCACAAGAAATTAGTTTTTATTAAGAAAAATGAGTTCAGAAAATTGTCAAATCAATTAAGCTTGGCAATTTCAATTAATGTTGAACGCAATAGTTAATTTTTTTTTCCTAATAATTTTATTTGGTTCTGCTGTCAGCAGGCTGCAGATGAAAAGAAAACATGGGCTTTATAAACCGACACTGGTTCGGCCCGAAAGGCACGATGAGGCCCAACAGAGTGTTTTTTTTTTTCCTTCTTCTGGGAACTGGGAAAAGAAGAGAAGAAGAACGAAGCTTCGTCTTCAACATCCTGATCTCGTTCTGGTCAAATCGAAATCAAAGTGAAACTGGCGTAGTTTCAGTTCATTTCATTTCTATAATTTTGTATCTGCCTCCAACTTCAGAAGACAGAGAAGAGAGAGCGAACGGAGGATGAAGAGGGAAAGCGAGTTGGTTGGACTCTGCATAGAGGCAGCATGTGAGAGTAGAGAAAGCGTCGAAAAATGGCGGATGCAGAGGCGCAGTCTCGATCGCTTACCTTCTCCTGTCGCCGACGCTCTCCTCCGCCGCCTCATCGCCCGTCGTCTCCTCTACCCTTCCCTCCTCGAGTACCCTTACTCTCTCTATCCCTCATTTTCAACACAATCATGTTCCATTCACGTTTCTAATTTTTTTTCCTTTCTCGTTAGGGTTTTCAAACACAGCGCCGAAGAGGTTGACGTGAGGGACAACGGCTCCGTGGACGCGGAGTGGATGGCGTATTTGGGAGCTTTTCGTCACTTGCGCTACTTGAATCTCGCGGACTGTCATCGAATTACCACTTCAGCTCTTTGGCCAATTACAGGTGTCGTATCTATCTTCATTCTTCACACTTATTCTTACTGTCACTTTTTACGAGATGGCTCAGTGCGTCGTGCTTAATTGGTTTTAGGAATGACTACACTTCAGGAGTTGGATCTTTCTAGATGCTTCAAGGTCAATGATTCCGGGATCAGCCATCTTCTCTCCGTTCCTAATCTGGAGAAGCTGCGTATTTCAGAAACTGGCGTCACTGCCAAAGGAGTCAAGCTTCTTGCCTCTCTTCAAAACTTGTCTCTTCTTGACTTAGGTGGCTTGCCCGTAGATGACGTGTCGTTAACTTCGTTACAGGTATTTATTTTGCCCTTTGATGCTAGTGTATTCGATAATCAGCGCTATACCAGTCAGTGATTTTTACTCCATCAATTTATGTGGAAATTGTTGTTTTTTTCTTTGTAATTGTATAATTTTTATGGAATTTGTTATGCTGCTAGATGAACATGATAATTAGGCACACTTCAAGAGTTGGATTTTGTTAGATGGTGTAACTGTGACAATTCTGACGCTACTGTTAAAATCTTAAGAGTTTGCGTTCAGTTTAGCACTATTTTTCCATGATCTGGATTTTGGTTGTAGCTGTATGCAACATTTTGTTGGATGTCAGATGCTTGGAACACGCTTTTTTTCCGAATGACTTGCTTGAATTCGCTATTAGACATGTTTGTTTGTTTCAGTCGGGGGCCCACTGTATTGGCTTTCTGGAGTGTGCATGTGTTGACGTGTGTACACACTTTTGTGTGTTTGTTTGAGTTTGTGTTCTGTTCTCAAGTTGTAAAAACGTTCTTATAAATGTGTGTATATATTTGTTATGACCTTTACTGTTTCACTTCACCCTCCTCCTAGGTACTGAAAAGGCTACAATATATTGATCTTTGGGGTAGTAAAATATCAAATAAAGGTGCAGCTGTTCTCAATATGTTCCCAAAGTTGACCCATCTAAATCTTGCTTGGACTAGTGTCACAAAGTTGCCTACACTATCATCTCTTGAATTCCTGGACATGAGCAACTGTACTATTGATTCTATACTTGAAGACGATAAATCTCCTTTGGTAAAGCTTATTTTCTCTGGGGCTACATTCCTGAATGAAGCTGGAGCCTTCTCGTATGCAAATACAAATCTGGTATCCTTTTTGGATGTAGCCCATACCAGCCTGCATAAATTCTTCTTCTTAAGTAAAATGAAAGTAATAGAACACCTCAATCTCAGCTCATGCATGATGGGGGACGATTCAGTTGAGATGGTTGCATGTATTGGTGGTAATTTGAAAAGTCTGAATCTAAGTGGTACCAGGGTTAGTTCTGCTGGATTAGGAATTTTAGCTGGACATGTTCCCAATCTTGAAATTCTATCATTATCTAAGACACCAGTGGATGACACTGGCATCTCATTTATCAGTATGATGCCTTCATTAAAGGATGTTGACCTGAGCAATACAAACATTAAAGGTATTTGTTCAGTTGACATAGTTCTTACTAATATGATTTATAAATTTGTGTGCATCAACTGTGGTGGCAGATATAGGTTCTACACTGGTTAAATCCTACCATTTTTGCAGCCTGTTGATTGATCCCTTTTACTTTACCATTTGGCTGCTCCTTACCAGGAAACTTCTTTGCAAGTCTAACCTGTCTTTTTTAATTTATCATTCGTTTCCTTTACTGTATTTTTGGGAAGAACAAAGGGATTCGTGCTTGCAGTATGTAACCATCGCATAAGGCTGAAGATTCTTTCTTCTGCTTTAGTATGTTTTGGATGAACATTTATTTATTTTCTGATCTTGAAGTTGATTTGAAACCCTACTAAAAGTAAATCATATATTATGCCAGATATTCAACAAATCCTGTTTGGCTTCATCAATGTGTGTGGGACAACTGCTCAGTTTCCAATATTTTGTTCTTTAATCAAGTTACCTTCTAGAATAATGTGTCTTTTGTTGGTGCACTGCACACTAGATTTAAATAGCTATTTTATGTCCTAGAAATCAAGGGTTGATATTATTAAGGAGCCATTTGTTTGAGAAAATGTCCTAGAAATCGTATCTTTAATTACTTTGTTTTCATTTTACTTTCTATTTTTGGAAGTTTGTGTAAAGGAAGCAGTGTAAACAAAAAACCAATAAAAGGTTTTTCACAAATTTCTATAGAAACCTTTGAAAACAGGTTACAAGTTGAAAATACGGTTCCATTTTCATAATTAAACGTGAAAACAGAAAAACATTTTTTAAACCAAATGCTCCCTAAGAAGGTACGACTCTAGCAACAAGATGCATTTCGTATTAAGAAAATTAAGTGCTTGACTTATGCGGAATGATTTTACTCTATATTCTAATTCCAATGTCATACTGAGTCTGGAATATTTATTGGACTGTAAATGTGGGGTTTGGTAGTAGTAAAGCTTTGGCCAAAAGTGGCTATTCGGATAAGACCTCCCTTGTAATGGTGCAATTGGAATAGCTTCCCATTATTTGCTAGGTCTTAAGTTGTGGAGGGAAAATGTTGGGAGATGTATGGTTATTTGATACATAGAGAATATGTGACTTTGTTTTCACTATATTTCTGGTTTTTAGAGATTTTTAAAATAAACAGTGAAAATAAACAATATCGTTTTCATAATTTCCTAAACAAATATTTTAAAACGGGAAATAGAATGAAACTGATTTGACATTTTTGTAATTATTTGTGGAATCACAGAACTCAAAGCAAAAGTATTTCTTAAACTGAAATTGCCCTTAATTTCTCAAATAGAAAATGTCCTCAATTTGCTATATTTGGTAATGGCTTAAATAATTGTTCACTTTGTTTCCAAGACTTCATTTTTACTGATTAAGCATTTTTAGTTAATGCTATAGTGGATCATTTCGATATAGCAAATTGTGATTTTCTTGTTTATTTGTCCATTTTACTGTATGAAATGTCTACATTTTGATTGTATTATTGCGCCTCTCTCATTTCGTTTATATCTTCATTTTGTGCTTCTAGTTTTAAAGTTTTTGTCTTTCAGCTTACTAACTGTATTTACAACTTAGGTTTTCTACACCAAGGAAAGGTTGATGTGGACTCCTCACTATCCCTGATGGCTTTGCAAAATCTTAAATTAGAAAGGTTGAATTTGGAGCATACGCAAGTTAGGGATGAAGCTTTATACCCCTTGTCAAGCTTACTAGAGCTGAGATATCTATCACTTAAAAGTGCTTCACTTGCAGACGTCTCACTTTACTATTTATCGTCAATTCCAAAATTGACAAATCTTAGTGTTTGTGATGCGGTATTGACAAATTATGGGATTGATATATTTAAGGCTCCTGAAACCCTGAAACTGTTGGACCTCAGAGGTTGTTGGCTCTTAACTGAAGACAGTATCTTGTCATTCTGTAGACATCATCCACAAGTTGAAGTCCTACATGAACTTGGTACTGTATATCCTTTTAATCAAAATGGTCCTAATCATTCCTCTCCATCACGATCAACTTCTAGGACTGTGCAAATGGCTAAGAAGAAAGATCCAGTTCCGGTATTACCATATCTTGCAGGTAATTGCTATTTACCTTCTAATCTTTAAGTTTGTAGCTTTATATGACTATCTAATTTGATTTGTTTTCATTTATTTTTACATAGATCAAAGATTAAAGTATAGCAGGGATGAGTTACTTGCATTGCAGTTTGCATCCTTCCCTCTTGCATCTAGTAGTGAGAGTGGGAATTCAATATTTGAGAAACAATTGGACTGAATGGTGAAATCTCCTTTTATATAATTGTTTGCACTAATGCCATTTGGTAATTTTTGTTCATTTTTCTTAGTCGTTGCCAATTTTATATTATTACATGCTTTGATTTTATTTTATATTATGATATCCTACTATTTATGCTGGGTATGCGCATCTTTGTTGCTTTTCAGGCAAGGGTATGTGATATGATTAGAGAGAATTAATAGCCCAAGTCCGATGTAGTTCAATTGTTCATACTTCGAATGCACATGGTCAAAGAAGAATCATGTTTCTGTTAGACAAATCGAGTGTGATGGTGAGCCTTGGTTCCAACTTACCGTGGCTTACATGTAGATATGCAGCGTGGATTAAGAAAGGTTTAGTGATATTATTGTGTGTTTTGGCTGACACGTACCTTTTTTATTGAGGTGCAGCTGTGGACACGTGGGATGTTGTGAAGGATTGCTTCTACTTAGTAGTTTCCGCAGGCTCCCAAGTATAGGAGAGTGTAGTCATCAGGATAGTGTTGCTTCAGATAGATCATTAACACACTTCAGCACTAGATCAGTCCAAGACCCTTTGTGATGGTTTGTATTAATTTTGATTTCTCTGAAGGGTAGTCAATTTCAAGGTTTCTTTCTCCTGTTTGTGTTTGATTTCTCATTTAAATATGTAGAAGCAGCGTGTTCTCTCAGTGTCTGGTATTCCTAGGTAGGGTACTCGGATAGAAGTACTATATACTATGGGAGTTAGGTTGATGAGAAGGAACTATACAGAGAAACTGGTACTTAAGTTTGTGTTTTCATCGTACTCAGCCAACCACAGTTCACAAGTATATCGACAAGACTGATGATACCCGTTATGTGTAAAATTCTATGCTTCTATTATCAACCAGATCGAGGACAGGCGGCGAATGGTAGGAAGGGATCAAACGATACTATTGTAAGTTATACCATTTTCAATAACGCAATCGCTTTTTTTTATAGAATGTAATTTTTATAATTTTACTGTTGAGTTAAAATTACAGATTATCATATGATTCTGTGCTAAAATTTTGTAGAAATGAACAGCAATGTTTGTGTGTGTTAATTTTGATAGATATAATAAATAGTGTGTTAAATATTTTTATATTGACATAATTTTTTAAACATGATCTAGATAGGAACAATCTAATTGAGTTTTAAGAGTAGGATATCTAGTTAAAAGTTATTGAAGGTGTCATACTTAGCGTATAGTATATACTGGTGTCGTAACTGGTCTAGTTTATTTATATAATGACGAAAAATTATTATATTTCTTAAAAGTAATTTAAAATCACTTAAAGATTGTGTAATAAGATAAATCACTTGAGTTTTACGAAAATAAATATTTCACTTTGAAATTATTATATTATTGATTTTAAGGATAATTTGTTGACACAGATTTTCAAAGTAAATTTGTATACAAGTCTTTTTTGCCAATTCTTCTGAGATAAATATTAGCAATGAAGTGGAATGCCTGTGACCATAAGCTCAACATATACCGTTCTCGTGGTAGTCCACACTTCTATCTTTTTTTTAGTCTTAATGATACTTTTTTATTTTTTGCTGCAGCACTTGTGGATAGATATTGCATCAACACAAAAATGAATTGAATGAAATGGAATTTACAGACATGAAGTAGGAGTTTCCACGAAAATAGGAAACACAAGGTCAGGCGACTAAACCATCTCTATGTACAGTAGAGGAGACTTCGACCATTTTTACCATTTGATGAAAATTTAAGTTCAGAATTACAGTTGTAGCTAGTTTTTTTATTTATTTACTCAATGGGTAATTAATTTGCTAGTTATAATGTTTTTATATGTAATTTTTATACACGATGAACCCTAAAATTTTATCTTATTATCAAACACAAACATTGTAACCAGAAAAACAAGATAATATGTACAAATAAACACAAATCAACAAGAAATTAAAATATATGGGAGATGAAGAAAGCCATAGCTCTTAGAGGAATTGATTAGCTGAGCACATTGAACAAGAGCCAACGCAAACTGTAAGTAGTATCGACTTAAGTAAAGTTTTTAAAATTCTTACATAATGATTAATTTGAAAATTATTTTTTAATTCTTATAAAAACTAGTCTTTGGTTATAATAGTAATCTTATTATAACGCTGAACTATAAACAAAATGATTACATGTGTAAATTCAATATCAGGCAATAATAAAATAGTTGTACGGTACACAATAATAATGTATTGATTATTTTAATATTTATTGTTTTTTAATATTCTTTTAGAATGAAAAATATATATTAAAATATATATAAAGGTAGCATATAATCTATACACATCAATTGATACGACAAATAACCAAGTTTTGCAAAGCATACTAATACTTTTAAGTTTTTTTTTTTTTTACTCGAGTTACTTTTAATCAAATTTATCAGACATAACATTTTATGATTCGATCATTGAATTTACTTATTGTATTGAGTATAATAAATTTAGTTGATGATATGTTGATTTA
>Ga0214544_1005671_pt1 | contig 23936 bp, 11 predicted proteins | sample CNSS3metaG_FD_160074 | JGI IMG/M metagenome (GOLD analysis project Ga0214544, IMG submission 160074) | Root nodule microbial communities from cowpea collected in UCLA plant growth center, Los Angeles, California, USA - CNSS3 | ecosystem: Host-associated > Plants > Roots > Nodule | place: USA... | reverse complement strand
ATTTTTGGGTTTAGGTTTAAATCTGCTCCCATTAACTTCCTGCACCACCATTTTTAATATTCTCACCCTTCTGTGTATTGTTTCAGGTCTTATTCTGTGCACCCCCTTTTTTCCTTTATCTTGCACCCCTATTTTAATTTTTGATGCGAGTACCCCTGATATTTACTAACCTCGCACCCCTGCCTCACTTGTTTCATACTTTACTCTGCGCACCCCCTTTTCCTTTACCTCACACCCCTGTTTTAATTTTATCTACGAGTACCCCCTGATTTTACTAACCTCGCACCTCTGCCACCCTTGTTTCATGTTTTACTTCGTGTACCACCATAGTTGATAACCTTGCACCCCTATTCATGTTTATCTTGTTTTGGGCCTATGTTTTATGTTTACTTCATGCACCTCACACATTACTTATGCACCCTATTATTATTATTTTTTTCTTTCACTTTTGTCCTTTTTGTTATTAAATTTTATTTTATCCCTTTTTTTGTTATTTATCTATTATTATTTTTTCCCTCTAAAAAAAAAGAGAAAACAATTTTTTTTTATTATAAAAATTACAAAAAAATAGAAAAAAAATCTAAAAAATGAAAATATTCTCTTTTGTTTTATTGTGTTTGTCCGGTCGCCCGCACCGTATGACACTCATTTTCAAAAAAACCAAAAATAGTTTTCTTTCTCTTTCAGTGTCTGTCCGGTCGCCCGCACCGTGTGACACTTATTTTCTAAAAAATACCAAAAATAATTTCCTTTCCCTTTTAGTGTCTGTCCGACCGCTCGCGTCGTATGACACATATTTTCAAGTAATTCAAAAATACAAAAAAAAAATACAATATTTTCAAAGTACAAAAATATCAACATTTTCAAGCAAAAAGTCTTTTTTTAATAACTACGTGATCCTTGATTCTCCCCTGTGAGATACGTAGGAGCAAGGCCAGTCCTTGTCAGGTTCACCTCCAAAAAATTAAACCATTTTCCCAATTGTTTTCCAAATCGTTTCTCTTAAAGAACTACGTAACCCTGATTTCTCATTTTGAATGAGAATACGTAGGACCAAGGTCAATCCTTGTCGGGCCCAAAAACTTAAAAAATATTTTTGTTTCTTTTTAGCATTTTTGTCTTATTATTTTTGGGGAAATTAATATTTTGAAAACCACATCAACTTTGCTTTTTTAATTAAAGGTACCGCCCTCGGGCGGGCGGGGTAGGGTGCTAACACCTTCCCTACGCGTAACCGACTTCCGAATCCAAAATCTAGTTTTTCGCAGACTTGTCTTATCTTTATGGTTTTCCATAGTTTTCCAGAATAATTATGGTGGCGACTCCCAAATCTCTTTTCAAACCCGTTTTCTTTTTCGGTTCGCCTTCCCGTCGCGATTCCGGTTGCAACATGTTTAATCTCTAACTAATTAGCTACAACTTAGCTACCATATTATGTTGTATCTAGTCCCTCACTAATTAGCTACAACTTTGCTACAATATTTGTTTGTCGCTAATTTGTCTCTAATTAGCGAGGGATTAGCGAGTAAAATTTTCCCTCGCTAATTTCCCTCGCAAATCAGCAAATTTCTTGTAGTGTACTCTCACCACTTGAGTCAGTACTCTCTACATGAAACTAACTGACTCTTTAGGCTTTAGGATGTAATCCTTACTTGAATCCTTACTTAATTATATACTGAGGCACCACCATGAAACCTTACTAAGAGGTTCGTAGAATTACGTCCTTTACCTGAGGCACCACCATGAGCTCTCTCATAGAGGGTCATTGAATTACGTCCTTACATGAGCGAGACCTCCTCGCCTGAGCGAGATGTCTCCTCGCTCAAAATGTGAGGTCATCGTTTGAGCGACAACGCGAGCTAAAGCCTGGGAAGGTTCCTGGTACTCTCGCTTAGGCGAGACCTACTCGCTTGGGCGAGAATATTGGGTTCCTTCACTGTTCGCACAGACAAGCCAAGAAATCACCAAGAAAATAGTACTAGGCCACAACCAATTCAATCTCATACAAACATAAACATCAATCAAGCATTTTAAATCAAGAATAACAGTCAAACATCAACATATTACATAAATGCGAAAACCCTAACTTCCCTTACCTGGAAAATGCTAGCAAAGGACACAAGCGCCTAATAGAGGTTTACTGCAGCTCCAGGAACAGTGTTGCAAGCTGGGAATACTAACACCAGAACCCAAAAATGAGATTACTACAAGAACTCTAGTTGGAACCACGAAGGATAAGCTGGAGAATAAAGAGTATGAGTCGAGAACTAACTTACGTGGAGCAGAAAAGGGTTGAGCTAGCTTGACAAAGAATGAGAAAAAACCCTAGCAGAACTCTACGTTTCAGTTGTGAGAGGGAGAAGGGAAACTGTTTTCTGAAAAGTGGTAGAATGAGAGTGTTAGGACTGATTTAGGGGTTTTGAGCACCCTACGGGCCAACTTTTGGCCCAACTGATTAGGACAAACTCTTAAACATTGGGGCAAAAAAGTGGGTCTTACATATAGTATATCCAAAAAATTATTCATAATTTTTATTTTATTTTCATCATGTATTTGTTCATGAAAATAAATTAGAAAGGTAAATTTGAAGGAATTGTAGAAAGTACAACATAAATCTATATAATCTCATTTTCATTTTTTTCCTTCCAAATCCTCTCATTTTTATATCTTTAAATCCAAAGATAAAAGATGGACGAACAAGTAAGGCAATTTAATACTTTTACTCGGGGCAAGACAAAGAGCGCCCAGTGGTATAGTATATCCTAGAATTCAAACCCTTTCATCGATATCATAAATCATAATAATTCCTTAACCGCGTCGAGTTCCTTAGATTTTCTCTTTCCTTCACATTTGGACAAGACACGCCACATAAATTCTAAGTGCACATTATTACGTCATACCTTCCTTGCACTTTCCTATTCGGAAACCTTCCCACCCCAACATACCCTAATTCCTTAACCTTCACTCACACCATTGAACCTTCATAAAAAACCCCTCATACCAATCTCATTCAATCATGTCCAATCCAATTCAATTCCTCTCTTCTCTATCCTATGCAAAATCATATCCAAATAAAACCATTGTCGTTGTCAAACCCCTTCTTCGACAACTCATTCAAAATTCCAAAATACCCAACAACACCACCCAATTTAGTCTCACAATAATCACTCTTTGTTGCTTAACCAATTCCTCTTACCAAAGTCATACCTTCTCTAGGGCTTGTTCACTTGTAAAAACTCTTTTTTTCGTTTAAGTGAATTTTTTTATCTCCAAATTATACTATTATACAATTAATATAAAAAAAACACCATACTTTCAAACAAACGCGTACTTATATCAAATTCAAAAATCGAAGTTAAGCTTCCGAATATTGTCCTTATTAGAATTTTGCTAAAATATTAACAAAATAATATAATATTGCAAGCAGAGATTTAGTCAACAACCTAGAAATGTTGAAAAAACTTAGACGCAAGGTTAGCACAGCCATCACAAGTGGCCTTAAGAAAGGGTCCAAACCCTATAAAAACCCATCATCACCACCACCAACACCTTCATCTCCATTACCTCTTCCATTACTGTCAGTAAGAACAATGTCTCATTCTAGAAAACATTCTCCTTTTCTGTTTCCGCATGCTGATTCCTCTGTTGTTCCTGATCCCTCCAACTTCTTCTCCCCAAACCTTCTCTCAAATCCACTCCCCACCAACTCTTTCTTCCAAAACTTTACCCTGAAAAATGGTGATCAACCTGAGTATATTCACCCTTACCTCATCAAATCCTCAAACTTTTCTCTCTCCCTTTCATACCCATCTCGCTTCTTTAACTCCTCCTTCACTTACCAGGTCTTCAACCCTGATCTCACCATTTCTTCCTCTCAAAAATCCCACCTTTCCCATTTCAACCACACCATCTCTTCCCACAATGATCTCAGTCTCACTTTGGACATCCCTTCTTCCAATTTGAGGTTTTTCCTTGTTAGGGGTAGCCCCTTTTTGACATTCTCTGTCACTCAACCGACCCCTGTTTCGATCACCACTATCCACGCCATTCTCTCCTTTTCCTCAAGTGATTCCCTAACCAAGCACACTTTTCACCTCAACAATGGCCAGACCTGGATTTTGTATGCTTCTTCGCCGATTAGGTTGAGTCATGGGCTTTCTGAGATCACTTCTGATGCGTTTTCTGGCATAATTAGGATTTCCCTGTTGCCTGATTCTGATTGGAAGCATGAGGCTGTGCTTGACAGGTTCAGTTCCTGTTACCCTGTGAGTGGTGAGGCTGTGTTTTCCAGGCCATTTTGTGTGGAGTATAAGTGGGAGAAGAAAGGGTGGGGCGATTTGTTGATGTTGGCACACCCTCTCCATCTTCAGCTTTTGGCTGATGGTGGTTGTGAAGATGTTAATGTTTTGAGTGATTTTAAATATGGGAGCATTGATGGAGACCTTGTTGGTGTTGTTGGTGACTCATGGAGTTTGAAAACTGATCCTGTTTCGGTGACTTGGCACTCTATCAGGGGTGTGAGAGAAGAATCCCGGGATGAGGTTGTTTCCGCGCTTGTGAATGATGTTGAGGGGCTGAATTCATCTGCAATAACGACGAACTCGTCGTACTTTTACGGGAAACTGGTTGCAAGGGCTGCAAGGTTGGCTTTGATAGCTGAAGAGATGTGTTTTCTTGATGTGATTCCTAAGGTTAGGAAGTATTTGAAGGAAACCATTGAGCCGTGGCTGGAGGGGACTTCCAGTGGGAATGGATTTCTGTATGATAGGAAATGGGGTGGCATTGTTACCAAACAAGGGTCCACTGATGCTGGTGCTGATTTTGGGTTTGGAATTTACAATGATCACCATTATCATTTGGGATACTTCGTTTATGGAATTGCAGTGCTTGCAAAGATTGATCCAGTATGGGGTAGGAAGTATAAGCCTCAAGCCTATTCTCTCATGGCAGATTTTATGACATTGAGCAGAAGATCAAACTCTAACTACACAAGACTAAGGTGTTTTGACCTTTATAAATTACACTCATGGGCTGGAGGGTTAACTGAGTTTGCAGATGGAAGAAATCAGGAGAGTACCAGTGAAGCTGTTAATGCATACTATTCTGCTGCATTGATGGGTCTGGCTTATGGTGACACACACCTTGTTGCAACTGGATCAACTCTCACAGCATTGGAGATTCATGCAGCTCAAATGTGGTGGCATGTGAGACAGGGAGATAATCTCTATGGTGAAGATTATGAGAGGGAAAACAAGGTTGTTGGTGTTCTGTGGGCTAACAAGAGGGACAGTGGACTATGGTTTGCTCCTCCTGAATGGAAAGAATGTCGGCTTGGGATTCAGTTGTTACCATTACTTCCCATTTCTGAAGTGTTGTTTTCCAATGTTGATTTTGTGAAGGATCTTGTGGAGTGGACAATGCCAGCTTTGAACAGGGAAGGTGTTGGAGAAGGATGGAAGGGGTTTGTTTATGCACTGCAGGGAATTTATGACAGTGAAGGTGCATTGCAGAGGGTAAGAAGCTTAAATGGTTTTGATGATGGAAACTCATTGACTAATCTCTTGTGGTGGATTCACAGCAGAAGTGATGAAGAGGAATATGGTCATGGAAAACACTGCTGGTTTGGTCATTACTGCCACTAGTATTGTTTATGATTTTCAGGTATTCAGAAAGAAATTATGATAGTGTCTTACATTGTACATGAATAAATCTCTGTATATGGCTGATGTTTGTTTCTTACAATTTCTATTTGGTAAAATCTGTGTGTTGTGTGGACTTGTGCAACCATTCTCTGCCATCCCTGATTGTGTCATGAGGACATTATGGTTTAAGCTCTTTAGTTTTTAGCTTAGCATCTTGCCTTCACTTTATCATTGTGATCTTTTGCATTTCCATTTTGAAAAGTTCAGGCAGCTGTTAGCTGATGAATGCACTCTATAGTCTAAACTTGAATGATGCACGGATAGATTCTGTGTATCGGATACGACAAAAATCTATGTATATGAAAAATGTAAAAAATTCTTAAAACATGATAAATATATCAAGATAAAAATTTCAAATTATTTTTAAAATATCTTAAAGTATTAGGCATATATACAGACACCTATACAAATTAAAATATAGGTGCATAATAGACTCTAAAAGCATCAAGGTTATCAGAAAATAACAATCTGTTTTTGACTGAAATGCATTTGGTTTGCTATGAATTTGAGTCTGAATAGGTTTGATATAGGAAACATTACAGATTTAGGCTTAAGATTCATTGTCTTACCATGTATAAAATGCAGCTGATTCTATGATGTCTGTTTTCAACAAAGATAACTAAGTTATATAACTTTTTTGTGACAACAACTTGTCCTCAATCTGTTGCTTTTATTCTTTTCATTATCTGTGTATGGAAATGCTAGATGATGTTCTTATCTTTCAAAGCAAAACTATTTGTTTGTGCATAATTTTTCATTACATCATTCTAACACATACCAGTTTGATCTCTTAATTGTATTCTTAGAAGTTGTAATCTGAATTGGAGCTTAATGATATGTTGGGATCCATGTAACCAATTTCAACTAGCTGATGAGACTTCATTGTTGTTACTGTAATCTTTTTGTTGTTATAAACGAAACTTCTTAACTAGGTGGTCTCTTCATCATTGGTACTGTTTCTTAGATGTGAAATTATTCTAAATTCAGTCATCATTATTTATGGGGATCAAAATTGAAGACTTCTAAGCACCAATTTTCAGCTCTATAAATAGAAAACGAAATTTTATTTGCGTATTGGTTTAAAAACTTCTTTTTGTACATAAATCACATTGATAATAAGGTTGTATATATTATATAGGTATAGGTTGGAAATAAAAACGAGTTAAGTTATTCCTATACTGTTTGACTTTTAAAAGTTTGATATTAAGGATGTTTGACTTTTACCACTTAATTTTAATATAAATAGCAGTATTTAATTTTGTAAAAATATTTATATTCAATTAGTTTTAATCTTATAAAAAATGATTAAAAAGATATATTTCAATTATTAAAAAAAAAGGACAATACTAAATCAAAGAAATATAAGTAGAGAGTAAATTGAATCAAAGAGACGTATATGAGAACTAAATTAAAATAAGACAATGATATTTGGTAGTCATATTGACGTGTGACATTGTCCTACCATGTGGCACTAACAATGTTATGTGTCACATTAGGGATCTGATGTGATAACCAAAATTTTTTGCAAAAAATAAAAATAAAAAAGTTAAAAAAATAAAAAAAAAAAGAAAAATCACATATTGATACGTGGTACGTCGTTAATGATACTAGTAATTTTTTTTTAAAAGGACCTAATTAATATATTTTGTTAAAAGTAGTGATGTAATTGACACTTATTTAAAAGTGGAGACCAAATTGATAAAAACGTCTAGTAAAGTAGAGACTTTCCATGTAATTAAACCTTTAAATACAAATTAAAATGGGTATAATGTTTTATGGGGTACAGGAAGAAAAAATGGACGTTTAGGAAGAAATGACCTTTCTACTAGTATCTTTCGGCCCTTGTGTATTTCTCAGACTTTATCACCCTGAATCATTTTGAAGATGGGAATTTCTTTTTGCACCTCCAATATATTTCTTCTGCAAATTTATAAATTCAAATTTTTTTAACCTTATTCTTAAAAAATAACTTTCAGAGTCTGTGATCCATAAAAATATTTTTTGGCATAGAAATGTTTTATTTAGATTCTGCAATTCAAAATTCATTTTTAACTTTTGGATTATACAATTGGATTTCTTGACTTGACTTCTAAATTATGTTATCTGAAAGTCATGTAGATAAGAGTAGTGATGACAACGACAAGGAGGCTAGCGACGACTGCAATAAGGGAGTGACGACGTCAAGGAATTTCTTTCTCTGCATTCATGGTTTTTCATGTATTTAAACAAAGTATTGGAAAAATCTAAATTGTTCATGCTTTAAATTTTTAGATCGTAAAATGAGAAGTTGTACACTCTAAAACACATTTTTGAATCCAAATCCAGAAATGCATTATGAAACTTCAAATTAAGTAATTTAAAATATATTTTTGCATCTAGAAATAAATTCTTAATTTTTTGGTGAGATAAATTAGAATGTATCTCTAGTAATTTGGAAATGTATCTAAATAGTTGACAAAAAGAAGAAGAATATGGACATCTTCTTTCAATAAGGTATTTTGATGATGATAATAACTTATGAAGAAGTATGGATGACTTAATGATGATACATGGAAAAATAATGAAGACATTAAAGACTTGTTGTTTAGTTGTTTAGGTTTCTGTATGTTATTTAAAGTATTTAAATTAGTATGTCAAGAGTCCAAAGGCAAAGCTCAAGTAGTAGAGCACTAAGAATTTTATTTATTAACATAACTCATTGGAGTAATTGATTATTCTTAGTGATAATCAATTATCTGATTATCTCAGTTGAAAGTGATTTTTGAGAAAAACTTTTGTGATGATCGATTATCACTACTAATCGATTATCACCTATTAATAATAGATTATCCTGGCTGATAATAAATTATCACAGCGAGTTAAATGTTTTTAGAAAAATTTATGTGATAATCGATTATCACTTATGATAATCGATAATGATAATTTGTTGCAGTTGTAACTTAACTTTTGATATATTTAACCTAATTTCTAAATAAGCTTCTATAAATAAAGTGATAGGCTTTCATTTCAAAATACAGAAGGTAGAGAAGTCTAAGATACTTGAGAACTCTTTATAGGAAGGCTTTGAAAAACCTAGTGTGGGTAGAACGATAACTTTCATCAAGTGAGATCTTGAGTGATTGAGTGTTGTTGCTATTACTAGGAGAAGTATCATCCTTTGGGTGATTCAAAGGAGGTGTTTATTTCTTGTGTGACTCAAGAAAAGTGTTTTTATCCCTTGTAAATAAGGGAGGTGTCTTCATCTCTTGTGTGATTCAAGAGAGTGTTTTCTAAACATTAAATTTTTTTATCTGTGATTGTATTTGTGATTTCTTTTAGTGATTGAGCTAATCTTATTGTTGAAAGATTAACAACTGGACATAAGATCTTTCAAACTCGTATAAATACATTGTGTAATTTTTTTTCCCTATTCTCTTTATTTTATTGTGATGATTAAAATAAAAAAATAATAATTTTAATTGATCTTTGATTAAGAGGGAAACTTTTGTTCAAACGATAGTCATTCCGCTGCTTAATTATAACATAAATTGTATAATAAAAATACATTTTCAAATTATATAATATATGATTATATTTTGGATTGTACCGTATGTTTTATTGTGTAATTTAAAAATATATTTAGATTGTACAATTTAAAATATATTTTTAGAGTATGTAATCTGAAAAAATATTATTATTTAAAATTGTTAAATCCCAAATACATTTTTATATCCAAAAACATATTCTAGATTATTTCTATAATTCATAATATATTTTTGAATTGCACAATTTAAAATATATTATTTTAAATTACTTAATTCAAACTAAATTTTTAAACATATAAAATGGAATAGATTTCAACTTTCTGCAATCTGAAATGAATTTTAACCAGTGACAAATTAAAAATTGTAGAAGTGAAGAAAATATGGTGTGAAGAAAGAAGTTGCCTTGCATATAGATAGGTATCTAAGACAAGTGTTGCTGGGTGTTAGTTTTTTTATTTTTATTAAACGATGTGATTTCATTTTAAAAAGAAATACATAAACTTTATCAATTATCATATGTAAAAGTGCTGAAACTCTGTTTTTTTTTTTTTTTTTAATTTACCTCCTTGGTGATATAATGCATAATTGCATAGGAAAATATAAAGCTCTCAAACTCTCTTTTGAATTAATGTTCTTAAAAATCTTGAAAGAGTTATACGACTCAATTTTATTTTTTAAAATTTGTGTATTTTAACTCTAAATCATGATTGTATTACGAATAACGAGTATTTGATTAAGATTAGATAATCGATTATTGACTAAACCATTTTATTTCATATTAATCCTTAAATAACTTTTGTCTTAACTATTTTATTAAGTTTTTATTATCTCACATCCTTTTATGTAACATTTTTTTTATGTATGATGTAAGGTCCATTCAAAATGTTTCATTCTTTCTTGCCCAAAATATAAGGGGTTGTCCTTGCGAGTGGGCCTAAGAGCTGACCCAGTAGATAAAACCATCCTTCGTTGCCCTAAGTTTCACTTTTCTCTCATTTTAAGAAAACCTAAGACTGTAGTCGTCAACCCCCTCCGCTAGGGTTTGCTTCCGTTATCACGTTAAGCTAAAGGAACTTGTGCTCCATGTAAGTGTCTTTTCTAGCCGTGCTGGTTCCCTTTTACCATCTTTTCGTATTTTCGATTAAAAGCCTCCGTTAACTTCATTTTTCTGGTTCCATTCCGTCCTTTTCAACCTATAGTTCATCCTTAGAGCTGTTGTGCTCGTGGTCGTGTCGTTGGGGTCTTTGCTAAACCTCCTGGGTAAGGGAAGCTAGAACCCTATTGTTTTGGTACAATGATGGTTGTTTTGATGGTGTGTTCATGATTTGCGTGCTTATATGTCACTGTGAGTGTATGGTATGAATTATATTACTATTTGGGCATGGATATGTGTTGATGGCAGAGAGGAACAGTGGCGAGGTCTGATAAACTCGCCCATGCGAGTCTGTCTCGCCTAGGCGAGGTTAACAGGGGCTCGCCTAAGCGTTTCTTCATGAATGGTCGCCCAAGCGACCCACTGCACTTTTGAGCGAGCGAACGTCTCGCTTAGGCGAGGAGGGTCTCGCCTAAGCGAGAACGCGCGCAAAGTCCTTATGCTGGAAGTCGAGCTCTCGCCCAGGCGAAGGGACCCTCGCCTCCTCGCCTAGGCGAGATCCTTCGGCCTGAGCGAGGTGCTGGGCGAGGCAGGGCGCAATGTGATTGTTTTCTTGACTTGGTTGGTGAATGTATGGCTTGAATGTAAGTATTGTGATGAGAGTATGAGATAAATGAGTATGCATGTGTGAGATAAATCATGAATTGTGAATAATGGGTTGGTACGAACTTAGCATGAACATTGTATGAGATGATTCATGAAATTGAAATGATGAGTTTGGTATGAATTCGACATGAGACATGAAAGGGTTGGTATCAATGTGGCATGGTAACGATATGAGATATTATGGGTTCGAGAATAAGGAGTTGGTATGGCTTGGTTGAGAATACGAAGGCGATGAATCATGAGAAACTGTATGAGATGTATGTATATATTTGTGTGTATGCATGTTGAATCTGTTTGGTTGATTAAGGAAGTTTGGTCCGTGTCAGTGCGTAATTCTTTGGGATTCTCTAGGTGGGATTCCCAGGGTCATGCTTCAGTGGTCGGGACGTAATTCCATGGCCCAATTCCATGGCCCCTGTTAGTAGGTGTCCATGGTGGTGCCCCATCTGTATAACTAGGTAAGGATTCAAGGTAAGGTTATCCTGACACTCTAAGGAGTTAGTTACTATCTTGTGTGACGTTTCTCTTAATTTCGCTTAATAATTAAATGAGACGTTACATATGAAATATTCAATAATTTACCTTCATTTGTTCTTTTATTTTCTTACAAGATTTGTTGAAATTCTAAAATCTTGTATGATCTATCATAAGTGAATTGTTAAAATTGAAAATTCTAAAAGTAGATTCTCCATAAAACAAAAACAACATTTTGTAAGGTTACAAAAAGAAAATACAAAGCTGAGTAGATTTTTTGTCTCGATATTTAAGTAGTTATTTAATGTGATTTTTCTTAATTTATTTTTCAATTCAAATCTCATTTTATTTTAAAGGAGTTAATGTGATATTTTTGTAAAATGTGTATGTAAACTAACCATGTTTATGACTTTGAGAGCTTCTCTAACGGCATCTGTTTCTACCCTCCTGAGAGACAATTATGGAGGTGGGATGAGTTGATATAAAATAAATCACATTAAATTATTTTTAATAAAAAAATAAAAAAATTATTTTGAATAAACTCCCTAAATATTAAAAAAAAAAACTATCAAGCAAAAATACAATGTACCTCATCAAATGCCAAAACAACCTCATTATTCCATCTCTTCCTTGCACATTCAATCACCAGAAACCTTAAACTATCTTTCACTGATCCCTACCCCATTTTCTGCACTCAAGCATAATAATGGAATCATTTCTTTCTTTTTGACATTTTTCTGTTTCTTTCTATGCACACTCATAAGAACATTCTTATATTCTCTTTAAACAATCCCTTTCTTCACAAATTTTCAAATTCCTTGCTTTTCCTCTCAGCTTCATTTTTCTCTTCTATATAAATCACAGTAACCAACCCTTTCTATTTCCATTTCCAACTAACATAACCTCCACTACACCCACTTCCAAATCTAACTCCAAACTCACCATGTTTAAGAAACTTGGAAGAAACATCGAAAGAAAAATTACAAAACCCTTCAAAAATAAACCACGACCAAGACCACCACCTCCACCTCCACCACTTCCCTCATCTACACCACCACCTCCACCGCCCCCTCCGCCGCCATCTACGCCGCCATCTCCGCCACCATCTCCTCCGCCACCTCCTAAGCAACCAAATGTTCCATTTCTCTTCCCTGAAGCTGACTCCACAATTCTCCCTGACCCTTCAACTTTTTTTGCTCCAAACCTTCTTTCTTCTCCGCTCCCTACAAACTCTTTCTTCCAAAACTATGTTCTTCAGAATGGAGACACACCTGAATACATTCACCCTTACCTCATCAAATCCTCAAACTCCTCTCTTTCCCTCTCCTACCCTTCTTTCACCTTCAACTCTTCTTTCATAGCGCAGGTTTTCAACCCTGAAATCACCATCTCCTCCACTGACAGCAAAACCACGCCAGGCTCACACGCCAGGCACGTGATCTCTTCCTTCAGTGATATGAGTGTTACCTTGGACATGCCCTCTTCAAACCTCAGGTTCTTTCTTGTCAGGGGAAGCCCTTTTGTGACAGCATCAGTGACATGTCCCACACCGCTTTCCATCACCACCATGCATGCCATTCTTTCTCTTTCACCCAATAACTCCCTCACCAAACACACCTTGCAGCTCAACAATGGCCAAACATGGCTCATTCACACTTCCTCCCCCATCAGTTTAAACCATACCCTTTCTGAGATTACTTCTGGCGAGTTTTCTGGCATAATTAGGATAGCAGTGTTGCCTGATTCCGACCCTAAGTACGAGGTAATCCTCAATAGGTTCAGCTCTTGTTATCCTGTCTCTGGGGATGCAGCATTCACAAATCCATTCTGTGTGAAGTATAAATGGGAAAAACAAGGGTGGGGGGAGTTGTTAATACTAGCTCACCCTCTTCACCTTCCGCTTTTGAATGATGGTGAATGTGGTGTTACAATTCTGCATGATTTGAAATTTAGAAGTATTGATGGAGAGCTTGTTGGTGTTGTTGGAGACTCCTGGTTGCTGAAAACCGATCCGGTTTCAGTTACCTGGCATTCCGCAAGAGGTTTAAAAGAGGAATTTCACGAAGAGATTTTTTCAGTGCTTTCTGAAGATGTGGAAGCTTTGAATGCGTCGGGAATAACAACAACATCATGCTACTTTTATGGGAAGATTATAGCAAGGGCAGCAAGGTTGGCATTGATAGCGGAAGAGGTGGCTTTTTTCGATGCCATACTTATGATTAGGGATTTCTTGAAGGAGATCATTGAGCCATGGTTAGATGGAACTTTCAGCGGAAATGGTTTTCTCTATGATGGGAAATGGGGAGGGATTGTTACTAAACAAGGGTCTCAAGATTCAGGAGCAGATTTTGGGTTTGGTGTTTATAATGATCATCATTACAATTTGGGGTATTTTCTTTATGGAATTGCGGTGCTTGCAAAGATTGATCCAGTTTGGGGAAGGAAGTACAAGCCTCAAGCATATTCACTTGTGGCCGATTTCATGAACCTGGGAAGAAGATCAGACTCTAATTACACTCGTTTGAGGTGCTTTGATCTGTATAAACTGCACTCTTGGGCAGGAGGGTTAACTGAATTTGCAGATGGAAGAAATCAGGAGAGTACTAGTGAAGCTGTGAATGCATATTATTCTGCGGCATTGATGGGTCTAGCATATGGTGACACTCAACTCATAGCCACTGGATCAACACTTGCAGCATTGGAGATTCATGCAGCTCAAATGTGGTGGCATATGGGAGAGGGACATAAAAATTTGTACGAGGAAGATTTTAGCAAAGAGAACAAGGTGGTAAGTGTTGTGTGGGCTAACAAGAGAGATAGTGGACTATGGTTTGCACCTGCTGAGTGGAGAGAGTGCAGGCTTGGTATTCATGTTTTGCCACTGTCTCCTATTACCGAGGCATTGTTCTCAGATGTTGGTTATGTGAAGGAACTTGTGGAGTGGACAGTGCCGAATTTGAACAGAAAATGTGTTGGAGAAGGGTGGAAGGGGTTTATCTATGCCTTGGAAGGAACTTATGATAAAGAAAGTGCATTACAAAAGGTAAGAGGCTTGAAAGTGTTTGATGATGGAAACTCAATGTCTAATCTGCTGTGGTGGATTCATAGCAGGGGTGAGGTGGAGGAGGAATTTGGTCAGGGAAAACAATGCTGGTTTGGCCATTACTGCCACTGAACATTCTTAACTTTAAACCATCACCAAGTGTTAAGAAGGTGAAAATTTTAGTGGCTAATGCTAAGATCTTTCAGAGGCACCAATGTTTTAGTGTGCAAGTATGTAACATTAAAGAGTGTAAAGATAGAGTTAAATGAGATATTTTGTGTGTCAATATGCAGCATATTAAACAATGTTGGTCAATTTTGGGTTAGTTATCATCTGAAAATATTTGACGTTATACTTTTAGGAACCGACTTTAGTTATATTTGTATATATAAATTTCTTTTGATGTTACACTCCTCTGTTTAAGCTTCAACTGATTACACCAAGAGGCTGTTCTTCAAAAAAGAAAAAGAAAAAACTTCTAAGAAAGTGTTTTGTCTTAGAAATGGCTCTCCTCAAAAACTTCTAAGAAAGTGTTTTGACTTAAATATATAATTTACGAATAAATTTGAGTTTTCTCGATTAACTACATAAAATTAATCATAATTGTATAAACTTTTAAAATTTTATAAAATTACAAATTGACCCAATATGTTCAATAATAATTGAAAATTGGTGCTTAAATAATTTTTTTTTTTATTTTCAACTCAGTTCTCGAATATTTTTAATAATTGTAATTTAGTCCATTGCTAATTTTTTTAAGTACAATTAGGCCTCTGGTTAATTAATTATGATGATTTTTGAAAATATTTCATAATTTCAATGAAAATTATTTATTCAATATATAATTATTAAATTTATAATGATTCTTATTTCTTATTTGATTTCTATTATGTATTTTAAACTAAAGTTTTTAGTATTTTTGGATTTCATCAATAATTCTGTTGCAAAATTCATCAATAATAAAGTTCACAAAAACTTTTCTAAAATCTCAAAAAAATAAGATCTAAATAAACCATCAATAATCCATGGAGATAGACGTTAGAAAGTGTTAAAAGTAATTTGAAATGTTTTTTTTTTTATTGAAAAACATGATTTTAGGTTTACTAAAGTGTTAAAATAGAAAATTTGTGTAATACAAAACCATGAACTCAAGCTCATTGTTTGGTCCTAATTGAAAGCAAAAAATTTCTTTCTCCACCCCAATATTTTCTTATTGCACATCCATATGAAAGTTAAAAAGTCAAATTTGCTCTCCTCTTCTTCCCTTCTCCTCCCTACAACACCTCCATACTTTCCTCCACCTCCACCTCATCTTCTTCTTTCACCTCCATCTTCACCCCATCTTCTCCCACCTCCATCTCTATCTCCATCTTTTTCCACCTCCACCTCCACCTCCACACCATCATCTTCTTCCACCTCCACCCTAATATGCACTCACAAGTATCCATTAAAACAAATGGAAATATCAGAATATATGAAGTGTAAGGAAGAATATGGAAATCAATGATGAAAGACGTGAAATGTAAGTTCTAGATTTCATAATATATGTGCATTTCGGACTATGAAATCCCTAATACAAAATTACATTACGGATTGTACAATCCAAAATGTAATTATACATTACTCATTGTATAATCCGAAATGAAAATTTTCGTTCCAGATTGTACAATTTGAAATATTTATGAATTACACAATTCGTAACTATAATAACATGAGTATCATTGGAATTTTAAAAAATATAGGGGTGCATGAATAAAATAAACGGGTGTAAGAAGAAATTCTCTTGAAACCTATATAAATAAGTGGACTGATAAGTCTCTAGTTCCATAAGTCTATACAAATACTTAGTTTTGCTTATTAATGCAAGCTAACCAAGGATCAATCCGCAAATATAACAAACAATTGAGTAATTTATGAGTATGTGATGTGTTTTGGGTGGAAAACTTAGTAACACTAATCTAAGACTACATAAAATGAATGCAACCTAAAATGGTGCTAGACAGAACACAAACTGTTTGATGAAAATTCCAACATATAAGACCTAGATGTTCAAATCTGTATAAAATTTCCTAAAACTCCTACTTCGAACTAAAACTCGAGAACATCAAACTATGAACACATGAAGGTGGATGCCTGAATCGAAAATGTAGAATTTGCTGCAATGGATGGCTAATTAATAATAGGATATGATGCAGAATAATTATATATGCACATGAACACATAACAAATCACATAATTCTATCTAACTCTAATCAAATAAAAAAATCCCCAATTGGAAACCCTAATAACGATAATAACGATAAAAATGCAATTCACTGAATTATGAGTTTTAGTGTCTGCGAATTAACTTCAAGAGATTTATGGAAGCTTATTAAGCATAGAACAAACTCGATTCAACAGAGAAAACACATAAAAGAATGAATCACAAATGAAATAGTACATAAACCCGAAAATTAACATCCAAATTAGTTTATGCTTTTTCTTCAAGTGAACCAGATTATCTTTTTATTCCTCAAGAGCTATTGTGCGCATCTTGAGCGTAAAAATGTGGCCACTGTATGCTCACTAAATCAAGGTAATGACTATGCATTTGCCTAAACTCTGTTTTTCCAAAAGCTCAATCAAATTCACATCGAACAAAAGTGCAAAATCTGACTTGCTGAAAGCATACAAAGACTAGACATGTTTAAACATCAATGGAAAGCGAATAAATCGTATAATTGATTGGAAACAAGTGAACAAGAGTTTGAATCACATAAATCATTAAATAAAATTTAAATCAGACAAATCAAAGAGGCACACTACACTAAAATATCTCATTAACAACTAATTTTAGTGACCAAAAGTTATTAATCAATATACCAATTTACAAAATAAAAAATTATTGATTACTAAAATAGTCCCTATTATGAATGAAAAATTATAATTGATCTTTAAATTGGTTTCTAAAATTTAACTACAAAAGAAATTGGTCACTAACCATTAGTTACCAAGATTTTTGTTAGTCCCTAATTAATTAGTAACTAATTTAACGACCGATTATAATTTTTTATTTTCCTAAATCTGGAATAGGAGCAAATATGTTTCTCTTCAACATCATCGTGATCTGTTTATCGACCTTGCATATGCATGCAAAAGTTATTATGTTCATAACTATCTTGTTTTTTACATTACAACTCTTAATTGAACTATTACAATGTACTTTTATTTTGTGTTTCTGGTACTTTTCTACATGTTGTTTTCTATGGTTATTATTCTCTGTTATCACTAAATTGCAAAGATTTTATGTTGGTGGGGTTCTTTATAATATTTGTAAGGAAAAAATAGTTATGATTAGAAATTGCAAAAATATTAATATTTGTGTGTATTTGCAGATAAAATCTGTTACGGATGGTAAGTTGACTCCTCTAATAGGTATATGTGGATAACATATAATTTAATACCCGCTTATAAAAGGTTGAGTATGAGTATCATAATACTTGTATCTATACGTATTCTTGTTCCGTAAAAAAAAATAATTTATATTTTATTAGGTTAAATTTAATTAAAATTAAAATTTAATTTATATTTTATTAGGTTAAATTTAATTAAAATTAAAATTAACTTAACTTACATTATATTATATATATATTTTTGTAATTTTATTTAAATTTTAATTTAAAAATCAATAAATTATTATTTTTTAAATATCCAAGAGTATCTATGAATTCTTTGTAACTTTTAAAAAACTAGCAGATATTTTGTTAAATAGGTAGATCAACATGTAACATGACAGACAACATATCTGATTTTCTGTTGCGGAACAATTAACATATAGATAGTATTTGTGGTTGACCAAATCCATTAGTTACCATCCCTAATTATAATTATAAAGTTGGATGAGGTGGCAAGTATTTATCCTAATTAATAATTGGGACTAAATGTTGACAATGGAAAATGGTATTTAGTTGTTAATCAAAGGGATTAAATATATTAGTTACTTCAACATTCAAAGAAAAAAATTCTTCAAACATCGTAATAAATCAACAAATAAACGATCATTCAAAAATCTTTGGGTGCCGACAAAATTTATATATTGTTTATCATTTCACTAACACAACAAAACTGAATGTATATTTTAATATAATTATAACTCTAAACTATTGCATATATCTAATACATAAATTGCTCTTTTTTTTTTCTCACATTATTTGAATTCATCAATAACTAAATAAAAACTAAAATTTAAAGTTATTTCTTTTTTTAAGGTAAATAATCATATTGTGTACATGAAATTATCTTCGGTTTCATTTTGAAGTCTTATTTATAAAAAATATTATAGAAAAAAAAATTTCAGCCTAAGTAAAATATATTTCCTATTCTTGTCAGATCGACATAATTCAAATATGATCGATGAATTCTTCAAATTTAAATGGTTAAGAGTATCAACGATAAAATATTCAAGTTGAATTTTTAAAATAATTTTCTCAAGTGAGCAAATAAGTAAAGAAATCATTATAAATATTTTCACATTACTTCATATTTTTAAATTTAATAGTTATTTGATTTTTATATCTAAAAAAATATTTTTTTAAACTCATATTTTAAAACAATAAAAATATATTATTATATATTAAAACAATAAAAATATATTTTATTATATATTATATTATATTATATATAAAATAAAAGTACAAATGAAATGTGTAAGACCCATTTTCTGTTTTAGGTAAATGGGATAAGCTTTAGTGAATAAGAGTCCATAGTCGATCCACTTGTTACCTTTGGAACTCCCTTCTAGCCACTCACTTTCATTTTGTTTTCTTTTTCAAAAACAGTTCACCTTCTTCCTCCTAGTTCTGAAGTAGGAGCTTAGCTAGGGCCCTTGAGAGAACCTCCTTCGAGCTAGTTGAGCGTATTTTTTTCCACGTAAGTCAATCCCCAACTTTTGTCCCTCTTCGTTTTCAGTTCCTAAGCTCTGGTTCTACATTAATCAGTGTCATGGTCTAATTTTTGTCCCCCTATGTTTCTGTTTCAACTCCTTAAGCTATTCTTGGTCCTAGTGCTTCTCCACTATAGGTTTTCTTCTCTTTGAGTTAGCTTTCAGTCAAGGTAAGGGAAGCTAGGGTTTTGTGCGCTTTTAAAATGTTTTGCTTATTTTGGTTCTGTTTCGCGTTTTCAATGCTTCGATGATGCTTGTGATTATGTGAAAATATAGTGTTTGTGTGGATGGCTGGATTTCTACTGTTGCATGCAGGAGCAAGAGGGAAACTGCTATTCTTGCCCAGGCGAGAATCCTCTAGCCTAAGCGAGAGTAGTAGAGAACTCTTCTTTGTCTCTGCGTGAGTTATCGCTCAAGTGAGAATTTTTGCCTAAGTGAGAGAAATTTCGCCTAAGCAAGGAGGTCTAACTTAAGTGAGAACTCGTAGTGATGAATTGTACCCTCTATTCGCATTCTCGCCCAAGCAAGGAGAGTCTAGCTTAAGTGAGGGGACCCTGTCGCCTGAGTGAGACCTCTTAGCTTAAGTGAGAATGAGGCAAATTTGCTTCAAACTTTGTGATTTCACTTGTGGATTGATTGAATTATTCTTAGAAGCATGAACTTATGACTATGCATGCATTATGGGATGTTATGAACTAGAATTGTTGTGCTTGGTATGAAATGAAACAAGAATTGGTTGGTTGTTTGTGCATTGGCATGAGATTATAATGCTTTGTGATAACATGTGGATTTGGTGTGAGAACATGCATGTGGTATGAGTTAGACGTAATTCCATGAGTCTCTTGGGAGACCTTATAGTGGTGTTGTAGTGTATGTAATTAGATATAGATGCAAGCAAGGTTGCATCCTTTCACTCTAAAGAATTAGTCAAACTCACAAAGAGAAGACTAATTCAAGTGGTGAGAGTAGCAGGAGGTCCTAGTCTCTGATAGGATAATAACCTTAGATGATCATGGACTAACCTTGTGCGTGGTAAGGTGAAACCCATTGGTAATGGCTCTACAGAGCAATAGAGGCCACCACAAGTGCAAGTATCTAGTGAATCTGATCTCTTTACATGTATCCAGATAATTGAGTTTGAGAGTCTTAATTGTTTGCTATCACATGCTTTGTATGCTTACTGATTCAATTGTTTATAATTTGCCTGCTCATTTATATGTTAAAAAATTATTTTTCTCTAGCTTACCCTTCTTTTCTTTTTGTGTATGTGTTCTCTGCTTGGCTTTTTCTTTTTGTAATGATCACCAACTACTTGGTGTGAGCAATGGAGTTTCCTAGGGATCATTCATATGGTGGTGATGCTGCTGTCTGGGTTGGGCATGTAGCTCATGCTCTTTTAGAGCACCATTTGCAGAATTGTGTTATTTTGTAATCCCTTGCTTTGCGAGCAATCCTTTTGGAAAATTGTTGCTCTTGTTTCTATTAAGTTTATGGAATTCGTTTGTGCCTTAGATTTTCCTTTCTAGTATACTTTGGAATAACTGCAATGGCTTATCCTTTATAATTTTGTTGTGTGCTCTATTTCATATTATAATATGTGATATTTTGTTTATTAGAGTTATCCATTAAATGGGATGTCACAAAATGAATATTGGGAAAACATTTGGGGGGCCAATGCCCCCTGGACCATAACTAAAGTTCGCCACTGAGTATAACTAATCAAGATCACATCGGTTGTACAAATCTTCAACATAAGCAACAACATTACCCAAAAGAAAAAGTCCATCAATGAGAAAAAGCTTCCAACCTTCATACAAATAAATTATAAAAGAAAAACAAATACAAAAGGTTGAGCATTGTTAGGAGTAAGGCAATAAAGGAAAGAATAAAGGAGAGAAAAATAAACAACACAAAGAATTTAATGTGGTTCGGCATACAATGTGTATGCCTACGTCCATGACTACACTAGGAAGTATTTTTATTTTTTGGTGTATATAAAGCTTTACAAAGGCCAGTTGAGGCAATGTAAAGCCTCAACTTAGTTGTTGTGACAGTCTTGGTCAACATATCAGCTGGATTCTCTACCCCTGGAATCTTCAACAAAAACAAGTCTCCATCATTTATCATGTTTCTAATAAAATGATACTTCAATTCAATGTGCTTGCATCTAAAATGAAGAATTGGATTTTTAGCAAGACAAATAGCACTTTGAATGTCACTGAACAACAAAGAGTCATCTTGCTATTTCCCCAATTCTTTTAGAAGATTCTTCAACTATATCATCTCCTTTATTGCTTCTGAGATGGCTACATACTCAGCTTCAATGGTTGAAAGGGAAACTCTTCCTTGAAGTTTAGACTTCCAACTGATAGTTGTACCATCCAACGTAAAAATGTAACATGTTATGCTCTTTCTACCATCCAAATCACCTCCCAAATCAGCATCAGAAAACCCCTGTAAAGTGAGATTACTTCTTCTAAAAGACAAATGCATCTTTGAAGTGCCATTCAAATATCTCAATATCCACTTCACGCCGTCCCAATGCTCCTTTATGGGATTTGATAACCTACTCACAACTCCCATTGCTTGTGCTATCTTAGGTTTGGTGCAAACCATAGCATACATCAAGCTCCCTACTGCAAATGCATATGACACTTTAGACATGTGACTTTCTTCTTCCTCTATCTGAGAAGATTGCCTTTTTGAAAACTTTAAGTGAGTTTCCAAAGGTTTATTCCTAGTTTTAGCATTTCCAACATTAGACCTGCTAAGCAATTTCTCTATATATTTTTACTAAGATAAGTTCAAAATACCTTCAGATCTATCCCTGAAGATTCTCATACCAAGAATTTGCTTGGCTGGACCAAGATTCTTCATTTCAAAATTTTCTGACAATGTTTCTTCAACCAGTCAATTTCTTCCATATTAGCACCAACAATCAAAATGTCGTCAACATACAAGGAAGTAATGATATAGCTGTCAACATATTTCTTCACGTAACAACAATGATCTTCTTCACATTTGTGAAATCCTAAGTTTTTCACAAACTCAATAAACTTCTTGTACTATTGTTTTGGTGCTTGTTGCAATCCATACAAACTTTTATGAAGTTTGCGTACAAGATTCTCTTTGCCTTGTACTTCAAAACCTTTTGGTTGTGCCATAAATATTTCTTCCTCAAGATTCCAATGTAGGAATGCAATTTTCACATCTAACTACTCTAGATGAAGATTTTTTGCAGCTACTATACTCAAGATAACTCTGATGGTAGTCATCTTGACAATTGGAGAGAAAATTTTTTGTGAAGTCAATTCCCCGTCTCTATTGGAACCCTTTTACTACAAGTCTAGCCTTATATCTTTTGCTGCCATCTAGTTCTTCTTTTAACCGATAGACCCATCTGTTTTGCAAAAGCTTATTTCCTTCTAGTAGCTTGGTTAAAAACCATATTTTATTCTTGTGAAAAGACTTTATCTCTGTTGACATGAGAAGCTAAGGTGGTTTTCTTCTTGAAGATTTGATGAACATTGAATGAAGCTCTTTTGAACTATCTTGAAGCCAATACCATTGGAATGAAGCCTACATTGATGAAGGAAAGGAGAATTAATGATATCCATGGTGATCAAGGCTGGAACGTGTGCTCTCCATGTAGTTACATCATTAAGAAAGTGTACTTGTAGTTTGTAATTCATGTTGTAGACCTTAAATCATTAATTAGATGTAGTTTGGTCTTTGTTGTGTTTTTAATCTGTTGAATGGTTTTTCAACAGGTTAAAATGTCTCTTTTAATCTGTTGAATGACTTTTTAACAGGTTAAAAGGTTGGCTGCAGTAGTCTTAAACTGCAATAAATTCAATCAGTTGATTTAGTTTTTAATCAAATGATTTCACTTAAGTCAAGTAAAATCAACCGATTGATTTGAAAATCAACCGGTTGAATTTCGTAACAGTTTGACTATAAAAGCTGAGATTTTCAAAAGAGAGTTCAGTTGATCATTTTAGAGCACGATTTGGTTCTGGAAACGTGTGGAAACTCTCTCCTTCGTGATCATAGGTGTTGCAGCTGTTGAAGATTGATCTTGGATCAATTTTTGGAGCTTTTGGCTTAGTTTGAAGCTTGGGGAAAGTGGTTTGTGGTAGGCAAGGCTGTGCTACCACTAAGGTTTGATCTTTTCTCAAGCTTTGTGTGTGTGCCTGGTGATTTTCCAGGTCTGCAAGAGGGTTCTTGCTGTGCTGGTGTGATTCTTGTGTGATTCAAGAGTCTTTTGTGGTGTTTTTGCATATTTTGGAAGTGTAAGGGTGGATACTTTGTAAAACTTTTGAAATAGTGCAAAGTCAAGCTAAGGTTGCCTTGACAAACTGGATGTAGCTCAGGTTTGAGTGAACCAGTATAAAAATTCGTGGTGTCCTCTCTTCTCTAACCTTTCTCTCTTGCATTTTCATTTTAAAGTTTCAAGAACTTGTGCTTTAATAATCTTTTTCATGTTCTTGCATGTTTTCATAGCATCTGAAGC
>Ga0214544_1005662_pt1 | contig 23961 bp, 12 predicted proteins | sample CNSS3metaG_FD_160074 | JGI IMG/M metagenome (GOLD analysis project Ga0214544, IMG submission 160074) | Root nodule microbial communities from cowpea collected in UCLA plant growth center, Los Angeles, California, USA - CNSS3 | ecosystem: Host-associated > Plants > Roots > Nodule | place: USA... | reverse complement strand
TATATATATATATATATATATATTGTAAAAGTAAATAGAGATTGATATGTATTGCATAAAGAGTCAAAATCTTACACTAACAATTTATGCATCAATTCAGTAAGATACATTCAAATACACGATTTGTACTATGATATATTAAACATCTAATCCTTACATATTTTTTCATCTTTATATAAAATATTTTATATACTCATTGTTTATTTGATACGGAGATACTTAATTAGGTTTGGAGACATTCAACTAAATAAGGCATCATTATTTTAACATTTTAATTATATTAACAGTTTAAAATTCATCAACAATTTTTTATCCCCAGAAAATTTATTAAAAAAATAAAAAATACAAAACATGCGAAAATCAAAATAATTCTATAATAAAAATTACACTTCACAAAATATCTAAACTTATCTTACTCAAATATCTACTATATATGGATCTTCCTATCATGCTATATGCAACAACAACTACTGTGAAATTATGAAAAGTCTGAATATGGATACTTCATGTATCAAGGCACAAATTCAAATAAATTAAGATAGATCAAGAACAAAATAAGGATTGACAATGAATATTTATTATAAATTAAGACCATTATACTCTTTATATGCCACAAAGTATATGATATCATATTGAGGTGAATAAATACTATCAGTAAATCCATCATGTTGAAACCAACTTTGTCTAATATTAATACTAAAGTTGCAAAATTTATTTCATAAAATACCATGATTTGGTGGGAGTCTTCTAATTTTATGGATTACTTATTCCCTAATTAGATGAGGATATATCCAACTTACATGACATGACTCTTAAGGGTTAACTTCTTCTAATATGATTTCTAAATATTACATATTTTCGGATGTTTTTTTACGCAAGATTTTGGATGAAAATACTAATTAAAAATAGTTAATTATCCTTGTTAAAATATAATTTAACTTTACGAGAAAGATGGGGAAAGCAAAGAAATATTTGGTTGATAATAATTTAGAACAAATTAACTACATCATGATCAACCCCTACCTAAATTAAAGTGGTCAACTAATAACATCGACTTAGACCGCTTAAAGTTAAAGTCAACGGTCAAAAAATATTTTCAAACGACCATCGAAGCAACTTGGTGATTGGCCATTTGTTTATTTTTGATTTATTTTTTGGATTTTTCATATAAGATAATATAGTTAGGCTAGTGTAGGAGGGAATATAGCTTATAAAATTTGGCAAATTGCTTTTGAAAGTTACGTAGTTTTCGGCTAAGATATGTATCACTGCCTAACTTTTGTAACCTTCTAAGAAATGCTGTTATTGAAACCACATAGTTACCGTTGCAATATATGACCAAAACCCTAGTTTGAAAATCTCTAGTGTTATTAGTTACGTACCTTTGTTCTAGTTAATCACAATAGTGCTTTATGTTTTCTTCAGAAGTAGTACACTGTTGAATTAATGGTACCTATTTAATATCTAATTTCTAACTAAACATTAATTAAAACAATATTCCCCTATTATATATCTTTTTTCTTTTATATACTACCTATGTATTATTCACTCAATTATTTAAATTTAAAACCATTAAGTTAGTCTCGTACCAATTCTTCACTCAACTATTTATATTCAAAACCATTAATCAAATTAGTCTAATATTAATTTCGTGTTTTGGTGTTGCATGATTCTTTATCGTATAAAGTTAAAGTAATATTAGCTAAATGATTGGATCGAGTTACTCTTACAAACTTTTTGGGTAGATCAATGAAGAAAAGGAAGGAAGTTACATTGTTTAGATTTAACATGAGAACGAATACAAAGTCAAGAATGAATGCGTGTGTTGGGTACCTGCTTGTGATTATTTATTACCTCTCTTAAAATTCCACAAATTTATTTTTTGTTAATTTCTTGTCAATGTACAATTTTATAGCATATGTTAATGATGAGGTTCAAAGCAACAATGATTAAAGTATATTATTTTGGAACTCAAGTTGAAAAAAAGTAAGCACAGATGATTTGAAATGTTATATCGTAACTAGTATATATGTTATGGTGCATGTGTGGTCTGTTTTCTTTTTCTTATTTATATGATCGCCGTAACTTGTGGAGACTTGTGTGTGATCATACTTCTTTGGCAGAGGGGGAATAAAAAAAGGTGAATCAAAATAAATAACAAATAAAATAAAATTGAAAGGTGTTGGAGTGAAGAAAATAGGAAAATAAGAAGTGAAATAATGGATAAAAATAGATAAAAGGATAAAATAAAAAAATATTTGTGGAATTCAATCAAGTTTTAGAATACTATTGTTTTAATTTTTTTTCTTTCTATTTTTACTCTTTTTCCTCTTATTTTTCTCCTATCAAACCAAAGATTTATATATATATATATATATATATATATATATATATAGGGATGTCAACAGGGCGGGTAGGGTACGGGTAGTAGCTCCCCCGTACTCTACCCGTTGGATAAATATTCGCCCCGTACCCATACCCATATCTGTCGGGTATCCGTTATGCGGATACCCGTCTATTTTTTTCATATCCGCGGGTACCCGCGGGTATTTACAAAAATATTTTAAAAAACAAATATTTAACCATAATTAGTGCTTGGATCAACAAACTCACTTTCTCCGATTGATTCTTGAAAAACAAACAAATAAAAAATCAAGAACAATTTATATTTTAGTTTAGTTTTGATTGAAATATTAAAGAAATTACTAACTTCATCAATGTCCACATCTTGCAACATTGCATAAAGTTTCATATTGTCCAATTTTAATCTAGAAGAGCATGAAAACATAAGAAGTTCATTAAAAAATTCTAACAATCACTTAATTAAAGTATATAAGTAAAATTGTTAATTTCATTACCTTTCATATTGGTCCATAACCAGTCTTGGAGACACATCAATGCCTCCATAGTATCTGGAAGTAACCTACTCCGATGTGGGGTAAAAATCCGACCACCATTATTGAATGAAGACTCTGAATGTTTTTTAATAATATATATATATATATATATATATATATATATATATATATATATATGAGGGTATTTTTCTGCATTAAAGTTTAGCGGGTACGGATATCCACGGGTACGAATACTATGATACCCGTACCCGCCCCGTTAACATGTGGGTATCAAAAATACCCGTACCCGCGGGTAGCGAGTATCCATTTTTAATATCCATTTCCTATCCGTTGCGGGTTTTATCCGCGGATATCCGCGAATACGGATTTTTTTGACATCCCTATATATATATCTTAAGGTTGTATTTTTATTGTAGCTCGATTATTAATTTTAGGTTAAAAATCCTTTTTTGTCTCAATTTTTGGCAAGTTTTGTCAAATAAGTCATAATTTTGTTTATGTGTTCAAATAGGTCTCAATTTTCGTCAATTTTGTTCAATTTGGTCTTTTTTTTTTGCTAACACCGTTTAAATCATTGACAGTCATGAACATTAATTGTCACGTGTCACTTGTGGTTTTTTGATTTTTTTTAAATTTTTTAAATTTTTTAAAAATTTTAAAATATTTTTAATTGTTCACGTGTCAACCCAACAGCGTGCCACGTGTCAGAGTCAATGTTTTATATTCAATTTAGTGACTAAATCATATGGTCTATTAGTGACAAAGAAATTTGATTTTTTAAGCCAGGAGTGACTTGTTGTTTAAAGAATACTCATGTTAAGTTAGGAGTAACTTATTGTTAAAAAAAAAAACTAAATAGGGTTAGGCATGACTGAATACGATCCAAAAGAATACTTGGGGCTTTTAATCAAGAGTGACTAGCTGTCATAGAATACTTTATGGGGTTAGGGAGAAGTGGCTGTGATAAAAAGAATACTTTTGTACTATGCATCATTAGTTTACCTATTGTAACTTGACTATTTTGTCAAGAATTAGACATAATCTTTGCTATGAATAAACCAACATAAAAATAATGAGTAAATCTTTTCTCCTTAATCTATTATATTGCATGGTATATTATCTGTACTAACCTAAGAAGGAAGAATCTTTTGAACTTAGCCTTTTGAGAAAGGTTTTGATTGATAATATTTCAAATAGAAAATTACGATCTAATTGCACAATATCATATGTGATGAATGTCAAGATGACACGGGAAAATTTGAGAAATTCTTTTAAAACATAATTTAACCCCCCTTATTGATTTTCTTATGTTTTCTATAATTGGTATAAGAGCTTAAGCTGCTCGAAAGGGTTTGACACCTGACAACATTTATAGAAAAGATCTAATATATAAAGTAGAGTCATAATAACTAATCATGAAAGTAACCTTCCTTTCTCGACCTCTGATGTTCTTGGAAGAATATTTTCCTTATTGGAAAGATAGAATTGATATGTACATCAAGCCCACACAGTATCGACTAATTGTAAAAGGAGTAATGACTCCATTTTTATGATCCCCTCTAGTGACATATTGCTTCTTCTTAGGATTTCCATATATTCTATTCTTCATTCTTAACTCAACTTTGTAAATCAAAGGAAGTTTTGGAAGTTGATGCAATTGTGAACTGAGACACGTGTTTTATGGCTGAAAAGTGAACTAAGTGTAGTTTGACCTTTGGTAACTATTTTGCTAACAACTTTTTACACAGAAGCCCAATTGAGTTGATGTTTGTTGTGCTGGATATTAGACTCAAGCTTTGATCCCAATAGAAGGTTACAATTTTTGGAGCTTTAGTTTGATCACAACTCAAGTTAGAAGAGAATGGTAGTTTGCAAAGAACCAAGCCTAACTTAACCCGAAGTGTCTTCATATGCTCATGGAATTCAGTGCAATTAGAAATTCCCTTTCTGAACAAATTGAGGTTGGATTGCAGAGCACCAGAAAAGGCAAGATAAGAATCAAAAGTTCCATTTTAGCTGACAAAGAAATTAGAATGTTTGAATCTTTTCAAAATTTGGCCGGCTCAAGGGTAAAACACTCGTTTTAGGCTTCCAATAAAAGAAAGCCTCCAAAAAAAATTTACTACTAATATTTCTCTATTAAATTAGTTACAAAATTATGTTTAAGAAAAAAATCTAATTTTTTTAGTACTGATATACGTCTATTAAATTAATTATAAAATTATGTTTAAGAAAACAAGGCCTTAAAAAATATTTTTTTACTAATATAGCTCTATTAAAATAGTTATAAGTTTATGCTTGAGAATAAAATTTAATTAAATTATTCATAATATATGTTAATTTTGATGGGTATTAAAAATGATAATTAATGAGTTAAAACCTTTTCATAGTAAACTATAATTTTGTTAACGAAAAAGAGAATGATTAGTTATCTTTATTCTCTATAATCAATCTGAATTCTATTTTTTTTTTTATTTCTATGTGACTTCTCTATCCTCTCTTTACTTCCCTATCTTCTAATAGTCATTTTTTAGGGTTTTGACAGGTTACATTCCTTGAATCTCATGTTGCTTGCGTGTTCCAATTTTTTCATCGCCATTTATGATTAGTATGTTTTTTCTTACTATTGGTGTTGCTATTGTTTTTATTCTGTTTTGGATTTGTAATAAAATTAGAACTGCATTTCTTTTGCCCAGTATTCTTTGTTAATGTTTTCTTCCATCTTGTGCATGTTCTTTATGTCTAAGATAACTTGATTTTTTTTTCATTTTACAATTCTTGTCCATTTTATGTTATAGATGATTTGCTTGTTCTCTCATTATCTTGAATCAATGCCATGTTAGGTATGAAGAAACCAAGCAAACCGAAATTAATTTTTGAGCGATTCCTCATGGCGGTACCACCTAAGCTATCTAGGCAAGAGTCATTCGAGATATAAAGAAGTGGTACTGACTACACATATGCCACTTAAACAGATGAACCGTATAGGGGGAGTACATTGGATTGGGAGAATCAATGTTTAATTAAAGGTGCGAGTGGTACTATCGTTTCTAATGTGTGCTATAATATTGCATTCTATTTTGTTGATGTGATGTGGCTCTTGGAAGGGGGGGGGGGGGGGGGGGGAGGAGGAGATGAATAGAGTCTGGAAAGCAAATTCAAAAACTATGCGTACAAGTATAAAATTACAAACAAATTAACTACTTAAAAATAAATGTATAGGGATAAAGAGAATGCACATAACATATTTATACTAGTTCACCTCCACCCGAGGCTACATCTATTCTCTTAAGCAACCTGCTTAAGATGTTCCACTCAAAAAAACTTTGATTAGTAATGAGTATCACCCTCTCCAGGTTGCTTAAGTTTTAACATCTCCAGGTACACAAGTTCAAAACCACTTCAGGACAGACCAAATATCAACCACTTCAAGTATCCTTCTCAATCTCCTTTGAGATCAAGAACTCCTAATTATAACAATAAAAAAATGACACTCTCAACAAGAGTGTACAACATAACTCATAGGTTAGAACTTCACTCAATGAAGGATATTACAATATTCAAGCTCTTAACCCAATTTCTCTAAGACATTATTCATATGAAAAATTCAGACTAATTTGTTCTTTCCCTTTTCTCCTATGTGTATTCTTGTCAAAAGGTTATACTTTAACTATATATATGTTTCTTCAGCCAACCATTGAGAATTCGAGTTGCAACTCTTCATTGAAATCTTCTTCATATGGAATGATTTCATTAATTCTTTAATTTGATTCTTCATTTTGAATCTTCAATGTCATTCTTCAAGATTTCAATTCTGAATTAGTTGATGCTCTTTTAGAACATCTTCTTTACTTTAGTAATTGAATTCAAACTTATTTTGAATTGTACTCTCTTCAACGTTCACAATTCGTCTTATTATGGAAACTTTGTGCAACTTGATTCTACATTTGAATCGTTAGAGCAATATACTATTCAATCAATCTAATAGTTCATTCAATGATTATTTCTTTAACTCATTGTTTGACCTTTTGATTTTGAAAACTTTCTTGTTCTAAATTATAACTATCATAAGAGAATTTTCTATGAATGTTGTAATTCATAAGATTTAATCTCTACTTTAATAAGTTTGATAAACATATTATTTCACATGAATAATCAGAGATCATAGCATATAACAGACCATCAAAGCGCATTATCAATGTTTCAACAATAAAGGTCGTCTAAATCTTTGGTAGTCTAATGACTTAAGCTATCTTGGGTCGTCTAACCCTTTTGGTCGCTTGACACGTTGGTCATCTAATGGCTTAAGCTGTCTTGGGTCGTCTAACCTTGGTCATCTAAGTTATTTAACACCCAATCGTCTACCACAATCACTTAGGTTGTCTAGAGACTTAAGTTTTCTAATGTTTTAACTTGATGATTGCCACTGTTGGACTCGTCTAACACCTTGACTTATCTAATCATTGGACTTGTCTAATGTTAAGACTTGGTCTTTACATTTACCAAACTTCTTGCTTTCAGTGACACACACAATGTGTGAATGTTAATCGTTTAAGCACATGCAAGCAACAATGCATATAATATATTTTCATCTTCGAAATACTTTCATGAATTCCTTAATCTTATCATCTTTATTAGTCGTTCTCTTTTAGTAATCTAATCACAAACTTTATTTCTAACAAGAGCCTTACTCATCTGGTAGACATCAAAACCATATTGATTGTTGGGGCATGTCTATTTTAGCAATCTTCTTCTTTTTGATAATGACAAAACCATTCATTAATAATTCATCATATTAGTATCACAACACATAATTGATCAATGATATATTAGGTTAAAATAGATTAAAATGTGTTAGATTAACAATATAACAATTTATGTTAACATTTATAATTGGTTAGCATAATCTCAATTATTAGAATGTGAAAGATTATGATTGTTGTGTTAGAGTTAATAGGCACAAGATCACAAAGGGGAATTAAAATTAGTCAAATTATACTAAAATCATTATTAAATCTAATATGTTACGATGAATTAAACCAAAGTTGGAATAAAGCAAAAAGACTTTAAACAATTTTTTTTTTCAAAACATTAAAAACATTTAAAAGTAAAAAGACCGAACACCTAAAAACAAAAAGTCCAAAAGATTCAAAACTGCAAAAACTGAAATCTTTAAACATGTTCTCACTTTGTTTAGCTTTACTTTTCCCTCTTTCTTTTCTTGTCCCCATTTTTGTTATAATAAAAAAGATATAGATGTAAAAGGTGTCATCATTGTTACAGGGTAGGCTTGGGTGAAGAAGGGGTGTGACGAGGATAATATATATGATGTATACCTTTCTTGTGGTTCTAGGAGTTTTAGGCTAGGGAAAGTTTGGTATGTGAAGGGATTTAAAAACCCGCATGGAAAGGCAACATGTGTAGAAGGTGGTTCTGGTTTGATGCGAGTGTCATAAAAACGGAGAGGCTTCTTATTTTGAAGATGACGAGGATAGTGAAAATTGTGGTTTGCGACGTGTCATACAATTTTTACGTATACTAGGTTTGCATAAGGACATGGCTTAAAGGATTTTGTCTGGTGAGAGGGGAGAATATTTTTATTAGAGTTCATTGTCACAAGTATATCTAGGTTAAGAGGAGAGGTGCGATTGTGTATGTACCAATGATTGGAATAAATAGACATAGGTCAAACTTTAGAAAGGATGTAGCTTAGACATTTTAAGAAGGAATGTATAATTTGCAGTACTCAATTTTTAAAATCTTTGAAAAACAAAAAACAAGTTAAATCATTTTCAAAAAGAGAATCATAACCATTCTAAACTATATAGATTTTTTCAATTGTTTGAAGTAAAAGATATTTTCATCACACTTCATTTTCCAAAATAAGGAAATATGGTATAAGAAGTTTTTGGAACCAAAGCGATAAATATCAATCAAATAAACATTAAGTATTAATCATAATGAAATATGCATATTGTCTGAAGGCAATGCATGGCTATGAAAAGGCCATTAGAATGCACGAAGTAGAGCTATATGTGCATGTGATATTCTAATGTAACTTATATGCATCAAATTACTTAAATGTGTTTGATGCATTTATGTGTGTCTAACCGAACAAATGCGTCTGATAAGCTAATGCTACATGCACCTAATGTAGTAATATGTGTCTATCATGCTAAAATGTTGCTACTGCTCATCACATTACATTAATCATTCATTTACTGGAGTCATTCCTAGAAGGTTCATATGATTAAATCACTCTTCGATAAGATCTTTTGTAAATATATCTTCTAATGAATTATTTATTGAAACGAAATTTAAATCAATAATAATACCCTTTTGAACATAGTCTCTAATGAAATGATGCTTAATTTCAATGTGCTTTGCCCTAAAATGCAAGAAAACATTCTTAGCTAAGTTTATGGTAGCATTATTATCATAGAGTATAGGGAAGTTACTCTTGTTTATATTGTAGTCCTCCAATTGATTTTGGGTCTAGAGGGGAAATTGATATGTATTATGCTTCAACATTTGATAGAGGAATTGTTCTTTACTTTTTACTACACCATGTGATTGGATTTCCACCAATGAAGTGACACCCATTAGTGCTTTTTTGGTTCTACGTTGTTTTTTTCATAGTCAACATCACACTATCACTACAAAGTATAACTTTCTCAATTTTTGTAGCAGAGACCAAGATTAAAAATACCTTTAAGATATCTAAATATTCTTTCGACAACACTTTAGTATAGACAACTAAACATCAGGTCTAGATGTAGTGAGATATAACAATGATCCTACCATCTTCCTATATTTGGTATAAAATCTATAGACTAAATAGGATAATCAAATGCAATAAAAATAATACAAGACAAAGATAAACAAAGTAAATAAGGGATTAGATAACAAAATAATAAATAAAAGAAAGAAATAAAATTAGAAAAAGATAAAAAGAGATAAAAATAATACTAAAGAAAATAGGTTGATTCCACTACTTTTTCAAAATAGGATTCATCATTGGTAATCTAAGGATTATCGTTCAATTAATTATTTTCTTAGATTTTCAAATTAATAAATGTAAATTCATAATTAATTTGTTGGTGTTCTCACTATTAACCAAAGTACATTCTCAATTAAAAGCAAAAACTTTGTAGATTAATCATAGTAAATTTAAGCAAAGTTCATTCTCAATGAAATATTACTATGCCTTATCATGTCCATTCTCTTACCTTTTATGCAAAGTAAAAAGTTAATTAATAAAAGTAGATTCTTGATTAATTATTATTAAAGTTTTCACCTTTAGTCAAAGTATATTATTTATTAGGAGATTTAATTCGCCATGTGCTTCTGATTCCGACTCATGTGAGTCTTCATCGGATGTCTCCACAACTCAAGATGATATGATCTTCTTAGCTTTTTGTTGGGTTTTAAGAGCTAGATTTATACCTTTTGACTTCTTCTCGTCACCTTTTAGAATCTGCTCATGAACAATGATAATTCATACAAGTTCTTCCAAAAAATTTTCTCTAGGTCTTTGGAATCCCTAAAATTTGTATCTTGTGCTCTCTACTTTTTTGTGGAGTGCACAAGATTTTATCGTTCACATCATAATTACAATTTCTAAGAGATCTTAGACTATTTAGTAAAGTTTGTAAGCGTGTAATCATAGACTTTATTGACTCATTTTCTTGCATAGTAAAATTTTCATATTAATGCCTTAAAATGGTTAGTTTACTCCTTATGACCTCTTTGGATACCTTATGAGCCAATGCTAAAGTATCCCACATTTCTTTAGTAGAATACATTGCATGTACTTTAGCAATTTATTCCTCAAACAGAGAAAAAATTACATAGTTCTTCAATTTTTCATTTAACTAATATACATATTTTTGAGCAATATCTACTTTTCCCCTTGGTAGAAATTCTCCTTCGTAATCTAGTAGAGAGGAAATACCTTTTGTCGATGATATCTAGCAAGTCCATATTCTTTACTTCCAAATATGCCAACATTCCTAATTTCCATAATTCATACTTTTCATCTTTAAAGAGTGTAGGGTGATTCGTTTGTTGGTTGCTTCCTTCCACTGAATTTGTTAGATCAATAGTCTCTCTTCTTATTAAGGAGTTCGGTCAAAGCTCAAGCTTTGGTACCACTTTCTGGTGTGATGTGGCTCTAGAGGGGGGGGGGAGGGGGAGATGAATAGAGTCTGGAAAACAAATTCAAAAACTACGTGTATAAGTATACAATTGCAAACAAATTAAATACTTAAAAGTAAAAATATAAGGATAGATAAAATGCACACAATAGATTTATACTGGTTCACCTCCACCCCAGGTTACGTCCAATCTCTAAGCAACCTACTTAAGAAGTTCAACTAATCTGCAACTTTATTTAATAATGAGTATCACCCTTGTTTCAACCTTTCTAGATACACGAGTACAAAACCTCTCTTAGCTATACCGAGTATCAACCTTTGCAAGTATACATCTCAATATCCCTTAAGATCAGGAACTCTCAGTTACAACAATAACCAAATGGCACTTTCTCAAAAGGACTGTACAATACAATTCACAGGTAACAACTTCACTTAGTAAAGGATATTACAATATTCAATCTCTCAATACAATTTCTCTAAGATTGGTATGTGAAATTCACAACGATAAAGGTAGAACTAGAATAGAAGTTAGAAGAACATGATATGGCTAAGAAGAAACTTAAAAGGGAATTAATGGATATAGGTATGAGTATGCCCATTACCCGCTTAATATAGGAAGAACGGGACAAACAATTTATATAAGTTGGGTGTATGGGTATGGATTTTTAGTCGAGAATGGAAATGAGATAATTAAATATGTCTTCACCCTTCCTACTACGATCCCTACTTAGAAGGTTTGAAGATCACAATTCATATCTAAAACCCTTTTGATACTAAAGTAACTACAGTTTTCTACAAGAAGTTTTGACATTTTAGAGCTAGTTAAAAGAAATAAAATATTTATAATTCTAACATAGTATCTAAATCTATTTTAAGTAATTAATTTTAGGTTTATTAAATCACTTATTATTAGATTGTTATTAAAGCATTTATAAATGTTAAGGTGTTAAGTTTCTTGGTATTTATGCTATAACTAGATCCCTATGGTCAAGGGAGACAAGTTCAAAACAACCTTCATAACAGAGTTGGAAAATTATTATTGTGAGGTTATGCCCTTTGGCTTGGAATGTAGGGGCAACTTATTTGCGACTCATGGATAAGGTATTCCATGATCTCATTAGATGAAGTGTGGAGGTGTATGTTGATGACTACCAAATGCATCATATATATGAAAATGATTTAGGTTCAAAGACTACATTATATCCTTTATCACACAATTCAGTTATACTTATCAGATTATGCTTTAAACTCTCAACAGGGAGAACATCTTTGATGTTGAAAGAAGATCCATTACTTATGGTCCTTGTTCCAAGAATTTTCCCTTTGTTGTTATCTCTATAAGTCACGATTCCTTCATTCTTCAAACTCAACTTTGTGAACTTTGCAAGATCACTAGTCATGTTTAGGGATGTCAAAAATATTCTTACCCGTGGGTATCCGCAGATAAAACCCGCAATGGGTAGGAAATGGATATTAGAAATGGATACCCGCTACCCGCGGGTACGAGTATTTTTTATACCCGCATGTTAACGGGGCGGGTACGATTATCATAGTATCCGTACCCGTAGATACCCGTACCCGCTAAACTTTAATTCACAGAAATACCCTTATATATATATATATATATATATATATATATATATATATTAGTAAAAACCATTCTGACATAATTTCAGCTTCAAGCATTGGTATGTTATCTTTTTCCAAGTACACTCTTTAACATTCTTCTCTTTCCCTTCTTTGAAATTGGACATATATATCAAACCTATATAGATAGTGACATTTATGGTATGTTTGTTGTCAAATGATGGAATCAAAATAAGAATACTTGGCACGTGGCAGTTGAGGTTTCTTATTTGATTATTTTTTAGGAATCAAGGAGAAAGTGTGCTTGTTGATCAAAGTACTAATTAAAGAATTTCCATTGTGTTGAACGTCATTTTATATTTATTTTTATAATTATTTGGACTATTATGAACTTGATTTTTTTTAACTTTATTGATAAGTTATGATATTGATGTATTTTATTTTATTTTATTTGAATTTATGATTAAATATTTGTTTTTTAAATAATTTTGTAAATACCCGCAGGTACCCATGGATACCTGTAGATATGAAAAAAATAGGTGATACCCACATAACGGATACCCGACAGATATGGTACGGGTACGGGCCGGATATTTATCAAGTGGGTAGGGTACAAGGGAGCTACTACCCGTACCGTACCTGCCCCATTGACATCCCTAGTCATGTTCCTAGAACCCACTGTTAAGATACCACAAATCCTTATTACTCTTTAATACCTGCAAAACAAATTTGTATTATGTGGTACCCTTAATAACTTGGGTCCAAACATGGTTAATCCTTTCTTATTCCTTTTGGGATCCATTTCAAAAATCGCATAGGCACATCACATTACCTAACATTGTAATTCTTCAAAACATGACCATTTTTCATACAATAATTGTAAGTAACAAAAGGCATATGATTCAATTTACTTATGGAAAAGAAAACTACGAAATTCTTGATTTTCTTTTTCAGAAACAAAATTGTATCCAATTCTAGCCTTTCCAAAATCACAATTCTGAGAGGCAAAAACAACTTCTAAAATTTCTTTTACTCTTGTGAATTCTGCATAAGTTTTTAAAAGCTAATTGACTTTGTTTTCCAAAACAGTGCGATTTTCACAAAGATTTGAAATCAATTGATTTTCATAACAACAAGTTGAATTGTTGTAAATCGTGTCTAGGTTTTCAAAATCAACTTTTAAATCTGTTAATTCTTTTTCTAGTAGATTAGTCTTGTTTTCTAGCTAGTTGTTTAAGCCTTTTAGCCGATTATTTATGACAACAATTTTATTTGCTTAAAATCATGCAATTCTTCAAAATCATGCGGTAATTGATAATAATAATTATTATCTTATAAGGACAGAGAACTTGCTTGACTTGATGATGATGACTCATAACCAACCATGAGACATAAGTTTGCTTCTTCACTTTGTTTTTGTGATGAATTACTTGTTAAATCATCATTATCATCCCAAACATTGTATGCATGTCTCTCCTTGAACTTGCTTTCCCATTCCATGTCAGAACCTTTATCTTTATTTTGGTTAACATTTGGACACTCAATTTTGATGTGTCATTGTTTCCCACAATTATAACAAATGAACATAGAAGTGCTATAAGATTCATTTTGTTCAAAATTATACCTCCTTTAATTACCTTTGTTACCTCTTCTTTTAAGATACTTTCCAAACTTCTTGACAAGGAGATTGAGATTTTTTCATTTTCACTAAACTCAACCACATCTTCATCTACCTCATCATTTATCTTGGTCTTAGACTTCAAGGCAATGTTCTTTACCATTTTCACACTACTCTCTAGTTCTTTCAACCTATTCATTTCAATCTCATGTTCTCTAAGCTTTCCAAACAAGGCAACAATAGTCATTGTTAACAAATCCTTTGATTATGAAATAGCCATGACTTTTGGTTGCCAACTTCTATCAGGACATTTCAATACCTTGATTTTTAGCTCCTCCTTGTCAAAATCCTTTCCCAAGCCAACGAGATGGTTAATAATATGTGTGAACCTTTCCTGGACTTCAATTATGGTTTCTCCTTGCTGCATTTTGAACAACTCATATTCTTGTATCATTGCATGCTTCCTTGCTCTCTTCACATAATTTGTTCATTCATGTGTAACTTCAAGCACATCCCACATGTCCTTTACAGAAACACATTGAGAAACTCTAAAAAACTCATAGCATTTTGATAAGTGTCTAAAATGCATAAAGTTTCCATATAAACATGAACTTATCATGTTTTAATTGATAATATTTTGTAACTAAACAACCCATTTTAGATTGTAATTACATAATGAGGTATTAAAAAGAAGAAAAATAAGAAATTAATGAATTTTTGATGATTTTTGCAGCAATTTCTCGAAGAATTAAAAATGATGCAGCTGAGTCCCAAAATTCACGGCTGAACTCGAGTAAGGTGGTCAAGGAAGGATCTAAAATATGACTTTTGGAGCTGAGCCACAACAAAATGGTGCTTAGCACTTAAGGCGGTGCGTGGCTGAGCCACAAGAGATGTGCTTAACATGTAAGGCGGTGCATGGCTAAGCCACAAGAAAATGTGTTCATCAGTTGAAGCAGTGCATGGCTGAGCCACGAAAGAATGAGCTCAACACTTAAGGCGATGCATGGCTCAACCACAAAAGAATGTGCTCAGAATTTAAGGCGGCGCATGACTAAGTGCCAAAAGTTGGGCTAAGCACCGCCCAAATATTTCTATAAATAAATACCTTGGGTTCTCATTTAAAGCATTGACTGGAGGCTCCAATATGTAGCAATATGATAGAATAGGTTCTGTGAGGCATGAGGGAGGTGCTTAGTGTAAATCTTATTTGTATATGTGTGTGAAATGTCATGGAATATGTAATGGCTTGTTGGTGGTGAATATGCTTGGTGATTGTAAGGATGGGAGTTCGAGTCTTGGCTAGTGCTAAATATTCTTTTTTTTTTTGCGCTTGCTTATTTTTATTACATTGGTGGATGACCTAGGAACCCTAGTCGTCTTTAGAGAAGTTATGGAAGTTATTGAGCAGAAACCTCCAGGTTAATGTCACTTGAATGGCAATTAAGCCATTTCCGTTTTAATTTATTTTATTATTTTTTTAAGGCTAAAAAATTAAAGGAGAAGGGTGCTTTACTAGAACTCGGAAGGGTTTTTCATGTGGGCACTAGGGTAGACTTGTGGGAGCACCAAAACTGGACCTAATGGGAGTTTAGAAGGCTAGGAAGGGTGCTTAGTGGTAGAGGCAAAGGCTAGAAAATTTTATGTGTAAGAAGGAACACTAGGAGTGCGTTTGGAGTGGGAATTCCAAGTAAGGAGAGTTGTATTATGTGTTTAATTTATAAACTGTGTGTTTTCATGGTGTGCAAGAGCATGGGTGGCTTTTCAATTTCAATTTTTCGTTGGTTCGCATTTTTTGGGTTTCTTCCCAGAAATCGCCAGACAACGTTCTTGGGTCGCCAAGTGGCACATGGAGTGTTGGTTGTTTTCTCTGTTTTGGTTGGTGTTGTGGCAACATTTGATCTTTTGAGAATTTTTTTTATCCATGTTTGAGTGTATATTGTTATAAAACGTTTGAAATGCCACTGTTGTGATGATACACTAGTGAATCATTGAATGAATGGGCATGAGGGTTCACTTTGGGCTTGTGGAAGTATTGAAAACACGATGATGATGATGATGATGTTTGATGTCCAGGTTTGAAAAGGTTGTTATGTCATCTTTGTATGAATTTAATTAAACATGTATGGATGTTGGAAGCATGATTGATTGATTTTCCATGAAATTAGATGTGTGGGTTGCGTATTTGGGTTTTTAGGTTTCTGTAGGTGAAGAGATTTTGGATTCTTTACATGAATCTTGATGCATTGCTTGGTGGTAGGCAGGCACCGACAAGCGACACCCTGTGCGCAACAATGTGTTGTGTTTTGTTGTGCTTGATGCATGTTAGCGCGAATTGGGCTGCTTTGTGAATGTTTAAATTATGAATACGCATGATATTGATTTAGTAAGGCCGAATTACTATTGTTTTGGTAGTTTAGTGTATAAACGAAAGTGGGTATGTAAGTTAAACTTGGGTTGGCATGAGGGACTGAATTAAAAGAACTATTGCAGATATTGTTTTGGTTGGGCTATGCTTTTGAATGGTTTGTATGAACTGTTATGTTACTGTTTATGAGTTAGACTATGAGCATGAATAACTCCTTGATAGTTTCATGTGTTGATATCATTCAAAGCGGTGAATGCATGTATGGAATTAAGATTGATGCATATGATTTGTGTTGGTGCACTTGAGTCATGTGAAGACATATGAATATGTGTATTGCAATTATGCATTCTACATTGGGTGATTGGTACATATGAAATATATTTTGAGGTGTAAACTAGTAGTTTGATACTGCTAGTATAGCGCCTGGCGACGCGGCTGGACCACCAGGTGATGGGCGAGAAAGGAAGGGCCTAGAAGGTGTGGCGTCAGGCGGTGATACTGAATCGCGAGCCGATTTGAAACAAGAAATTGCCAGGCGACGCTTTTGCTTTGTCAAGCGATAGTCCATGGGCAGGATGTGGGTTTTAGGTGTTTTGCATGCGTAAGTGTGATAGGCTAGTGATTTTTTCTCACTAAGAAATTGGGTTTATGATATGCTATGTATGATTATGGGTGTTGGGTGATGAGATAAGAATCCTATGGGTTCCTCATATATTATGCTTGAATGTATTACGAGTGGGGAGGTTCGTAATTGAGTTTAGACGAGTGATAAATACAGGCATGGAGGTTTGTATTGGTGGTACTCTTTGTTGACATGTGAAGCCTGGGTGGTGTGTCTCATGAAGATTTGATGAAGCTTTGTTGAACTACTTGGAGCCATTGCTTTGGAATCGTGCCTACATTGATGAAGTTATCGAGATTTGATGGTATTCATGTTGAACAAACCTTGAACGTGTGCCCTCAACATGAATCAATCATTAGGAAAGAATGCTTGATGTTTGTAATTCACATTGTAGACCTTGTAGCATTAGTTTGATGTATTTGGTCTTAATTATGTTTTTGAATCTGTTGAAATATTTTTCAACGGGTTAAAAGTGTCTTTTAATTTGTTGAATGGTTTTTCAACAGGGTAAAAGGTTAGCTGCAGTAGTCTTAAATTGTGACTTATTCAATCAGTTGATTTATTTTTTAATCGATTGATTTCACTTAAGTCAAGTGAAATCAACTGATTGATTTGGAAATCAACCTGTTGAATTTCGTAACAATTTGACTATTAGTGTTGTGATTTTCGAAAGAGAGGTGCCGAAACCATTTTTTAGCGCGAAATTGTTTTGGAAAGCTGTGGATTCTCTCTCTTTCGTGATCATTCAGATTGCAGTTATTGAAGATTGATCTTGCATCAATTGTTGGAGCTTTTGACTTGTGTTTGAAGCTTGGAGAAGGTGTTGGTGGTAGGCAGGGTTGTGTTACCACTGAGGTTTGATCTTTCTTAAGCTTTGTGTGTGTGTGCCTAGTAGTTTTCTAGGTCTACAAGAGGTGTCTTGTTGTGCTATTGTGATTCTTGTGTGATGCAAGAGTCTTTGGTGTGTTTTGCTTATTTTGAAAGTGTAGAGTGTAAACTTTATAAATCTTTTGAAATAGTGCAAAGTCAGGCTCAGGTTGCCTTGACAAACTAGATGTAGCTCAGGTTTGAGTGAACCGGTATAAAAATCTTGTGCTCCAATCTTTTCTCTAACCCTTCTCTCTTGCATAATCATTTAAAGTTTAAAGAACTTGAATTTAAATAATCTTTTTCATATTCTTGAATGTTTTGGTGGCATCTGCAACATTGAGCATTTTTGCATAATCAATTAGAACCTATCTTGACTGTTCTTTTTCATTGTTCTTGCTCCAAATCGTAAATCTGCATTTCTATATTTTTCCCAGTATTTCAGTCGATTATTTTTTGTTCCAATCGATTGATTATACTAGAACGACATCTATTTAGTAAAATCAATCGACTAACTTTGTTTTTGACCGAATGAAAGTATATTGTCGAGTGGTTTTTTGCATCGAAACTTGGTGATCAAATTGATTCAATTAAAGATAGTTTTTAGACTTTAAAGATTGCCTAAAGTTTTAACTAGCCAATTAAACCCCCGCTTCTTGGCATTTTAACCATTTCAAAACTTACAATTGGTATCTAGAGCTAGGTACTTGAAATTTGCTAAAGTAAGGTCCTAATTCTATTTTTGAACTACTTGAAATGGCTGAAAATAAGTTACCCTTTGCTGAAGGTGCCTCAATTCATAGACCCCCTATGTTTAATGACATTAATTACCAATTTTGGAAAATTGGGATGAAAATCTTTATTGAATCAATAGATCAAGGGATATGGGATGCATTCATAAATGAACCATATACTCCTAAGCATATTGTTGCAAATGTGCAGGTTGATAAGCCTTGAACTCAATGGACTGAGGAAGAAAGGAGGAGAGCCCAATATGATTCCAATGCTAAGAATATCCTCATGTCATCTCTCAACATGGATGAGTTTTTTCGTGTTTCACAATGCTAGAGTGCCAAGGAAATGTGGGAGGTTGTTAAAGTGACTCATGAAGGAACCAATGATGTTAAGAGAGCAAGGAAGCATACCTTGATTCAAGAGTATGATCTATTCAAGATGCAACAAGGATAATCTATAGCGGATGTACAAAAGAGATTCATTCACACAGTCAACCATCTCATGGGTTTGGGTAAGGAATTTGACAAAGAGGAGTTAAACATAAAGGTGTTGAAGTGTTTTGATAGATCTTGGCAACCAAAAGTCACGGCTATATAAAAAATAAGAGACTTATCTACATTGACTAGAGCTGCATTGTTTGGCAAGCTTAGAAAGCACGAGATTGAGATGAAAAGGCTAAATGAGCTAGAGTCAAGTTAGAAAAAAGTAAGGAACATAACTTTAAAGACTAGCACCAAGAAGAATGAGGAACCTGGGGATGAGGTGGCTGAATCAAGTGATAGTGAGAACTTGAATCTCCTTGTCAAAAAGTTTGGTAAGTATCTCAAAAGGAAATGTAGCAAAGGTAATTGTACTACACCTAGGCGGCTTAGCCCGACTATAGCCATAAGATCCATCCACATAGCTGCCAAGGACGCAAATAATCACCATACGTATGCCAAGCAAATGAAAGTAACCAGCCTAAACCGTTATAAGAGCAACCGGTCTAAGCCACTAAAGAACTAACTTGCCTAAGCCGGTATCATAAAGAAACTAAGCGAGAACTTAGCAAATTCTTAGCATTACCAGCAAAACCCCTAAGGCCCGCGATAATCGAACTAAGTGACCTGGACTAAGGCCCAGACCCACCTACGACCCAAACATAGGCCCGACCCATGACGTGGCCAGACATAATTAAAAATCTATAAATATGCATGGACCCCAGCAATTAAAGGTACGCATTCATTACTCCCTTAATTACAAGATTTGACTTTCTGAGAGTTTTTGCTGACTTGAGCGTCGAAATCTCTTCTGCAGGTAACCCCTCTCGGGTCCAAACCAGTTCAAACCGAGACACTATTGAGGAGATTGCGGATTGAGGTAAGGTAACGCTTGTATCTGACTTATCTTATTTGTTCTCCGCAGGAACAGTAATCTTAAGAGGTATACTTCCAAACAAAATGAATCAAACTCTTCCAATTTTACTTGTTATAACTGTGGAAAACAAGGACAGATCAAAATTGAATGTGAAAATGCTAACAAAGAAAAGGAGAAGAGTGTTGATAGGAAAAGGGAGAAGAAACCAAAGGAGAGACATGCATACATTGCATGGTAGGACAATGATGATTCAACAATTAGCTCCTCACAAGATTGGAGTGAAGAGGCCAATTTGTGCCTCATGGCTAGTTATGAGTCATCCTCTTCAAGTCAGGTAAGTTCTCCAGAAAAAAATGATTACAATCAATTATTGCATGATTTTGAAGAGTTGCATAATGAAGCAAACAAGATTTTTGCATTAAACAATTGATTGCAAGGTTTAAACAATTGGCTGGAAAATAAAGTCAGTCAACTAGGAAAAGAAACAGCTGATTTAAAAACTGATTTTGAACATTTGGAAATGATTTATAGTAATTCAACCGATTGTTTTAGAAATTAGCCGGCTGAAAAACGCTGTGAAAACTGCACAATTTTAAAAATTCAAGTGAAATACCTTTTGAAAAATTGTGCTAAGTTCACAAGAGGGGAAGTAAGCTTAGACGCTGTTCTTGGTTCTCAAAACTGTGTGTTTGGCAAAGCTAGACTTGGTTACAATCCTACTTTCTAAACGAAAACTAAGAAGTTCTCTAGTTTCTTTTCAAAAAGTAAGCCAAATGATATGTCATTCATTTCTTACAAGTATTGTATGAAAAAAGGTAATGTCATTAAGAACTGCTATGCTAGAAAATATGATTTTTGTAAAGGGGTTAGGAAATGGATCCCAAAAGGATCTAGAAAGGTATAACCATGATGGACCCAACCTATCAAAGGGTACCAAGTAATCCAAATCTGTTTTGCAGGTTATAAAAGGTGATAAAAAAGATTTGTGGTACCTTGATAATGGCTATTCGAGGCATATGATAGGGGATAAGACCAAATTTGCAAAGTTAGAGTTGAAGGAGGAAGGGTTTGTAACCTATGGAGACAACAACAAAGGAAGAGTCCTTGGAAATGGAGTCATAGGCAATGGATCCTCTTTCAACATCAAGAATGTGCTGCTGGTAGAAGGGCTAAAAGACAATTTGATAAGTATAAGTCAATTATGTGACAAAGGCTTTAAAGTCATGTGTGAACCAAATAATTGTTTTATATATGATGCATGTGGTAGCATTGTTTTGATAGGAAAAAGAGTAAACAATATATACCTACTTAATCTGCATCATGCATCATTTAGCATTCATTGTTTGCTTACAAAGTAGATGATACTTGGCTATGGCGTAAGAGACTTTGTCACATACACATGCAACATTTCAATCGGCTAAATAGAAAACAGTTGGTTGAAGGACTACCAAAATTCAAATTTGAGAAGGATAGAGTGTGTGAAGCATTTCAAAAAGGAAAACAGATCAAGGTCTCTTTTAAACCCAAAAATGTTGTTTCAACTGAAATTTCCTACCAAAATAACTAACAAAAAGTATGATCTTAGGCTAACTACTACACGAAATTAAAGTTGGAATATGGATAGTGAACTGATGCATGATCAGAAGACAATAATAATAAAAATGGTAACCACAAACTATGCTGAGACAAAAATCAATAATGCAAGGTGAATTTTGAACTTAAAACTAATTTAGTGATTAGAATATGCTTCCTTTGCCCTCGAGAAGACATCTTGAAAGGTTGCGCTCACTTTGGGGTCACATCGATTCCTAAAAGAAACCATAATTTTGGGCTTAGTTTTGAACCATACTCAACCACTATCTCAACACCACAACTAATTTAAAACTGGAAAGCACTAAAGGAATTCAAAAGCAATACAAAATTTAAAGGTAGAAATCGGAACATTGGAAGCAAAAACTAAACAAACTAAATTTAGAACTGAAAATTGGAAAGGAAACTGAACATCAAAGTGTATTTCATTGCAGAATCAAAGGTTTACAAGAGATAAAGAAAGTGCTAGAAATTTAAATGGTGAAGGAAGGTCTCTTAGTTCAATCCCGTTGTCTGTCTCTAAGTGGGTGAACTAAGTAGAACCACCTAACACACTAGGAAAACCCCAATCTCATGAAGGCTACTATTGCGCTCATCAGATATGGAGAAAACCCTCTTACATTACACTTCCTCTCCCTCACTCACAAGAATATAAGAACACGAAGCCAACCCCCAAACATTTCTCACTATCGCGCAACCAACGTTTGTTGTTTCACAAAACCTAAACGCTACCTTTAAAACCCCCCTCCATAAGAAAAAGAAAATAGAGAAATGAAACAAAAATTAACCTAGCATTTTATCTTTGAACGAAACCAGAATCACAATATTGCAACCCCCTTTCGATACCCTTGATCTCTCTTTGATCCTTCCACTTGTTCACGAATCTGCTCGAATCTCCTTCATTCTTGATCATACATCCTCCTCCTTTGATCGTGCATCAGACTCATCTCTCCATGTGCATCAGGTTCTGGTTGTCTACGCATGTTGTAGCATCGAGGGCTCGTGCCTCTTTTGATCAGCATCACAAATTTGATCCGCCACTTTATTAGTGAAACAATGCATTTTGATGAAATCAAGGTTGGTCAAAGCTTTAGTTGACCAGTACGGGCTAATATGCAAAAAGGAGAAAAAAAATGAGAGTTAGGGGTCCAAAACTTAATATAGCAAAAAGGAGGGCTTTCTGGCAAAGAGAGTTATTTGAAAAGGGAGTTCTAATAAAAACAAAACTATTAGAAATAAAAGACTGCTAAACAACTTTTTTTATCATATTTTTATGAAAACTCTATTTTCCAAAGCAAATAACAAAAACTAGTTAATTAAAGATGGAAACACATTTATTTAAACTAAAAGAAAACTTTTATAAAGGTAAAAACATGCAAAATGGAGTGCTAACAATGAATCTAAAGAAACTAAAATCAACCTAAAAGAATACAAATCATGTTAACAAAAACTAAAAACTAAACACTACAAAATGCAAAATGGCTATTCATGTATGAATATGTCGAGAGATTCAAATACGAATATGGAGTGATTAAATGAACGAATTTGTAAGGTGAAAAAATTCTAACTATCATTAATTGGAAATAAGAGTTGAAATAAACTGAAATGATTGAGTAAAAACCCTAATTCGAAAATCTGAAAACCTATTTAACAAACTTAACTACCACAAAATGCAATTGGCTTCTTGAGTTGAATTAACTACAAAATTAACATTTTCAAACTGTTAGTTTTGAAATGGTTGAAAAGCCAAGAAGGGGGGGGGGGTTGAATTGGCTAGTTAAAACTTTAGGCTATTTTTGCAAGCTAAAAACCTCCTTTAATTGGATCAAATAGATCACCAAGTTAGGATGCAAACAGTACTGAACTATACACTTTCAATCGATCAAAAACAGAGTTAACAGATTGATTTTACTAAACAAATTTTGTTCTGGTATAATCAATCGATTGAAATTGAAAAATAGTCGACTGAAATACTGGGAAAAATGCAGAAATATGAATTTGAATTTTAAACCAGAAACAATGCTCAAGAATGATCAAGATCATTTCCAAATGATTATACAAACATGCTCAATGCTTTAGATGCTATGAAAACATGTAAGAACATGAAAAAGATGATTAAAGCACAAGTTCTTGAAACTTTAAAATGAAAATGCAAGAGAGAAAGGTTAGAGAAGAGAGGACACCACGAATTTTTATACTGGTTC
>Ga0214544_1005660_pt1 | contig 23963 bp, 13 predicted proteins | sample CNSS3metaG_FD_160074 | JGI IMG/M metagenome (GOLD analysis project Ga0214544, IMG submission 160074) | Root nodule microbial communities from cowpea collected in UCLA plant growth center, Los Angeles, California, USA - CNSS3 | ecosystem: Host-associated > Plants > Roots > Nodule | place: USA... | reverse complement strand
ATCCTATATCAAGTGTATGATCCGGATATCGAGTCATAGTAACTGCATTTGATTGTTCTTGCATGATCTGAGTGTCTTTTGTTAAATGTAATGCCTTGCCTTGCCTTGTACGTACTCTATAATTTGTCAACCCATATCTTCACTCTAGCTTACCCTTTTATCTTCGTGTTGTACTTGTCTGTTTCTTTTTTGCAATGATCACCCTATCGGTGGGAGCAGATGGGAAGCATGTGGAAGGTGGACCTGACGGTAACGGTGGTGCGGAGTAGAGGGCCCTGTCCCCTTTGGCTCTTGGGAGCAGTGTTTAAATGACAATAGTCTTGTGTTATTCCTAGTTCTAGGAGTCTTGTTTTGGTGTAATTGTTGAACTTTGGATTATGTTTTGGTTATGGCATGGTTGTATGCCTAATTTTCCTTGCAAGTACTCTCATGGGTGACTGTAAAAGTGCCTTCCTTGACTATAGTTTTTCTGTCAGTTTTTGCTCTCTACTGTTATAAAGATGTGATGTTTTATTTGATAGATTAATCTATTTAAAATGGGATGTCACATTAATACGTAGAAAAGAATATAAGTTATATAAGTTATAAATGCATTCATACTTCTATCGTACATATTTTAAATATTAAAAAATATTTCATTCAAATTAATTAATTAATTTATATCAATTTATTTATTAATTTATCTAAATATTACCTAAAATAATTTCTTAAATTCATAACCACGTATCAATTAATTATTATTATACATTTTAATATTAAAAATTTACATAAAAAATATTTTAATATATTACCATATAATATTTTATTTTTAAAATTATTAAACTTTTCAAAATCACATTTATTATATATATATATATATATTTATAGATATTTAAAGCCTATCTATTTAAATATTATAATAATTATATTATTCCATTAAAAAAAAAGTGCGTAAGCATATAAACACTAGTTATGTATATTTATCTACAATCATGTCAATTCAATAAAAAAAAAGTTAAAACACTTTAAAATATGCAATGAGCCACACAAAAAATATTGCTTGAACTAATTATAGCAAACAAACCTATTTTAATACGCCGATCAGAAAAAAAAGAGAGCCTATTTTAATACAATTGGTTTAAATTTCTAATTCTAGTAAAATATAACATATAAATATAATTTGAACTTTGTATTTTCTAAACCCTAACTTCTTGAAGAAAAAAATATAAATACTATTTGAATATAATTTATAACTAAAACTAAATACATAAATTCTTTATATATATATATATATATATATATATATATTTAAATCATCATTATTAAATGGAGCTTGATATTATTAATTATGTATTACTAATATATAGAATTATATATTGTCGAAAATTAAGTGAAATTATTGATATAGTATATTTGTTTAAATTTTATGTACAGTTTGAAAGTTAAACAAATTATTAAATGATTAAGATCAAGTTGAATCTTTAAATTTCAGAAATATTTATTTGTTAAACAAATATTAAATAAATGTATCCACTAATTTAACAATCTCCTCCATTTAAAAATTTTGTTATGGAGAATTATGCATACTTTTTTGTTAAAATATATCAATCTCTATTTAAAAATAATAGTATTTTAAAAATTTAATAGTATCCCTACATATAACTAAGTGGTTTATGCATAATTACTTACATTAAAAAAAATATATAAAAGAATTACAGATATCTTTTGACTGAAATATATAAATTGAATAATTTTTATATATGTTTTGGAGTTATAAGAGTCTTGTTTTGAACTGGGGGAAGTATTAAGATGTGAATTCTGTATGCAAGCTGAGCATAAACAAAATATAGTAAATATTTGCCAACACAATTCTTCCATAATTTCAATTACAAATTTACTATAATTTCTTAATAAACCAACGTATAATTATAACAGTTGCAATAAATACCCTACTCACATTAACAGTTGCAATAAATACCTCATTCACATCACATTAACAGTTGCAATAGAAAGTATTTGTTTATTTATTGAGGATGAAGTAGAAAAAAAAAAGGAAAGTAATAATCTATTTTCAGCGGTCTTTGAGGGGCGTGGTTCACAAGACATCCACGTTGATTTTACTCTCGCCACTTCCCAAATACATTCACACATAGGTAAGTGTAATCACCAAACACTGCCTACTCACATGACTTTCGATTTTACAGATATTGCAGGTGTTTTTTCTTTTTTAATATGTTTATTAAAATAATAAATTATGTTCATTAAAGTATAAGTACATCGGTAATAAATAGGATAAAATTCTAAATACAACAGATAATAAATAATAAATAAGTTTTCTCCGATTTTAAAACACAGTATATCACTTTGTCGTCCACGTGGCAGTCACCGACGACTCACGACGCGCATTGCGCACTCCTCTTCCTCTTTCCCCTTTCTTTCTTTTGTTTGGTTTCGTTTATCACTCCCACCACTGTCGTCCACATTCACTTTCTTTCTCTCCTCAACCACCATGCTCTGCTCGGTCCAGACCGGAAAATCCGGTCTGAATTGGCTCGACCGTCTCCGGTCCAGCAAGGGCATCCCCACCGGCGACGAGCCCGACCTCGATTCCTTCCTCCTCACTGCCCCTCCCCAGTCACCCCAGGCCCGCCCCAATGACCCGCCCCGGAAACCTCCCTCCGCAGGCCGAGACGAGCCCAAGCCCATGACGGCCCTCCTCGCTGAGCTCTTCTGCATGGGCGCCACCATCACTAAAACCAACAAAAAATGCCCCAGGAAACAGACCAACCCTAAAATCTTCCTCGCCTCCTCCGCCGCCAATACCGCCGTCGCCGTCGCAGCCGCCGCCCCAAGAGGCGACGCGTTCGTGGCGGAAGTGGAAGAGGAGGCCGTCGCGGATCGCGGCGAAGAGGAGGAGGAGGGTAACGAGTTGAAGGGTTTCACGAAGAGCGAGGTGACCGTGATCGACACGAGTTGCCCTGGGTGGAAGGTGGACAAGTTCGTGTTCAGGAAGAACAACGTTTGGAAAGTCAGAGAGAGGAAACCTAAGAACAAGTTTCTCGCCAAGAGGAAGAGTAACTCCACTCTCGTGCATCGTGACGTTGATGTCAATGCAATTGACAACTCCAAGTAAGAGCGTACGTAGCTTTTGTTTCTGAATATATATGTTCAACCATTGGAATGCTTTTGCTCCGGTTTGAACTTTGAAATTGAAGTTCTCATACCTTGTGCCTTTGCTGAGGCTCTTGCGTTTAATTTTTGAACTAAGTTACTCTTTATAACATACGAGGAGTTTGCCACTTGCTTTGTTTTTTGTATTTCTCTATTCTTTGTTACTGTTATTGGATGTGCTTTGTTGTTTGCATCGTTATCGCATGCTTGAAAAATGGTGGTGCCTTTATATTTTATGTTGGTTTCGGCAGATTGATCTATATCCTGTTCAAGATTTGTGTTGGTGGAAGTTTGGAGTGGTAATGTCAGTGTTCTTTTGACTGTACGTACGGAAGGTTTTGTTTAGATTTGACAGCGATTTGATGAAGAATAAAATTGCAACTTCTAGTGCAACTTAAAAAAGTGTTTAGTTTTCTTCCCGATTTTTATGATTGCATGGGATCTATCTCAATATTTCTTATCACTTTCTGCTGGAGGTTTTGTACTACTATTTTTGGCTTCTTTAATCATTATATTTCCTGTTCTGACTCATGTTCTTAAACTTGATGATAAGGTTTGCTTTCAGTAGGATAAACCCATCAAAATGTTCACTCTACAGCTTCTGTATATATACGTGTGTTTATGCATGTATGTATATCATAGAAATGTTGGTGTTATTTAGAACCCAAAAATAACTAACTTTTTTCATTACAGATTCTTATCTTATTCCTTCCCCATATTTATAACCATTGTATAATCTTTGATTAGGAGTGCTTTGTGTGTTCAAGTATAATTTTACTACTGTTTAGTTATTGAATGTTTAGATGATTGTGGTGCGGACGTAGGTAACTTATGTTTTCTTTGGTAAGAAATATACTTAATTGGGTGCTCATAAACATTATGATTTGTGTTTTAAGAGGTTTCAGTGTATTGAATAAAAGGTTTATTACCTATTGGGTCAGAGTGCTTCTTTTAGACAAATTTTATCAGCATTTAATACCATTTGTCATTCTCCCTGAAGCTTAATAGAAGAGCAAGAAAATATAAAGAAAAATATATCTAACTATAAGCGGGCAAACCACAGTATTACAGTACTGGAAGTTAGTATGGTGCTTATGGCCTCCTAATTATGTTTATTGAGATGGGCTTGTAGATCTGTTAATAATACTTGTATTATCTCCTCCTCTCCCAAATATAAAAAGTATGATGAGGATTTCTTCAACTACATACAATACTGTAATTGGTTGACAACAACACCTGACATCCAGAAGGAAAATGAAAGATAACATCCTGGTGATCAAGTTTACTGGTAGGAGACTCTGTTATGTACAAGCCTCTCACTGTATTTCAAAGATAAATGATAAAGCCCTCTGAAAAGTATTCAGTTTTCTATTTTACTTTTATTTTAAGCTGTTCATAATTACTTTTAGAGTAATAGTACTAAGAAAACGTGTCTTACTATTTTCCTATGAGTCGATGTATTTTAACTAGCCCTTAAGCCACTTAAGTTATTCACTCCCATTCTAAGACAATCAATTTTCATATATAATTTATGCTGTTCCTTGTTATTAAAAACAATCAGTTGTATTAAATTCCAATCATAGTATTATCTTTGTATTTTTTTTAAGTTTCCACATTGTTTCAATAAATAGTTTGTTGTACTTCAATCTGCATGCCCTTGAATGATTAGATTTATTTAAATTCTGTTTTTGGTGGTCAATTGGTTTTGATGCATTACTGTTCTACACCTCCCTTTAAGTTTCCCGTAAGCTTTTTGAGAAAATTTCCCTAGATACATCTATGCTGCCTTGTTCTAGCAAATTGAGAGCGAGGCAGTTTTCTGTCAACAGCTGTTGCGATGAGCTTTGTGCTGTTTGAGAATTACCTTGATGATAGACATCACAGAATGAGTACAAGTTTCTCCTTATTTTTTTTCTTCTACATAGTAAAGCTGGTAAAAGCACTTGCGTTCCTTTTCGTTGTTCTATCGGTTCATAAACGGATAAATGTGTGTGTGTGTATATATATATATAACATAATCCAACTGCTTGAAAAGATATAACATAATCACAGATATCCAAGTAGTAATAAGCCAATCAGTTTAAAGAACTGTTCTCTTTTTAGTGTCATGGAGATAATATTCACATTTTTTGGATGTGGTCTGCTTGCTTCAAATACTTATAATTTTCAGTCCTAAGAATTTTTATATTTCTTGTGCTGTCATTTTTCAGGGACATCGTAATCAACATGAGAGGAGACAAGCCTGTAAAGACACACAGGGTGATCTAAAGCGTTATCCCCAAAGGAGGCAAGTGTACTTATTGCAAGCTGCTTATGGTTACTGGTTTTTTTTTTAATGCTCTAATCAGTGCCATTTTCGTGGGAAGTATGTGAAGAACAAGGAATGAAAGGAGATTGATCTTCACCCATTCATTTCTCTTCTAGTACTTTAAGTTTCTATGTTGACTTAGAAATATGCTTTAACATCTTGCTGGTTCTCTCCCTTTTTCAGGTCTTCCAAAAATTCAAGAAAGGAAAACATACCAGTCATTTAATAACAGTCATTGCCTTGTAAAAGAGCAAAGGAAAGAGAACAAAGTTCAACAAACCAAGAGTAAGAAAATAATTCAAGTTTTTACAGGTAATTTAACTTCAAATTTGAAGTTAGCTGCAGCAAGTTATGATGCAGGCTTTGCCCTTTCTTCGATTTGATGGTGGCACTACTGGTCTTCCATTGGCATTTATCAATTAAAAACCATGTCCTCTTGAAGAGGGCTTGTCTCTGTTGTTCTAAACATTAGTTGTAGTGTCAAAACATTTTCCTTTTGTAAATTGCAGTCCATTTTTCCCCAATTGAAATATTTTTTTCACCAATATATTTGCAGCCATGAGTTGCTTTTCTGAGTTGGTTATTGTTTCGATATTTTGCTTCATGTTCAGGGGTGGGTGGAAGTGGCTAGTCCAATTATATTTTTGTGGATTGAATTCTTTGGATCGAATTAAGTTTCATTTAGTGTATCCATTAACATTAGATTCGATTAGTTAAGTTTCAGACGGATACATCTGATACAATTCAATTACATAATAAATATATGACAAGAATATTATCCATCAAGTACTTTTTTGTGTGAAAACCAATTTCATAGATGGTCGCATAAATATTTTATTCCTTGTATAGTATTTAATAGTAAATAATGTATAATCCACATTTTTTTTAGGATTGTAGAGTTTTAAAGTAGATATATGATTATCTTTTTAACTTTTAAACAAGTTAAGAAAGATTGTTTGTGTTTGTTATAAGTACTACTGCTATCTGACAAGAATTAATAAATGACGTGAATGTTAGATTATGAAGTTTTTTAAAAGATTAAGAAGTGATTATACAATTTCAATTATTTAACTAATGACTTAATTCGACCTAATCTCGTTATTGTTGTATTAAGTTACTAAATAAATAGTAAAAAAAGTATTTTAATTATCTGAATTAAAATTATACTACATGCAACTTAATTTAAACGGACTAGTCTTTTTAAAAGTAAATGTTCAGTCAAAACCATCAAATTGGGCAGGGGTTTAGATAGTAGAGTCAGATCTCGTCTAATATTCCAATGTTTAGACTTATAGATAATTTGTTAATTATTTTAATAACGTTATATTAACACTTTTTCTATACATACTAATTCTCGTTAGTTGCAGGAAAATATCATAATGTGTATCCTATAACAATACTTTTGTAAATGTGCCATTGCAAGTTCCTTTCATGTCTACTGGGATTTTAGTTTGTTTTGGATTCTTTTCAATCAATATTTTACACTTTAAAAGTTTGTAATTAGCTACTTGGAATTTCAAATAATCCTCACCATTAAAATTTTAATTGTCTTTTAACAACTGGGTCTATTTGGGATTTTTTAAACTGCATAAACTACATTGTGGAAGCGACAACTTTGAAAGTTTGAAAAACCTCAGTTTATTTATTTGCAAGGACACTCAAGCACACCTTTAATTTGTGCTTTTTTTTTTGGATCTACTTAATTTAAAAGTAAAATAAAACTACAAATCAAGTTTTCTTTTATTTTAGATTTTGATAGAATTTATTTTCTTAAAATTTGTTTTTCTGTAAGAAATGTGTGGATTGTAAAGAATGCATGTGTTCTCTTCAAGTGATTTGCGAAGAAAAGGGCGTCCGGATTTGCAGATTTAACAATTGTTTCATCCTTTTTGGGATGCAAAGATTTGCGGATGATTATTCTATTTTACCACTTTAACCCTCACACATGACATATTTTGCGTGTTTGTGTGTCTGTTCGTGGATAACTTCTGAAGGTTTGAGTGTTGGACAATAGTAATGTAGTTGTGTTGTGTGGTTGAAGGTTATGAGTGACATGGTGTTATTGTGTGTGAACCGGTGTTCATAGTGTGTGCATCAGTGTGTGAGATAAGGTGGTGAATATGTATGCACCGATTACATAACTGGCGTTGTGTGTGAGAATGTGTATGCACTGATTACATAACCGGTGCGATGTGAGTGTGTGTGCACCAGTTACATAACCAGTACTGGTGATGTGAGTGTGTGATACCGGTTACGTAACCGGTGTTGTTGTCTTTAATTTTAAATTTAAAATTTGTTCCCATTAATACAAAATTGTAATTGTAATTTTTTTTAATTTTATTTAATTTTATATAAATTTTATTAAATTCATATTATTTAATTTTAATTCTTTTATCACATCAAATTAAAAAATCATTTTATTTTTACCATCAAGGGTATTTTGATAAACTTCAAATTCTATCTATTTTCACAATTTTTTTTAATCTATCATATTAATCAAATCTCTCACTAACTTTCACAAAATTTATCTCTAAATCCACTTACTTTACTCTCTAATGGTGTGTTCGTTTCTATTAATTTTCTGTTTGAAGTGATTATAAGAGATGAATTTAGAATTTTATGTGTTTCTTTGAATGAATTTGGGAAAAAGGAACACAACTGATTTACGATAGATTATCCTTATTCCATCTCACCACTTTAGAAGTGATTTGCAGGAATCAACCACTAATTTATCATTATATCCCTATGGTGTAATCTGTTTTTTGTGCGCACAACTCATCTTTGTTTTTGCTTGCGTTGTGTGTGAAGGAGGCCCATGAGTGTGAGTTTGCATTTGCATAATGGGTGGTGTTATGTGTTGTGTTTATAATAATATATATAATTTTTTATAATATTATATATATATATATATATATATATATATATATATATTATAGTAATAATATATTAACTTTTATCTTAAGGGTAAAATAGTAATCTTAAATTTTAATCTATTAAAACTTTTTTATTTATTTATTTATCATATCAATCAAATCATTCACAAACTCTTATAAATTTTACTCACAAATCCACTCACTCTCACCTCCAAATACTTTAAAAGAAACAACACAAATTTTACTTCAAAATCCACTTAAATTCATCCACTCATTTTTCCTAAAATTCATCATCTCAAAAGAACACATTCTATACATACTCAAAAAACACACAAAAATTCATCCCCTCCGATCCATACAAATTCATTTTCACACACTCTCCCAAATCCATCATACCAAAGGAACACATCCTCAGCGTTAGAGTTTTTTGGTTTGAGAGAATACATACTTGTATTAAGTACCCTATTACGATTGATCTCACGTTTTGATTGCTTGAGAAGATATTTGCGAACTCTAAAGTGTTCGTTTGATAAGACGTAACTATAGAGCATATTTGGTAAGACAAATATGAAGAGAATTTGGTGTTCTTTTGAAGCGATTTCTACATAAATACACGGATGGATTTGCAAGATGGTGGATAATCTCATCCCGCTTTTCAAAGAGATTTGTGTGAATTTTATGTTGTTTTACAATGTTTTCCTCACCACATTCTTAATTTATCATATTTTCTCAAACATATTTTCTTGTGAGTGTAACTTTTGAGGCTCATTATATGATATTCCTGAACATGCACAATGAGATTCCTAATCCAGTTGTGATATAAATTTTTTTACCAAAATTATTTAGACCACATTTTTAAAAATGAGTTACTAACTCCTCCAAAATTAATGTTTATATTATTTTTAAACCAAGAGCAATTTTGTAATATTCATTTTATATATATTATTACTTTTCTTTTATCTGTCACATTAGTTAAATTTCTCACCAACTTTATCCCAAATTCACTCACTTTTATCTTCAAATTGCTTAAAAGAAACACCCACAACTTCACCTCCAAATCCACTCATTCCCTCTCAAATTTATCTCTTAAAAGGAACACAACCACAACTAGAAGAGAAATTGATGTGGGTGTAGAAACTAGTTTTGTTTAGGGTTAAATATGTTTTTGATCCCTTAATTTTCATGAAAATTAGAATTAATCATTATTCGAAAATTTGACCAAATTTAATCTTCTAATCATAGAAATACATGAATTTAGTCCTTTTAACCAATTTTTTTTTTAAGTTTATTTGACGTTTCAAATACGTTTTAGTTAATATTAAAGTGAAAATGAGTCAAACGATGTAAACAACTCAAATGTTATCATGTTATCAATGAAACATGAAACATGAAACGTATTTGAAACATCAAATAAACTTAACAAAATTTTTTTAAAGGACTAAACCCACACATTTTTTAAGTTGAGAAATTAAATTGAGCCAAAATTTCAGAAAAGAACTAATTTTAATTTTCACTAAAAATTAAAGGACAAAAACATATTTAACCCTTTTATTTATATAACAAACATGTCTTCTACTCATAAAATTCTCTTAAACTATACATCTTTATTTAACAAGTTATGATATTTACATGACATGAAATAATTATTTAAAGATATTTTAATATTGGTTGTAAAATATAATAAATATATGGACGTGTAAACAATATTTAAAGATTTTAAATTATTTTATATACTAAATTCCTAATAATTCAAAATAATTGAAAAGGAGAAAATGACCGAAGGGAAGAAACAAATAAAATCTATTTAATTTAAAAGTTACAAATTTTCATTTTTTGTGCTTTGCTCATTCCGGGGGCATGTTTTCCGTTTTCACCACTGCCACTTCAGAAACACAATTTCGTATACTTGGGCGTTGCAGAGATGGTGTTGCCACTTGTTCTGTTTGGTAACTGTTGGTGTTCGTGTTCTTCTACCATCTTCTGTCCATTCCCACTACCAAACCCACCCTTTCGTTATTCTTCAACCTTTCACACTAAACTTCAGCCTCAACCCCAATGCTCACTCGCCAAAATCCACGTCAAATCCCAACTCTCAAACCGCGACTCCATTCGTCGCCGTCGCAGCACCAATTCCCTTCCCATTTCTGATGCTCAAGCCGGTAGGTAAACCGCTAACTCCTCAGAGGCAATTTCTCAAACACCTTTGTTACTGACTCACTTGCGCTCTTCGTGTTTTCAGCGTCCTTCTTTGCTCTGTTTCAAGAAATTGGGATTGGCTTTGAGGAAACTCAAGTGCTCTTCTCCAACAACCCTGACCTAACCTCTTTGTCTGTAGAATCATTGCGCGCTCGTCTTAGTTCTCTACGATCTCTCGACTTCGACCCTCTCGCTATCGGCAAATTAATCACAAAGCGCCCAACTGTCCTAACAGACAACCAAATTGACCCTTTGTTGACCTTCCTTCGAGACGAATTGCAAGGAAAACTCGAGAAACCGCGACTGAATCGCCTCTTATCTTCTACGGAACAAAATGTATTGGCGAGTTTTCCTCAGAAGGTTCGGTTCCTCGTTGACCGTGGAATTCCCGTTGACCAGGTTGTGCATGTGCTCAACAAAGTGAGCTTGGCAAAGGTCTTGTGTGGCAGGTCGGTTGATGAAATCGATAGAACTTTAGCTTTCTTCGAACCCTTTGGTGGCATTGATTTGATTCTTAAACGCCCTCAAATTTTGAACCATGATTTGGATGCTCAAATTATTCCAAGAGTCAATGTTCTGATGGAGCTTAGTGATGGGGATGTGGATAGTGTTGGGAAAGTGCTGGTTAGGTTTCCCCTTTTTTTGAACTATAGTGTGGAACATGTGGAGGGACATGTTGGGTTTTTCAGTTCTTTTGCTGAGCTAGATTACAGACAGATATTTAGGATAATTCAAGTGTATCCGGCTGTTGTTACTGCCAGCAGAGAGAGGAAACTGCGTCCAAGAATACAGTTTCTCAAGGACTGTGGGTTAGATTCAGATGACATCTTCAAGTTCCTGATTAAAGCGCCCACGTTTCTCAGCACTTCATTCCATGAGAACATTGCATATAAGCTGGTGTTGCTGGTGAAGATTGGATATAGGTTCAGGACAAAGGACTTCGCAGTGGCAGTTAGGTCTGCCACTAGGACAAACAGTGTGAACATGCAGAAGGTGATTGGTATGTTCTTGAATTATGGGTTTTCATGTGAAGAGATCGTTGCCATGAGCAAGAAGCATCCACAGATACTGCAGTATAATCACGCTTCTTTGGAGATGAAGATGGAGTACTTGATAGAGGAAATGGGGCGTGACACTGAGGAGTTACTGGTTTTTCCTGCATTCCTTGGGTACAAGTTAGATGATAGGATTAAGCATAGGTATGAAGTGAAGAAGAGTGTTAGAGGTGCAGGAATGTCTATCAATAAGCTTTTATCTGTTTCAGAGGAGACATTCACTGGTAAACCAAGAAAGGCTCATGCATAGTAACATAAAGGTGAGTAATCAAACTTTTCTTTTTTCTGCTTCAGTTTTGATGCCCCTTTTTTGTTTCATTCCTTGTGTCTCAAAGCGTTATCCAAGAAACTTTAGTAGGAAGAGTCGTGCTATCACTTCTTCAGCTCTAACTAAGAATTCATATTGGGCGTTAAAAGAGGGGGAAAAATCTTTAAGTGTGATCACTGCAATCATGTATAAAAACACAGGTTCTTTATCCTGCAATGATGTTTTAAAAGATACATTTTTCTTTAGCAAACTTATTTTTCACTTGGCATCTGCTGTGAATATACTAACAACATAGGATTTGTAATAAAATAAATTTTCAACTAATCAAAATAAATACACGATTAACATATGATATCTCTTTTAACTTTTACAATTCTTGTCTTTGCAACTAAAATTCTTCAGTTTTGGTCCACATTTTATATCTCATTTATCTTACTTTTTAGTTCTTATTTTTACATAATCTTATATTTTTTTTTATAATAAGCAGCAGTCTCTTAAAATATGATTTCTGAGAAAAAAAGTACTCTCTCAAAGCAATCCTATATGCAACCGTCACATGTCTGGTAAGTAAATTAAGCAAAAGGACAAGTCCATGTTTTTTTTCACCATCTGATGCAATTTATTATCAAATTTATTAAAATGGACAATTTTTAAAAGATTGTGAATTTGGGCAAGTCATAGAAACGACTTCAATGTAAAAAAGTTTTGCTAAACTAACATAAGTTTCTGATTAAAAAGGTAAAGTCATATTAGACTAACATGATTTCGGTTTAAATAAAAAGTCGTGAAACACAATTTTAGTTTAATAGCATTTTAAGTAAAAGTCGTGTGTTGAGAATTTATTTTAGCTTTAATGAATTTTGAACTTGATTAGAGTTTGAAAGTGTCTCATAATATTAATAAAATTATATGAATAAAAATAAGATTTAAAGAATGATATTATCAATGATCTAATCTGTTGAACTCTATTTAGATGGAAAAGACATAAAAAAAAGACATCACAAACAGGTTTGATAAACCTTGAAGATCTTCACAAGATATAGAAAATTCTTAATAACATAAAAAAAGATTTAATAAGATAAAAAAGGATTAAGTAAGAACCTTAGCAGATATTTTTTCTCACTTTAAGTAAATAATACATGTGAGGAATTCTTGTCTCATGTGGACCTCCACATGTCAGATCTCATTATGTAATTGAGTTCCATTAAATTAATCACTATTTTTTGCAAAGTTTTTTTTATCAATTTAACTCTTACTCGATGTCATGAATGTCCTAAGCCTTGTACCGGATCTTGGACTTCCATTTGATTGAGTATGAATTTCTTGACTGTTAAGAGCTTCCACTTTGTTAATAATCTCTACATTATCATGTCATAGACTTTAGTGTCCTTTGTGTTAACCCTAAGTATGCAAGCTTGATACGACTACATTGTAAACGTATCTTTTATCTACTCTAAATTCTTTTCATTTGTGTTTATGTTTAAATGAAAAAAAATAAAGATATAAGTTTCCGAAAAAAAATATACTTAAATTTTGAAGGAAAATAGTTATTTTATTTAAGTCATGTTGCTGAAAAGAAAAATTATAAGTATATAAATAAGTTTCTTTATATTTGTATAATGTTTGTGTTGAATTAATAAGTAAAAATAACATTCTTAAAAAAAATTATGAGCTAATTTTGTAATATTTAAAAATTGGTTAAATTACTCTTTTGGTCCTTGTATTTGTCAAGTAATGTTAAATTGGTCCTCCAGTTTTTTTTGTCTCAATTTGATTTTTTTTAGAAATGATTTAATTTGGTCATTGTTGTCAATTTTGACCAAATGGTGTTAAAGTCAACTTCACGTGTCAATTTGTGATTTTTTTTATTTTTTTATTATTTTTTACACATGCTACTTCACAATTGTATCACGTGTCAAAATAATTCAATTTGGTCCCTATATTTGTTTTTAGTTCCAATTTAATCCCAATTTTTGTAAAAATGAAACAATATTGTTCCTCATTAAATTGATACTCAATTTACTTTTTGTATAAATCTTATGATGATATTCTTACTAAAATTAACGTTTTTATTAAATATTTTTAGAAATATTTAATAAAAACGTTAATTTTAGTAAGAATATCATCATAAGAACAAGGTCCATTTCATCCCAAATATCATATCTTTGAGCAAGTTGTTGATTATACTTTATGTAAACCAAATCATGCAGCCTTTTGTGGTCCAACCTATTCCTTTTCTTTGAATGAATACGCATTATGGATAAGTAATATGTGAATTAATTTCTTTCTACACTTTACAAATAAGATAATAATGAAATGAGTTGTGTTATTACTTGCTAAAAAACACTTCAATTCAGCTTACATCCCAATGAACTACATGTCAAACGTAAAATCTTGATTGCTAGCTTTTGTAAATTAGGAGTTGCATGCCCACAATTCTTCCACCATTGAGCTACAAAAGCAAAGAAAGTAACTTAGAACGTAAACATTATATCTTAGCGCAATTTAGAAAGTGTTTAAGTGTCTCATCTATGACTATGGTCTTCTTTGATTCTTTGGCAAAATTATCACCAAAGAGTCCACTTGCACTTTTCTAAAAAGGCAACTCAGTTAAAAAAATTTATTGCACATCTTTACTTAGCACCAACCTCCTAATGCAATTATATAATCCATTTGTAACTTCCAAATTATATTCCATGTATAGGTTAGAATAAAAGAACTATGGGTTCAAAAGGTGACCAGTTGCATGCAATGGACGATAAAGTTGACATGTTCATCTATTATCAATGATTGTAAATACATCATTGTATTTACTTTCATTTTTGTTGCATGATTTCATTATTGTTTCCTTAGCTTTCTCTATTGCTTCATATATATAACTCATAATTGTTTTTCTTTCCCCATCCACTAGACGAAGCACATGAACAAGAGGAGCCATGACTTTGAGAGTGAATACTACTTAATTCCAAAATGAAGGCATGAGAACAATTTTGTAGCCTCCATCCCCTTACTTCCTTGGATAACTTGTTGTTGCTTCATTCATTAGAAGTGAACATCGTTTTCAAATTTTCTTTCTCTTAATGCAACCTTTGTGACGATAAATAAGAGGTAGCAAACTTTGTAACATGTCTTACTAATTCCTTCTTATTCTTAAATTGTCTCAACAAATTCAAGGTACTATACTGGCTATAGATAAAGCAAACAAGACTAACTCCTCTTTGAGTTGTTTTCTTTATCAAAGGAAGCTTTCCAATGTCTTCAAAAATCAAATCTATACAATGGGCAGCATAAGGAGTCCAATAGTTATAGGGTATTTTCTCTTCTAACAAGTTACCAGCCAACACATAATTGCTCTCATTATCTATTATAACTTAAACAACTTTTTCTTCTCCAATTTCCTCCATAAGTGAATCAAGCATCTCAAATAGTTTTTTTCCTGTCTTCACAAAGTTAGAACTATCAATGAACTTGACTAACATTGTCCCTGTAGGGAAGCTTACCAAAAAGTTAATCATACATCCTTGCTTTTGATTAGTCCATGCATCTAACATAATATAACAACCATGTTTGCTCCACTGCAATTTATGATCTTGCAACAACTTCTCAGTGTACTCAACTTTCATGTTAAGAAGTGGAACTCTTATTTCATGAAAACTAGGAGTGGGTAAATTAGGTCCATAAACACCTATGACATCAATCCCAAAATGCAAACAACAATCAGGATATGAAATGGAATGAGTCTAAATGTAAATAACAATGAGGAAAGCATATGGAATGAACCAACTACAACTGAGAATGACAAGAGGAGATGAACAAACCCTAATGTAAGAGAGAATGAGGAGATGAAAGAAGAAACCACGAATGTCAAAAGAGAGCCTTTACCTTAAATTTCAAACTCAAACACAACTTACCAATTTACCCTTTTGATAACTATCAACCTGTGCCTACCATTGGTTAAATTTTTAAAAAAGATGTCATGGCACCATATCAAATGAATGTAACATTTATGAACCATGTCAACTTACTGGTACAAAAAAACAAAGGCACGTGAGTAGAAAAAAAAAAGAGAAAAAACTATTATTGATCGGTTATAAATGCATAAGGAAAGGGTTAGAAAAAGGGAGAACTAAAATTGATATAACTATTCAGAAACGGATAACAACATCAATTATTACTTTTAGGCTTAAATGTGTTTTTAGTTCCTAAACTTTGACACAAATATGTCCCTGTCCAAAACTTTGGTCACCAAACTTAAAAAGTTAATGAATATACTCATTTTAATTTAATTACATTAAACTTTTTTGACATATCAAAAACATTTTTTAACATATTGAAACAAGAACTACGATGTAAACAATTCAAATACTAATATAAAATATATTTAACACATTCAAAATATTTAACGTAATTGAGTTAAAAGAACTATATTCATTCAATTTTAAAAATTGAAGACTAAAATATATCAAAATTTCAAATAGAAATAAATTTCAATTTAGCATCAAAATTATAAACTAAAATCATATTTAACCATTGTTTTTATTTTGTTTAGAATAATTCATTCCCCTTCGATGCTTAATAAAACCCAAGAATGTCATGGTAGAATGACCCTTCTTTCAAGCTTTCAAGCAATAGTCAAGATATGACTCACCAGAAACCCACATAAATTCGCGAAAGCATCATTAAACGAGAACCAACCATTCGGGGGCAGAGAGTCCATCAATTTGGTTGAATGCGGGATCTTGAATCCAAATGTAGGTTATATTGAATGTTAAACAGTATTCAAAATCTTACTTTTCATAACCATGCTATCTCATGCCCTGCCCAAAGGAACAACATAATGCTCACATTCCATTTCTTGGAAACTCCATCACAGATATAGGGACAATGCACTTCAACATAAAGGTGCTATCGATCCCTCCTCTCTCTGGCTTAACCAGCATAGCAGCATACACTAAAGATAATTCTGCCCGGTTAGTTTATCACATAACCTAAACAAGTGTTTGACTGTGACTCAATCACTTGCATTTCATAAAACAAAAGGAGTGACAAATTATTGACTTTTCACGGTGTAATCTGAATAAGCAATAGACAAGAAACAGAACAAAACCAGCGATGAAATTGTGTGGAGAAAAGACATATTCTGGAAATTATATGCAAATACAGTGCGCAGAAAATGGTGCATCCCTTTCATTTTGCAATTTAAAAGGTCAGAGACTACACTGAAATTGCCTCTGCACTGGCTCCAAGAAATTGCCATTAGTATCCGCTAATCATGTACAAGCTCTTATATTCTAACAAAAAGAAAAATTCTTGCAGGTGCATATCATTCTTTCAGGGAGGGTTCTGCAGCTGGTTCAAGCACAACAGGCTCCAATTTCTCTGCTTCACCATCCCCTTTGGGTATAATGAGTCCATATCCACCTTCTTTTCTTTTATACACAATATTAATTTCCCCTGAAGCAAACGAAAATCATTTTAATTTCCCAGGATATCAAAAGATAAAAGATAAAGTACCCCTAGTTAGGGACGAGATGCAAGAAAACGGTGGGAGAAGCATATCCAAACAAAATATAGATAGATATAAACTAATTTCTCACCAGTTTCTTCGTTTCGAAAACCATAGAAGTCATGATCAACATTTACAAGTTGCTCTATTGCTTCAGACACAGTCAAGGGTGGCATGTCAAAGTACTTTGTGCGAACAACCTGTTAAGACAGCTCACAATTTGGGTAGAAGCAATGTAAGGAAAGAGAGAAAAAATCCTGGCTCATGCTAAGCAATAATGCATCTACTAGACTATTAACAACAGATAGCAGAGGAATTTAAGTGCAAGGTTTGAATTACTCATTGCAAAACACCATCAGAACAACCCTTCCAACCACACAAACCAATTTTTCTATTATGTCTATGTAGAACCACTTTCACTTCTATTTCTAGAATATATCACAATCTAGCATCAAGTATTTTGGGGGGAATGAAAGAGCATAAAGTATTGTTTAGAAACAGTAATAAAAATTTACGAATCCAATTTAAGATATGCAAAATCAGAAAGCAAAGTAAAAGCATAACAGAGCAAACAAAGGAAGTAGGCATGACATGAAGCTTAATTTAAGTGTAGATACAATGAAACTAAACAATAAGACCTAAATATGAAGAACCAAGTACCAACCTCATCAATTGATTCTTCTTCCTCCTCTGGGGATAATATTTCATCCTCTGTCACAGGTAATTGCTCCACCGGCTCCCTAACCTTCAACCTATTGAAACCCTTCATGTGGCGACCATGATCCGACTCCTTTTCCTTTATTTTCCTCAACTTTCTCTGAATGATTGATGATACCAAATCTATACTTCCGTAGGTGCTTTCAGCGTCCTCCTCAGCCCGCAACACTCCGTGCCTCTTAGTGAACAAAGTCACCTAAGACAAACCAGAATCAAAGAATTAAAACCCACTTGGTAAATGTGTGTCAATCCCATCCCATACTACCAAAATTAGAACTTGAAAATGAAAATAGGCTCACCTCACACCTACGAGTTCTGGGTCCTCGCCCAAATTCACCTCCTCCTCTAGTAGAAAGTCTCACATCAACCTCTCTCACTAAGTGACTATGCTTCTGCACCGCCTTTCCCACCTTATCTTCCACGTGCTCCTTCACAGGATCAGTGAGCTAAAAACCAAGATAAATAGCTGATTAGGTTAATTTCAAGAAAGCTGAATTGGGTGTTTCAAAGATCGTTGCTTTTTAAAGAAAAACAAATGGGGGTAAACCCAAAACCCAAGCATACCTCGAGATTTTTACCCTGAATGATCAATTTGACGGAAGAGAGAGGACCGTCCCATGACATGCGAGCAGAGAGTGAACGGGCACTGTTGGTTGTGGAAGTGGCAGCATATTTGAGGCTTACAGTGTTGCCGAAGAAAGTTGTGGAGAGGGTGTTGGAGAAGGGGTGTGGAAGTGAGGAGGGTGATGATGGAAGATAGCAAGAGGGGCGAAGGGTGGTGTGAAAACTAAAGAGAGTGGCCATTGGAAAGAGCGTGGATGAAGGAGAATGAAGATGGAGGATTTTTGGTGAAGCTGAAGGAAGGGGATGATAGTGTGGAGCAAGAGTGAGTGAGAGTGACAGCATTGGATATGGGTTGTCTCTTTCTTCTTGTCGGATGAGGATGAATATTCAAGTGTCACACGTGGCCCATTTTATCTGTAACCAAATCTAAAAAATTTCAGACATTAAGCATTTGAATTCTGAAACACAAGCATTTGATTTCATTTCATAACGTATGTACTGCATAATCATTTTATATATATGGGTCTTATATCTTTTAGAACCAATATATAATTGTAAATCACGTGAGAAATACAAAGAAGAATATGATAATTTTGATCAAACAAAACACTTCTGCTAATTTAAAACAAATTGGAACGCACATATTTTTTTTATCAAGCACAACAGTTTTACTTACACGTCAGAGAAGCACAATTTTGCTTCAGTTAGTTGTTCTTTTAAGCACGCACATCCAAATCAAACCATTATTCGGGCATTTGTGTTATAGTTTGGTGCTGCTCCAGATTCGTCAAACGAAATTTTGTTCAAGACCGCCAAGCGGACGTCATAAACCGCCAAGCGTCACACGCCTCTGGTGTTCTGAACCTACAGTTATCATTTGACGGAACATAACTCGTCGTCAGGCGCCACGCACTACTAATGTCATTATGATTATAGTTATCGTCTGGCGGTCAGACATCACCGCTAGACATTACACCAGTACTTGTGTAGTACTGGTTGTTGTTCTAGTCCAGACATAGTTGCTCACTCACTAACCCACATTACCACTAATCCAAAGTACCACAAGCTTAATCCAATACTGTCTACACCACTTCCAATCATAACAACCCATCTCACTTTAGCCCCCTAAGTTGAGTAATCCACTCATGCACTATAACTCATAGGTCTCCTTCATAACGCCAGTGCCTACCCATGAACTATACACTCATCCATAATACCACAAGTCTAGTTAGGAACTGTCCAAGCTGCTTCCAATCATCAATTCTCAACTATTATGCATCAATTTGTTAAGTGTTGGTATCATCTCATGTACTATGACCTATGATGCACTAATACTTCAACTTAGGTCATGTATCTGTATCCGATACTGTAGGATACTTTATTGATAGTTATAAATGAAGTATCTAATTTATAAAGTCGTAGTACACTACAAGAAAATTTTAGTGACAAAAAATAATTACTTACTATATATAGTGACGAATTTAGGTACAAATTTAAAAAATAAAAATTATTGGCAACTAAAATAGTTCGAAAAAAATATAATTGATCTCTAAATTGATAATTAAAATAGTTTATATTAGGTATAAATACACATTTGGTACCCAAACTTTTTCGGAAAGTTCAATGTGGTACCCGAACTTTAGGAATGTTCAATTTGGTACCCCAATTTTCTAAAGAGGTTCAATTTGGTTCTCTCCGTTAAGTTGGAGTTAACACCGTGCCCGTACAGGACACGTGTCAAGCCATGAAATTTTTATTTTTTTTTTTAATTTTTTCTTCAAAAAATTAATTTTTTTTTCAAAAAATTTAAAAAACTGCCACGTGTCAGTTTATCATCGTGCCACGTGGCAGCTTACAAGCATGACACATGGCAGTGTAATAGTTGTTTTCAATTTAGTACTCCAATTTAAATTTTTGGTTCAATTTAGTACCCAATTTTTTAAAATCATTCAATTTCGTCATCTTCCATTTGAGACCAAATTAGTAAATAAGCTTAATTACAACCTATATATACATGTTACAATAACTTTTTATAATATATATACATCAAATCATTTCACCTAAATACTTAAATTGAACAAAAAATTTAAATTGGGGTACTAAATTGAAAACAACTATTACACTGCCACGTGTCATGCTTGTAAGCTGCCACGTGGCACGATGATAAATTGACACGTGGCAGTTTTTTAAATTTTTTGAAAAAAATAATTAATTTTTTGAAAAAAATAATTAATTTTTTGAAAAAAATAAAAAATAAAAATAAAAATTTCATGGCTTGACACGTGTCCTGTACGGACACGGTGTTAACTCCAACTTAACGGAGAGGACCAAATTGAACCTCTTTAGAAAATTGGGGTACCAAATTGAACATTCCTAAAGTTCGGGTACCACATTGAACTTTCCGAAAAAGTTTGGGTACCAAATGTGTATTTATACCTTTATATTATGAATTAGTTTCTAAATTTGTCACTAACATTAGCTACCAAGGTTTTGACTACTAAAATAATTTATTTCTAAATTGGTCATTAACATTAGCCACCAAGGTCTTGACTACCAAAATAATAAGTCTTTAAGTAGAAAATTGGTGTCTAACATATTTTTGATTACTAAAATTGGTCATTTTCTTATAGTCGTACTTTTATGATGACAATAATTTATATTTTTTATGTTGACAACTTTAATACATATAGTTTTAATTTGGATTCACACAATAACAATTATATATTTATTATATTTTTAAGAATTACTATACACCTTTCATTATTCATATATCACGTATCGTATCTTATTATTTTAAAAAATAAACGTATCGATGTATCGAATACGTGTCGTATCCGATACACGTACCGTATCCATGCATCATAGACTATGACAATTGCCATCTATCCTATAATCATACCATAACTTAGACAAGTCTCAGAAGAAACTAATATCACGTTAGATTATGCAACCAATCATTCACAGTACTAGTGCAACTAACCTCCTATCTACCTCCTTTGCATCACTCTTCCTCCAAAGCCCAATCAACCTAAGATTTAATTAATTTCCTTAATTTATGCATTACTTGCTTCTATCATACCCTATCTCAATGTATCACCAATCATTTTTCTTTTCACACCCCAATTTGACTCCAACATATCTAGCCCCTAAATTGCACCTCACAGCCACGCAGAACAATGTTCACTGCGCTGGCACCTGGCGGCAGGCCTCGTGTCGCCAGGTGGTGCATACCACTCTGGAAAAATTCCAGAATTTCCCAACACCTATGAAGCCCCAAAGCTCCCCAATTTCATTTTGTTGCCTATTTCTATAACTCCACTAGTAATCGCACTTACAATTGTACAATTATTTAGAATAAATCATATCCATTCTACAACGATTAATCCTAGAACATCAAAAACCCCACATTTCCAAACCTTAAAAGAATGTTCATATCATTTTCGCAATTAACTTGCAATCACAATGCAATTCAACAGTTATTGGCATTATAGTGATCAACCAATAGATAATGTTCCTTTTCTCCGATCATAATCAACCTAGAAAGCTCAAAAACATTAAAATTGAACCATCACTGTTCGCGTCACCTGGCGAAGTGATCCTCATTACCAAGCCATTCATACAAAACCCATTCACACCCCAGAATTTGGAATCCGGTTTTGGATTTTTCTAAATTTCAAAATCCAAATTTTAGTCTGCTAGATTTTGAAATCCAATTTTAAAGTCTTCGGGATATTGAAATCTGATTTTAGAATTTTTCGGATTTTGAAATCTGATTCTAGATTTTCGCAAATTTTGTAACCCAATTTTGGATTTTCGAAATCGAAATTCGATATCTGATTTTGGATTTTACCATATTTTGAAATCAGGATTTTGAATCTCACAAATGTCAAAGTCCGACTTTGGAGTCTGTTGGATTTCAAAATCTAGTATTGTTTTTTATGTGTTCTTATTTTTGTTATGTATTTTTTAATTTTAGTTATTATGTGTGTTCTGAGGCGGTGAAAACATCCATTAGGTTACATGTGTACATGAATCTGAGGTAGTAAGTGACCTCTTTTGGACACATCCTGCTACAATATATTCATTGTGTTGATCGCCTTCGACATGTTTGTAATTAATGACCTTATTCTTTGAATATGTCAACGGCTCATAGATCATTCATTATAATAAATACTTTGTGAAGTTGTGAACAAACAGAGAAATACAATATTGTTTATTTCATTTGTATTTGGGTTGAGTCTGCTCACTAAATAAGGTATTAGGAAACAATATGTTTCATCTTGTGCAAAGCTCTCAGCCCAGTATGTAAAGGCATCATGTGTTCTTTCTATTTTTGCAACAAAAAAATTCTCACAAACATTAAAAATATCACACCAAATAACTAAACTTAAAAAGAAGAAAAAAAAAACAAAACACACCAAATAACTAAAGTTATAAGAAAAATATCAAAAGCAAAGCACATCAAATAAAAAAATAACATAATTGAATTTCGAAATTCGAGACCATACTAAATTGGATTTCAAAATCTGAAACACTACTAAATCAAATTTCAAAATCTGAAACACTTCTAATTGCAAGGGGTGAAGGAGTACTAAGGGTCTGTTCCTTTAGTAGAGTGGATTTGGGGGAGAGTATGAAGATAAATTTGTGTAGATTTGACTGGATGAATATGTGTGCTTTTTTGAATGGATTTAGAGATAAATTTTATGAAAGTTAGTGAGTGATTTGAGTAATGTGATAGATTAAAAAAAACTTTTAATAGATAGAATTTGAAGATTATTAAAATATCCTTTATGATAAAAATATATGAAATGATTATTTTATTACTAAAATATGGTAATACCACATATTTGCTGCGACGAATTTGTCAGCAAAATCATGTTCACATGCACGCACCAATTTAAAAGAGAATTAAGGAGCAGATTCAGAAAAAAAAAAAAAAAAAAAATTAATTTCATCCTCTCTGAACCATAGATATTTGAGTGGATACATCACCATTTTACAAATTAAAAAACCACTTATTTATATGAACTATCATATTTTTTTAAATAATTATTATATATTTTATTAATTATATATATACATATTATTAATTATTATATATATATAAATATATTAGTATTTATTATTATAATTTATTATATATAATAAATAATAATATATTTATATATATAATAATATATATAAATATATAATAATTAAAATATTATAAAAAATATAATAATTAATATATTAATATATCATAATTAATTTATAAAATAATTAATATTTTGAAGTATATAATAATTAATAATATATATATATATGTATAATATTAAATATTAAA
>Ga0214544_1005659_pt1 | contig 23968 bp, 15 predicted proteins | sample CNSS3metaG_FD_160074 | JGI IMG/M metagenome (GOLD analysis project Ga0214544, IMG submission 160074) | Root nodule microbial communities from cowpea collected in UCLA plant growth center, Los Angeles, California, USA - CNSS3 | ecosystem: Host-associated > Plants > Roots > Nodule | place: USA... | reverse complement strand
TATATATATGGTGTTGTGAATGAAAAGAAAAGTGTATGACAAAGCATGGATTATTATATTTGACAGTGAATTGAATTCTTTAGAAATGGAACACTATGATTTGCAAAGACAGAGAAGGGATATGAGAAACAAAGGAAGGAACGTTGTGTGGTCAGTTGCGATGGATAAGTGTCTGATTGAAACCCTGGCAGCTCAGGCAAAAGGTGGAAACAAAATTGACAAATGTTTCAATGAAAATGCCTACACGGCTGCCTGTGTAGCAGTTAACACTCGCTTCAACTTGAGTTTGAATAATCAGAAAGTTATCAACCGCTTGAAAACAATTAAGAAGAGGTATAGAGTAATAAAAGATATACTAAGTCAGGAAGGTTTCTGGTGGAACCCAAGTAAAAAGATGATCGAGTTTGACAATGCTGAGCTTTGGAAGAAATACATTGCAGTATGTTATGTTACATTTTTTTTTCTCCATTCGTGAATGGGTGTGAATTTTTGTAAAATACTTATTATGGTGTTCTTTTATTTAATGAACAGGCACATCCCGATGCAAAAGGATTCCATGGAAAGCAGATAGAGATGTACGATGAGCTTAAAATTGTGTGTGGGAATTATCAAGCTCCTAGTCGTTGGGCTAAGATGAAGAATGGAAGCAATGTAATGGATATGAAGAATGGTGAGGATGAATCAGTCTCCTTTGTTTCTCCTAGTTCAGAAGAGGTGAGCGAGACCGCTGGAACCGAATCATACACTGCATCTCCAGAATTTGGCCAGATGCCAGATGGTTTTCAAGAACCTCCCGTGATCCAGCCTGTAAGACAACTTCCAAAACGACCTCGTGCCTCAGATGCTCTTCAAGATGCATTGTTGACAGTGGCATCAAGCATCCGACGTTTGGCTGATGCACTGGAGCAAAGCAAATGCTCATTTGATGCAAGTGCGTTATTACAGGCCGTGATGGAGATCGATGGGTTAGAAGAAGATAAACAGATGTATGCATTCGAATATTTAAATGCTGATCCTGTCAAAGCCAGAGCCTTCCTCACATACAATGCAAGGATGAGAAAGACATACCTGTTTAGACAGTTCTGGTGGTGGAGGTGAGGTTGAACAGTGCCTTGAAAGTTTTTTGTTGTATAGATGATCTGGGGACTGTTTCACAGATGTATTATGTTTGAGAATTTTTTTAGTGATGTATTGTTAGGATAATTGAATGTATAGAATCGTAACAGTGATAGTAGATAGCCATATGCCGGATATATTAGAAACATTGTCCCTTCAAATAGCCATGGCCATTTGAAAGCAGGGCAAAAAAGATGAAAAACTGTGCACACCACATGTAATATGATGCAAAAATATAGTGGCATGACTACTAATAAAGTGAAAAAAGAGAGAGAATATTCTAATGAGTCTTATTTAAGTATGTCCACTCACATGTTTTGGTAGGCTATGATCCCATAAAAGGATAAGATTCACCAGTAATCCCCACAAGAACAGTTTCCATTTTTGAAATGATGGAACCTACGTAAATCACGCACTATAATTTCTCTTCCTGTCACAAGTGAAATGTACTTAGTGGCTTCATGGCAATCACCACAAACTCTTAGATTCTTCCTAATGTGTATTGTTGTGCCAGGACTTGTATTTAGAAGTCCATAGGCAATAGCAAGCCTCTCACTATGGCTACTGAGCAATTGTTCTTTCAGGTTTTCTTCCACATCCCCAATTGAATTTGTTTCAGGCACATAACCAGCAGCCTTTATCTCATCTCCAAGAGTCTCAAGAAAAGCATAGATTCTTTTGGATTGAGGATGATTGGTACTTCCTGAGTAGAATGCATGAACTTCATTTCTCATCTCCACCAAACTGCAACCTGGAGTTTTGTGAAGCCCCTTCTTCTCCATGACTGTTCTCACCTCGGCTACTTTATCCCACATTGAATTAGAGGCATATATGTTTGCTAGCAACACATGATACCCTCCCTCATCTGGGTCTAACTCAAATAGTTTTTTTGCAGCTTTCTCTCCCAACTCTACATTTTGATGGATTTTGCAAGCACCTAGCATTGCACCCAGAACAGAAATCTCTGGTTTGACAGCCATCTCCTGGATGAAATTCCAGGCATCATCCAACTGACCCGCACGACCAAGGAGATCAACCATGGCACTATAGTGATCCAAATTAGGCTCCAAGTCATAATCTTCCTTCATGCTTTTGAAGAGGAAGAGACCTTCTTCCACAAATCCCGAGTGACTACAAGCTGAGATTACAGACAAAAATGTTATATCATTTGGCTTAACAACTCCCATCTGCATCTCTTTGAAGAGATCCAGAGCTTCTTTTCCTAGGCCATGTGTCCCATATCCATCTATCATTGCATTCCATGTTATCACATTTCTCTCCTGCATCATGTCAAAAAGCTTTCTTGCAGTTTTGATGGCTCCACATTTTGCGTACATATCAACAAGAGCAGTGGACACAAAGACATTCTTGTCCATATAAGTTCTTATTGCCAGGCCATGAATCCACTTAGCCTGGTGGTTGACTGAGAATTCTGCAATAGCACTAATTACCCCTACCAACGTAAAGCAATCAAGTTTAGTGCCTTGAGATCGCATCAGACAGAATAGATTCAAGGCCTCCTCTACACACCCGTTTTGTGCATATCCTAATATCATAGCATTCCAAGTGACATTTGTTTTCTCCTTCAAATGATCAAATATTGAGGCCGCTATATCAACTCTCTTGCATTTAGAATACATGGATATTAATGAGTTCATGACTGACACATCAAAATCAAGTTTCAGCTGATCCAATAGTTTATGAACAAACCTCCCTCTTTCAAGATCACCTAAATTAGAGCAAGCAAGTAAAGCTCCCATCATGGTAACACGAGTAGGTACCTCCCTTTCTTCCAACATCTTCAGAAAAGTTGCAAAGGCTTCTTCAGATTCACCATTTTGCGCACAACCACAAATCACGGTATTCCATGAAACAACACTCTTTCTACTCATCCCCTCAAAAACCATCCTTGCAATCCTTGCAGACCCGCATTTGAAGTACATATCAAGAAGTGCATTTGAAACATTAACCAGTGATTCAAATCCCGACCTGAAAGCATAACCATGGATTGACCTTCCAATCCTCAAAGCCTTCATATCCGCAACAGCCGGTAAAACACTGACCAATGTGACAGAGTCAGGCTTTTGGCCAGCTTCCTGCATCTGCGAAACCAAATGCAACGCTCTCTTGGCAAGGCCATTCTGAGCATATCCCGAAACCAATGTTGTCCAAGTAACCAAATCCTTCTGGCGGCATTTTTTCGAACATCTTATATGCATCATCAATCTCCCCACACTAGGCATATAAATTCACAACAGCAGTCATGGCAAACAAATTGAACCCAAACCCATTAGTTATTAACTGTCTATGAATCTCTCTACCCCTTTTGAGGTCCAAATTCCCTCCACACAATTCCAACAAACATGTATAATCACCCGCAACTGGTCTAACCTCATCACACATCATCATGTGGAAGAAAGACAAGGCCTCATCCAAACTCGAGTTTTTTGCATACCCTTTGAGCATGGTGTGGTAAAGCACATCGACCTTGTGCTCAACAGGTTCAAAGACAGAAGCTGCTTCGCTGATACTGCCAAATTTGCAGAATAATCTGATAACCTTGGCTTGAAACACATGCTCATTGTAGAAACCGTTTTTGATGATAAGGGGGAGGATTTGATAAAGCTCTTTCTTTGAGGTGCAGTTTTCTAATAGTATAGCTGAAGGGTGCGTATGCCAATATACACGGGTAAGACTGTAATTATCTTGTCATAAAGAGGTTGCTGCTGTGCTAGTTTTGGAGTTTGTATTGCTAACTGTGTCGGACCAAAATGGTAAATGGCATAGAGCAAAAAGTTTCAAGCTCATTCTTTAGACAAATTGTACCAAGTTCTTTCGATTCATGGTACTATTTTGTAACCAAACAGTTGAACATTACGTGCATGAAACCATGGTATTGGTCTTTGAGTGGTGCTTGAGTTGGTTCTTGCATGCATGGGAAGAGACACCACACATGGAGTAGTTGAATGTACTTGGTTTGACAAGAGTTTCGGATTAGTCAAACAAAGGTCTTGTTTTATTTTTGACGATAATAATGATAACATAATACTATTATTAATAATAAAATAACAAGGGATAATAAAATAATCTAACTTTCGCTCTTTCTTTTCTTATATAAATAATAAAAATAAATGATAATCAATAAATTATTTCTAATGAAAACAATAATAAATAATATAATATTATTATTAACTAACAATAATAAAATAATATTTATATGTTTTTGCTTTAAAACAAATAATCTGAAAAAGTTATTTTCATGTCTTTAAAAAAAAATTCCACTATCTTTGCTCTATTTAATGTATTTCTCTTCTTTTTTTGCATTTATTTCCTCTCTTTATTTCTCACTGAAACGAGATACTTCACTGGTTAGAACCTATAATGCACGGATACGATACATGTATCAGATATTATATGTATCTGATACGTTGATACGTTTATTTTGAAAATAATATGATACAATATGTAATAAATACATGATATATAAAAATTGAAAAATGTATAATAATTCTTAAAAGCATAATAAATATATGACTATTATTATGTGAGTCCAAATTAAAACTATATTACTAAAGTTGTCAACATAAAAAATATAAATTATTGTCATCATAAAAGTACTATTACAAGAAAATTCTTAAATAATGACCAATTCTTGTAACAAAAAATATGTTAGATACTAATTTTCTAATAAGAGACCAATTATTTTAGTAGCTAATGTTAGGGACCAATTTAGAAATCAATTATTTTGATAGTCAAAACCTTGGTAGCTAATGTTAGTAAACAACTTACAAACAATTCATAATAAAGACTATTTTACTTATCAATTTAGAGACCAATTATAACTTTTAAACTATTTTAGTTGTCAATAATTTTTAATTTTTAAACTAGTACTTAAATTGGTCACTATATAGTGATTAATTATTTGTTGTCACAAAAATTATCATTATTCAAATATTTTCTTGTAATGTACTACGATTTTATAAATTAGATACTTCATTTAATAAATATCGGTAACCAAATTGAAGTAAGCGTAAAGGAATGCATTTCTATTTTATTTTTATCCAACAAAATATTGTTGAGTATAGAAATATTTTCCAGTGATGAACAAATTATACATAACAAAAAGAAGAATAAAGAAATATTCGGATAGAACAAGAAAACTTCTCCAAAATCCCTTTCAGAAACACTGATAAACAAAGCAAACTCACCTCCAGCAAATGTTGATAACTTGGGAAACCAATTTGTATGAACAAAAGACATTCGCAGGCCAAGACAGCACTATAGCATTTTAAGAGGACCAAATTATAAATTTATTCAAAAAAATATACAATTCAGTAATATAGTGGCATTAAAAAAAATGACACTACTCAGGAAAACAGTGCATGACCACTGCTAAAACTTGGCACTTGAATAAGATGTGGTTAAAGGTTGATGCAAATAATTCCATTCTTATAGGGTAGCAAAATTTTGAGCTTGTACTTCCTATGAGGTACTCAAGTTACCCAAGTCTAGGTTCCTGTAGAAGGAACCATGATGATGGAATGATGATAACAAATAACAAAGGTTTCTATTGATTTACCAGTAATCCTTACAAGAACATCTTCCATTCTTGAAATGATGGAACCGTCGTAAATCACGCACAATTATTTCCCTTCCTGTCACAAGTGAAATGTACTTGGTGGCTTCATGGCAATCACCACAAACTCTTAGATTCTTCCTAATGTGTATTGTTGTGCCACGGCTTGTATTCAGAAGTCCAAATGCAATGGCAAGCCTCTCACTATGGCTACTCACCAATTGTTCCTTCACATCTTCTTCTACATCATGAATAGAATCGGTGTCAGGCACATACCCAGCTTCCTTGATCTCATCTCCAAGAGTTTCAAGGTACGCATAGATTCTCTTGGATTCAGGATGATTAGTACTTCCTGAGTAGAATGTATGAACTTCATTTCTCAACTCAACCAAACTGCACCCAGGAGTTTTCTGGATCCCTTTCTTCTCCATGGCTGTCCTCACCTTAGCAACCTTTTCCCACATTGAAGCAGATGCATACATGTTGGCAAGCAATACATGATACCCTCCCTCATCTGGGTCTAACTCAAATAGTTCATCTGCAACTTTCTCACCCAATTCTACATTTTTATGGATTTTGCATGCACCTAGCATTGCACCTAAAACAGTAATTCCTGGTTTGACAGGCATATCCTGGATGAATTCCCAAGCATCATTTAGCCTTCCAGCACGACCAAGGAGATCAACCATCGCACCATAGTGATCCATTGCAGGTTTCAAGCCATAGTTTTCCTTCATGCTTTCAAAGTAGTAGAGGCCTTCTTCCACTAAACCTGAGTGACTACAAGCTGCTATAACAGAGAGAAATGTTATCTCATTTGGCTTAACAGATCCCTTCTGCATTTCATCAAAGAGATCCAGTGCTTCTTTTCCATGCCCATGTGTTCCATATCCATCAATCATTGCATTCCATGTTATCACATGTCGTTCTTCCATCGTGTCGAAAAGACTTCTTGCAGTTTGAATGGCTCCACATTTGGCATAGGTGTCCACAAGTGCTGTACAAACAAACACATTCTTGTCCATCAAAGTTCTTATAGCAAGTCCATGAATCCACTTAGCCTGCCGGGTAACTGATAAATCTGCAAGAGCAGTAATTACGCTCACCAATGTAAAGGAATCGGGTTTGATGTCATGAGATTGCATCTCACAGAATAGATTTAAAGCTTCATTTATACATCCATTCTGTGCATAACCTAATATCATGGCATTCCATGTAACTACTGTTTTTTGTTTCAGGTTACCAAACAGTGAGGCTGCTATATCAACCCTCTTACACTTTGAATACATGGATATCAGAGAATTCATAACTGACACGTCAGAACCAAGTTTCTTTTCCTCCAACAATCTATGAACAAATCTCCCTCGTTCTAGATCACCCAGATTAGCACAAGCATGCAAAGCCCCCATCATACTAACATTAGTAGGTTCCACCCCTTCATCCAACATCTTCAAAAACGTCGAAAACGCTTCCTCAGATTCCCCATTCTGCTCATAACCATTAATCATCGTATTCCACGAAACAACATTCCTGCTACTCATCCCCTTAAACACCAACCTTGCATTCTTCACAGACCCACATTTGAAGTACATATCCAGCATCGCCGTCCCAACATTAACCATAGACTCAAACCCAGCTCTGAAAGCATAACCGTGGGCAGACTTTCCAATCCTCAAAGCCTTGACATCCGCCAGGGCCGGCAAAACAGTGACCAACGTGATGGAATCCGGCTTCTGGCCAGCCTCCTGCATCTGCAATACCAGCTGCACAGCCCTCCTGGCAAGGCCATTCTGTGCGAACCCCGCCACCACCGTGTTCCACGAAACCAAGTCCCGCTGCGGCATTCTCTCAAACATCTTGTAAGCATCCTCGACCTGCCTGCACTTGGCATACAAATTCACCACAGCAGTCATGGCAAACAAATTTGACTGAAACCCATTAGTTATGACCATCCCATGAACCTCCCTCCCCCTCCTGAGATCCAAACTGTCACCGCACAGCTGCAACAAGTAGGTGAAGTCATACACCACAGGACTCACCTCATCATACCTCATCCTACCGTAAAACTTCAGGGCATCACGTAAAGCTGAGTTTTTCGCGTACCCTTTGAGCATGGTGTGGTAAAGCACGTCGAGCTTGTGCTCCACAGTCTCAAAGACACGTGCAGCTTCAGTGATGCTGCTGAACTTGCAGAACAAACTGATAAGTTTGGTCTGGAAAAAGTGCTCGTCGTAGAAACCGTTTTTGATGACAAGGGGCAGGATTTGGTGAAGCTCTTTGAGGGAAGTGCAGAGTTCTAAGAGTACGGCTGAAGGGTGTCTGTAGACATGGGAAGGGATGAAAATTCTTTGGTAAAGAGGGGCTGAAGGCCGAAGTGTTGGTCTTTTTCTGGTGTTTGGGTTCGTGATGTTGGGAACTGGTGGGGGGCGTAGAGTGATGAATTGGGTACTCATTCTCCTTTGAGGTTTCTCACCTTGGACGCAATGCAAAGGTACCCAAGTTCTTTGGATTCATACGTAAGAATCGAACTTATGTTATGTCTGCATGAGCTCACAGACATTGTTTCTATCCATTCTAGTTTTCATTTATCCTTTTATTTCGATAATCTAAATAATCAAGTTTATCTTAGGTAGTTATGCATGTTATGTTACCAAAATAAAATTCTAATATTTGTATTTCTTTTTGGTAATATTTGTATTTCTATTATTTTTCCCAGACATCAATTTTATTTAAAGTACCTTTCTTTAAGAAAATTTTAAAAAAAGACTAATCTTTTCTGCGAGATCAACCCCCATTGGTGAACAACTAGAATGGTTGAAAAAACAGTTCATGTCTGCTGTGATTGTAGTTTGTAAAAAGTGTTGGAAACAAGATAGTTAGATTTAATTAGAAAGAAGCTTTGTCTTGTTTTAGAGGGCACAACACAAGAGTTTGGTTTCAGCAACAGGGCAGAAAAGAACATAAGGCACTAGGAAGCAATTGATGCATTTCATTGGAAAACAAGAACAATCCATGAAGATAGCCATTGCAGCAATTATAGAAGACTCAAAAAGTCCTACAGTCTCATGAGAGGAGGAGAGGTGACAAAGCTCCTAGGAAGACTGAATATGTCATTCCCTTCAAAAGGGGATGTCCAATCTCTCAAACCACTAAAAGATGAAGTGTTCCTACTCATGCCAACATTTTGTAGCCCTGCCATGCATGAATTGCTCATTCTGTTGCCTGAAATGTTTCTGGACAATGCTGAGATTCCTAGCCTCAATCCACCTTGTTTAGAAGACAGGGAAGTGCAATCCAAAGTCCAGTCAACTCTGGTGTAGTCGAACTCCGGCATCATGCCGCCGCTGTTCCAATCCACATGTGAGTGTGAGCTGAATGCTGTTGCTGCACTCTGACCAGAAAAGAGTCCAAGGGAAGGTGGAACTGTAAGAGAAGGTGAAGGTTCAGTTGTGCTCCATCGAATTGAAGGCCAAGGTGATGAAGTATGATGCATTGGCTTGCAAAATAACCCCACCCCAGATGGTGAGGAATCTACATGTCCAAAAACATACGGATGTTCTTTATAATAAGCTTGGTAAAACTGGTCCATGTTCACATTAGCCACACTTCCTCTGATGTGGTTTTGCAGAAACATCCCATTTGATCTTACATTTTCAGCAGCTGGATAATTGTTTGCATACAAACCTTGTGTCCCTGAAGGTGAGGTATTTCCCCTAGAAATAGGGTCTTGCTTATCATTTCTAAACAGTGGATGCTGCTGCTGCATCATGACTACTGGCTCCCTATCCATTCCTTGGTGGAACATTCTCCCTTTGTTCCCAAAGGAACTAAGCTGAACCTCTATTTTAACAGATGGAGATGATGATGATACTTGTGTGGAGGGTACCATAGCATAGGTAGCAGAAGGGCTTGATCCTGAAACAACCCATCTTTTCACTGGCAGAGCCATTTGATGATTCATGTGTAGAGACAACAGATTCTTGCTTTGAGGATCTGGGAACACAGAAGCTGCTCTGGAATACTTGAAATCACCTTCAACCTTTTGCCTTTGCTGGGTTGAAACTGAAACAGATGACAACCGCTGTGATCTCATCAGATTCAAACCACTGATTTTAGCAGACTGTTCTGGCTTTAGTTGGCTCACTGAAGATTCTTGCTTCTGAGACTTTAAAGTGTTTTCTGCCTTACGAAGGTCCCCTTCACAGGCAACAACTACCCTTTCAACTTCTTGCTTGGAACAATTGTACCTTGCCTCCATATCAGATACTTGCACAAGCTCCTCACTCACATCAATTTTCAAATTAGCCCTGAGTCCAACATTGGAAGTAGTGGTCTTGGTGTGAACTTCACCTGCTTCAAACAACCATGATACTGATTCCTCTATCTTTCCATCATTTAACATTAAGGCCAAGGTTGCTCTATCAGAAGAGAACCCCATTGCCACCAGGAGCTGTGCAAGTGATTCTAGTTTCTTTGACATCAGATACCCACAACACCGGTTATGCAGTTCTTGAGCTCTCCTTTCCCTCTGGCGCTGGTGTTTCCTCTCGTTCTTCAGCCGAATCTTCTCCCTCCGGTCGTTGTCAGAACCCGGAACACCCTCCTGCCCAATGGAAGACTTTCTCACTTTCTCTTTAGGGTCTTCTGATTCACCAGAGCAGCTTCCATTGTTAGAAACTGAGTCACATTCAGACACTGTCCCTTGAAGACTACTTGGATGCTCATATGTGTCATCTATCTTTTGAAAATGAGTGTTGCCATTGGTTGGAGTGAAATTAGAAACTAATGCTGTTTCCAGGGAAGGAAATGAGGCAGTTGAAACTGGATTATATGCAGTAGCAGAAGTACCAGTTGGACCAGTTCCATGATTACTGGTACCATATGTGGTTGGAGTGGCGTTCCTTTGATCCTTACCAGCCTTAGATTTTGATTTCGATTTCACTGGAGACATCTATTCAGTTTTCAACTTCTTTCTCTATTCCTGCCACTTATATATAGAGAAATTAAATGTCTACTTCCTTCTACAAGTACTGAACCAAAACAGATACATAATCTGGAAAATGGAAGAATCATTGAAAACCAAAGTGGTTGAAGAGTTACAACTTCAAATTTCAAAGACAGCATACATGAGATCAACTGATCCATTAGCATCATCAATCCTTTCTTTAGGTCCTTAATCTTTTAGTATAAACAGAGTGCCACTAACACACACACAAACACACACAAAAGAGTGTGCTTTAAGATGAAGTTGTTATCATCAACTTCAACCTGTTTATACCTGTTTCACCTTCTTGGCTAGAAAACAAAGCTAATAAAAAACATCAAAAAACACATCAAATCAATGAAAAAGTTCAAGAGTTTGATTACTAGCTTTCCCTCAACATGTTAAACAGATGTAAGCACAGTTGAAATCATCAATGCAAGGACAATTTGAAACCTAAAAGATAGAAAAATGACTGAATAGACCAAGATGGTTTTAAACGATGATGACACAGTGAATTTTGCAGTTAGTGTTAGAAAATGAACACATATTAAACCATGAAAACAGTCCATAATGTAGATATTCAAAAGACAAATGTTAAGGGCAATGGAGAGCACTGTTAATAAGTTTCAAGTGGAAAGCTTTTTTATTGGAATGCATAAATATGTGCTATGATTTCTCAATGCACTACTTCCATATGATTTCTAATAACAAAATTCTTCTTTTGATTCTTCTAGGGCAATGGTTTCGGAACCCTATTCCAGTACTCATTTTCATAAATTTTTAACAACTGCATTTCACAGACATTCCACCCTCATTTTCTCTATCAAACTGGCCCATCACACAATGCACATGAACAACCCCATCTTCTTGTTTTCTACCCTCTAAAAGCATAATCATAACCATCTGAAAAGGAAGAAAAAATATAGAGATGGGTTTAAAAATAACATCTTCAAAATCCAAACTTTAACCCAGTTCCATCACTTCAAAACACAAAAGATTCATATTCACACACAGAACAAAATGGAGAAAAAACAAGACACCCATCAACAAAATAAATTCCCAGATCACTGAGCACTCTACATTGTTCAAGCTTCAATAGATCACAGAAGTATACCTATGTTGTTGTTAGTGTGTTTTTTCTTTCTGCTTTATGGTGTTTCTTGTCTTTCTTTCAATGCATGACTTGTCATAAATAAACTGAATAGCAATGTTTTATAATATCAAACTTCACCACTATTTTCACTTGTCTAATCTTCTGTATCACACATGGCACAAGTTCAAATATAACAGGGTCAAACGTGGGAGTTTGTAGGATGAACATTGAAAATGGATCATATGAAGAAAAGGAAAAAAATAGTAAACTTTTCGCATAAAAACTAGAAAAAGACTCACTCAAAAATTAGTTGAAGGTCCGAGTCCAGCGAAATAAACCAAATCCATTTTTCTTATTTGGTTTTGAATTACAAATTTAACCTAAAAAACAAATTTTCATAGAAAAAGAAAAAGTCTTTGTCTATCCGTAATTCCCTCTCAGTCACTCACTTAGAATGTTGCTAAAAAGAGAAATTTTAAGGAAGACTAGTTTGTTTTAATAAAAATTCAATTGAAAAATGTAGTAATAATAATATATTATATTAAATTTATGTGTGTATTTAGAAAATTACAATAATATATTTGATTGTGATATATATTTATATTACGTTTTAAAATTGTTATAACCTTATATTATCATTCATTATATTATATTTAAGCTTACGGTCAAAAAAGTTACGAAATTATTTGTCTCATGATGATTAATGTTGTTTCATCACAAATTAATTATAGCTTTTAAAATTATTTTAGTTATAATAATTTTTAATTTATAAATTTTGATATTTAAATTGATTGTTATTTTTTATTTTTAAAATTATTTGTTGTTTAGAATTGTTTTAGAGTAATGTAATAAGTATAATGTGCGTTTATATTGATATATGATTCAGTTTCACAAATATGAACGAAAAATCTAACATAATCATAATAAAAACGTGATTTTATTTTCATGTTAATATAATTACTTTCCATTTTCTGATTTGATTGTTTAAAGTGATTTGGTTAAGTTTTACAATCTCTAGAAATTAATAGTTGGTGATTTACTAGTTTGAATGGTGGAAAAATAGGTGGAGAAAAAAAATTCATACGTCAAGAAGTAGTTCAGAATGATGGAATAAAAAATTTCAAAATATTAGAAATATGTATTTTGAATTAAAAAAGAGAGAGTCTTCTTTTGTGTTAATTTTTAAAATAAAAAACTATTATATTAATATATAAAAGTATATTATTTAAGTATTCATTATAATTTTTCATTTTATTAATACAAGTATATTTGTTTATATTATTAAAAGTGTATGTTTTTTTCTTCTAATTTTACGTTAGTTTATTGTTTAATAATTAATTAACTTTTATAGAATAATTAAATTAAAAAATTTTGAATTAGTCTCTCCATTCATTAAATCAATGTTCCGGTGTCAAGTGGGATGATAAAATCATTATCAATCATCATGCATCCGAAGTTTTAGAGTATGTATTGAATTAGAATTTTATTTTTAAAAGGCGTCTCAAAAGGTGGAAAGAAAAATAAATATTTAAATTGTCTTAAATCTCAAACTTCTAAACAATGTGTGGACTATGGATATGGTAGGGAGAGACACAATCATTCTTTACTAAAAGTGTGGTTGAATGCATAAACACTTAAAAAGTATGATGGGAGTTAAAGACATCGATAGAGATCCATGAAGAGAAAAACTAATAGATTTTTTTTTTTTTATAAATTATAAATAATTTAATCATTTATAATTTAGTCAATAGATTTATCACTATACTATCATTGCATTAAGTAATAATTACGTTATTACATGAAATTAGAATAATTTTTAAAACTTTTCAATCTAAAGTTGTTACAAATGAACATGTTCAAATTCTAAACTTTCAATAAAAATGTATAAAAGTTGTTTTGGAAAGAAATTAATTAGGTTTGTTATCTATTAGTCTACTCATACAATTCATTTTATATATTATATCATATTTGATAGAAGTAACTCTTCATCATTGTAGTTAACTTGAATACAAATATATCTCATAGATTTTTCAGAATTTTGAAGTTAAATTAATAAGAATATATAAACTTCTTTAACTATCATCAAGATAATTCTCCCATCCTCCATATTTTGAAGTGAAGGTTCCACCACCGTGAAGTTGTGCATATTCACATATTGTTTCTCTAACACAATGATCCCATGACATTGCAATATCCTTTAGTGACAAAGGTTCACTAAGCATTCTAAGAGAGAATTTTAACTTCAACTTGGCTTTAATTGATAGATCCTCTAAGTCCTCACTGTTCAAAATGAAAAAACAATAAGAGAAAAACTTAGAATTTCAACTTTTGACCCCTTTTTTTATGGTTATGCGGTCAGTCACTCTGAACCATTGGTTCTGATATCACTTGTTGAAATTTTTAGGATTTTTGAAAATATGAGAGATATGGAATATATGAGAGATATATGTGATATGTTATACAGAGGAACATATTTTTGTATTTTATTGATATATCCTATATATAGAGCAAAATATAACAAAATATCAAGTATAAAGTATTTAAAATATCTCATTCCTAATTTAAAATAATAACTAATTTTTAAAACTGAAATATTTTCTAAAAAACCCTAAAAATCCCAACACAAATTACTAAAAATATATAATATCTTAAAAATAGAAAAAAGAAATTCAATTTTCAAACCTTGTTTCTGATGGAGTTTCATCTAGAATAACAGTTGAGCAATTTGGGTAGCTTCTTGGAATGTGCAACCAAAGTGGGTTGATTGTTGGCTACATGATCAAGATTATAGTTAATAAAATGAAATAAACAAAGCAAATGAAGGTTATGTATAAAATTAAACATAAATCAATTTACCTTTTTGTGATCATGCTTTGATATTGAGTTTAGATTAATAGTCACTGAATTGAAAAACAATTTGACAGTTAATCCTTCACCACCAAGTGCAATTCGTTCTTCAATAGTAGTCGGAAAGATTTTACTTTTGTCAAGAGCTACCTCAGTGTCTATTAGTTGCTTGTTTATATCCTTTATTTCTTCTAAAAGAGTATGATTTTCCTACAAAAGTTATCAATGCTCAAATTGTGTGAAATGTGTTACTTTTTTTTATATACAAACATAACCATACAAAAACAATGAAATGATTTAGTGTTTAAGGAAAATGAATGTAAAGGTTTGGATAAAATTCTCTAAAAACACTCTTAGGGAAAAAAAGTTTTCTAATGAGGTAAAAACTTATCTGAAATTTGATATGTACACATTTTTTTCATATAGCTTCTCAAAATTCTTCTTTTTAACTTGTGCATAGCTTAGTTTTATATTTTGAAAATTTATTTCATTTTTATTCATCATATGCAAAATGATAAATTTGTCTAAATAAGGTGATCTCATTACTCTAACAATACAAACAATAAAATTTTGAAAGTTGTAGAAAAATAATATTCATATGAATATAAAAATATGAATAACAAGATTTTTTACAAGTTATGAGAATAATATTCTTGTATAATGTAAAGAAAAATATGTTGGAAATATTATAGCTCAACACCATCAAATTACAAGACATTAATGATTTCTAAGATATCACATTCTAACTATAATAAAAGAGATAATTTGTAACGATTAAGGCATAAACGATTTGAAATATAGATAAACAATCTCTTAAGGATATTATGATCTTCATCATTCAATAGTCTTATCAAGACAACCATGATTTTGATAATAACAAATAACACTAGTTTTTTAAGAGCTAATTATAGTTATTATAAGTATATATCATAATAAACAAGTCATCACTTAAACAATAAGACAAACCAACACAAAAAAACCATCTACACCAACACCATATAGAGTAAATACAAAATCTAGATGATAACAAATCAACTAGAAAATACACAAAGTATCTAAAAGACACATAGTCTAGACAATGTCTACTTGAAGCCATTAGATGTTAAGCCATGTAATAAATGACAATTTTCAATTACTAGATCATCTACTCTTGTTCAAAATCAAGTTCTGAATCCACACGTGTGTGTGTGTGGTGTGTGGGGGTGTGGGAGGGAGGGAGGGTGGTTGTGTGGAGGTGTGGGTGGGTGCATGGGTGTGGGAGTGTGGTGTGTGTGGGGGTGTGGGTGGGTGTGTATGGTGTGTGTGAGGGGTGTGGGTGGGTGTGTATGGTGTGTGTGTGTGTATGTCGGGAATAGTGTGCGTGTGTGTGTCGGAAATAGTTCAAGTGTGAGTCAAAGTCTCGCATTGGATATAATAGATAAAGTTAAACACTATATAAGATGAAAGACTCAGAAACACATTTTCTTAATGTTTTGGGTTAAAAGTGGTTTCAAATGCCTTATATGTGTAAGACCAATGTCATATATATATATATATATATATATATATATATATATATATATATATATATATATATATAGAGAGAGAGAGAGAGAGAGAGAGAGAGAGAGAAAACTACAATATCTCAATGACTATAATCCTATATGAAGAAATATATAAACTCATCAGTGGTATCAGAGTCAATGGTTCGACAACATAACTATAACAAAAAAAGGGTCGCCATATGTCGTCACCATATGCCGATGGTTTGAGGATTGACAACATAATCATAACAAAAAATTGTCACCACACACCTAATGAGAAATTCACCAATCATACATCTGATGAGAATATATATATATATATATATATATATATATATATATATATATATATATATATATATATATATATATATATGTATATATATGTATATGTATATATATATATATATATATATATATATATATATATATATATATATATATATATATATATATATATATATATATATACATATATATATATATATATATATATAGTGTTTATAAGAGCTACTAACCTTTCCTAAAACATTAACACAAGGATAATGATTTGTATGCAAGCTTCAAGGAAGCTCAAAGTGACAATAATAAAATACTTCGAAAAGTCAGAAATAGCTTATTGGTAAATAATTTTGTTTCTTTATTACTCTTGTATGAAGTACCACCTATCATTTTAAAGTTTTTGCAATAATCCTTTTGCAATATTTTTCAACCATCAGATGATCATTCTTTTATTGTCTAATCATTGTTCTATTGTGAAAAATTTTCAAAACATTTTTAAAAACTCTTTTCAATCCTTTTTCTAAAACTAATGTGTTATTTTGGTAACTATTGTTCTACCATAAAAATTTAGTACTAAGAAATATTATTATTCCAAAATTTTCAATATTTAGGTTTAAATGAAATAAAGATTACATGAACTTCATAGACAATAATCAATTGATAAAATATATTTGCATCAGAATCAATATCATTCCATAAGAGCTTATTGACAATATAAAAATATATTTGCATAGAAAATGATGTGGCACTAATTGTAATCATGGGTTAAATCAATAAAGTTATGAAAAAAAAATGTAACTAAGTATATATGTTTCCAATAATGTAACATGAAGCATGTTTTAGCAAACAACATTTTCGATAAACATACTATAAAATAAATATAACTCTTTACCATTTAGGAATTTTACCTGAATAATGCTTGAATTTGAGAAATGTTTCTCTGAATTAGTTTCCTGCATAACATTGTCCCCTATAGGCATTGCATTAATAAAACGATTCATTTTCATTTCTCTTTGACCAAATTTGCTACGAGTCAAATATCTTGCTTGTGAATCCGTCACAATAACTCCCTTTGAGTCAACTACAACAATTGGTGGTCCATTTAGTGGTTCAAGTGTTGAATTCTCATCACTCAAATGGAATATCATTCCAATCTCTCCACAAGAAGCCACCAAGGCTTCTGCTGATATGGAAGTCAACTACAAATATATCATAATTGTAACCTTTTAGTATGCATATAAAAGCCTTTATTATGAAACATATCATGTAATGAAGTGTAATCTAACCACTTTAATCAAGTGTTGCATCGCAGGGCTTGAATCATCACAAATGGAACCATGATTTTGAAAATTTTCTTTCACTTTATTGCAATATTCAAGTAAGGGTGGAGTTAAAATTGTAGAATTGCTATTGATAGGTGTGATTTCACCACTTGTTTGTTCTTGCACAACATTTCCATATCCTGGTAAATAAAAATTATAAAAAGTGTTTGTTATTAACCGTTATATAAATATACATAATTGTTGGGAATAGTCCAAGTGTGAGTCAAAAGTCCCACATTAGATAGAATAGACAAAGTTAAACACTACATAAAAATAAAGACCCATAACATCATTGCCTTAAGGTTTTGGGGTTAAAGTGGTGTCAAAGGTCTTATATGTGTAAGACTAATGTAATATAACCATATAGAACCACAATATCTCAATAACTATAAACCATAAACCACATATATGAAAAAATATAGTGATATCAGAGTCGGTGGTTCGGAGTAACTGGCCACATAACCATAACCATAACCCAAGAAGGGATCACCTAAGTGACTGACAACATAACTATAACTAAAAAGGGATCACTTATACACCTGAAGAGAAATATAACCATAATCCATATATAACAAAAACATACGAAAGAATATATATATATATATAAATAATCCAACAATAATGAATATATTAATTTCATACAAAGAATCATACCTTGTTGTTTGATGTACTCTTCTTCTGGATATGAAGTGAAAAATTGGTTTGTGACTTGCTGAAAAATTGGCACTGTAAAATAGGAGTTATGTGGGCTAAATACTTGTGTTATTGGTTTCTTTATATCTGTTTCTTCTACTTTATTTGTAGATGTCTCTCCCACTTGAGCAATTTTTGATTTGGAAGGAACAATTTTATGTTGCTCAATAACTTGTATATATTTTTCCATCTTATGAACTTTAGACTCAAAATCAGAAGTAATTTCTCTTTTGCTTGCTTTGAAGACTGAAAAAGTAAATTCCAATGCCCGCATATGATGCTCACATTTTATCATGTCATGTGTCTTTGGTTCTGGAGGAAGGGACTGAAACTTTTGTGCAATGAAAAAAAAAATTAATTATAAATTTGAATGAAAGTTTTCAAATTAATTATAAACTTGAAAACATTATCTACCTGCTCATATCTTTTACTCAAACCTTTGTAAAGAATGTTGAGTTTTGTGAAATATTTGCATTTTGCTGTTTGGATCTGCAATAAAAGTGTGTTACTAACATCATCACTTCATAAAGCTTCATCTTTGTTTATAACTATCAATAACAAAAACTAAATTTATAATAGTTGTTAAAAAAAGGATCAAAATACTCACAAGTATGAATATAAATGAACAAAAAGAAATTACCCAAAAAGTTAAAAAAAAAAACAGAAAAGAAAAGCTCATAAAATAATAACAAAGTATAAATTTTTTATTAATTTATGATAAGAACTTTGAGAGAACCACAATAGAAATGTTACTTATTGTAATTGAAGAGTTCAAGGCCTTATAAACTGCATGCTAGCATCTCAAAATCTATTTAACATATTTGTCCAATAAATTTGACATTGATAAGCATAGATTGTAATGTACATTCACAAAAATCCCTTTCAGAAATCAAAACCCAATATTGTATAGTCACCCTTTAGACTTTGATATAAAAATTTCTTATTTAAAATCAATCTCAAATGAATAAATAAATTACAATAAATGTGATTTGTTATTATATAAACTAATATTATTTGTTATAGTAAAAAAAAGAATGATATTGTTAAAATTGGTCAACATAATCATTAAATCATATGATAAAAAAGTTGTTAGAAGGTCATAGGGATGACAAGAAGTTGAGTAGGGTACAGATAGTGTCTATCTGCAACAAAAATTCACCCGTTCCTCGTTTGTTTATCTGTCAAATATCTGTTTAAAAAATATTTGTGGATATTTAAAAACCTTCAAATACACGTGGATATGCATAAATATTTAAAAAAAATATTTCATAAATTTTTAAAATAAAATTTAAATAAAATTACAAACAAAATATAAATTTAAATTTAAATAAATAACATAATTTAAATTTAAATTTAAATTTAATCTAATCTAATAAAATATAAATTAAATTTTATTTTAAATTAAATTTAACTTAATATAACATAACTTACATTTTAATTTTAATTTTTTTAGATAATAAGTATCCGTATATATGAATAATATGATTTTACACCCGACCCATTTATAAACGAATATTACAATACTCATTATCCACTATTCGAAAATAACAAATACCCATTAATACCAACTATTTATCGTAAATTTTATTCGCAAACGACCAACACAAATATTTTTACTATCCTTGTTTAACAAAAGATACAAGGTCAAGATAAACTTTACCACGAGATGCAAAAATTTGAATTTTGTTTGTCTTGGGAAGTCGGTAACATGTGAACTCATACATTCCAATAATCTTTAATACGATATAACAACTTTTTGCAGTAATATGTAAAAATTGTAGTCAATTCAAGAAAAAAGATGTTTAGTACTAAAGTTACTTCAAAACATAACGTAAAATCTACTTACAAGTCTAAATTATTTTATTCAAGTTTATTCAAGATACCTACAAATGAAAGTCTCACCGTACAAAACCTATTATATCCAAAAATTAGTGTTGCATTTTTTGAACTAAATAGCGAATAGCTAAATATAAAAATTATGAAAGCAAAGTATTATGTTTAATGTTACCTTCTGATAAATTTGTTCCTGCCATTCTGCACTTACTTCTTTTTCTCCTCCTAAAACATAAAATCAAAATATATCTGGTTAAATTAATTAATTAATGTTTTTAATATAAATATCTAGTTAAATTAATTCACGTAAACCTTTTTTTTTTTTAAAGGACGAAAATCAATTCTAAAATATTGTACTCACCAAATTCAGCATCTGAACCAAAAACTTGTGAGGACAAAATATTGCATTCCTCACTTTGAAATGGTGGCTTTGTTTTCATCTTTGTTGATATTCTTGTGATGTACTCAGCCTACAAATATATAAATGAGTAAAATATTGATTTTTTTTACAATAAAGTGTTTATAATACTATGATTTTAATGAGATAAAAAAGCAAGTAATTATAAAAAGAAAAATGGACACAAAATAAAAACATGTAAACTAAATTAAGATACCTCATCTTTGGCAGTATCGAAAACCTCTTCTTCAAATCTTTCTACAGATTTCAAAAACTTAGGTACGTTTTGCGTCCATGATGAGAGAGGATCTCGTTTGAGAAAATGTTCAGCACTGTGAAAAATCAATATTTCATGTAATTAGATTCAAATGAAGTTTACAAGATAAAACATAACTAGATACTTATCATATTCTCTAATGTAATTATTTTTTATTAATTAAATATTTATATAATGATTTAAGTTTAGTGGATGATTGAGGAACACTTAATACAAGAATTGTCAGGTTTTTACAGAGGAGGTTTCACTGGGGAGAACAACATCAATGAGATCTGAGTCTAACTACATAAGACACTAACACCACTCTCAACCCAAAACCTTAAGTCAATGGGTTTATGGGTCTGGATTCTTATATAATGCTCTACTTTCTCATTTCTGATCAATGTAGAACTTAGACTCACACTTGGATTCCTAACAAGAATGTCATAAACAATAAACTTGCTAACAGTACTCACAATTGATAATTATCATCAACAATTATCAATATTTTGTAAGTAAATTCTTCTCACATTTTCTTTACCATCATGTTACGACGGTCTTTAGATTTCCATCCATTTACTTCAATAGTGGTTACATTTGAAATAAGTCTCCTTTTGTTTGTGTCCATTTTGCATGTGAAGATACTCAATATTTACCTGAACAATTCATAAAGAAAGTGTAAGGTATATATATAAATATATTCATATATGAAGAATAAAGGGAAAACTATAATTTGACACTTTTCTTCAATTTCATAATTAGAAAAATTAAAAATTTGATTTAGATCTTTAACTCTTACAACCTATGTTGACTCGTTCTATCTAAGCACATGGAATGTCAACCCTAAAAATCTTAAAACATGGAAAATACTAAAATCCTTAGCACTAGAAAAAAAATAATATAAACATATTTTCAATCACTTGAAACATGCTAATTTTCCCCAAATTAAGCACCAAAGAACAAAGAATAAAAGAAAATTCATACATGAAGAAACCCACTACAAACATAAACCCATAATCACTCCCAAAATGTTGAAAAAAAAGAGGGGAAATAACATGCTTGAAAAGAAAAAGAAACACAAAAATATTGATACCTATGTTCTACTTCTCCAACCAAGTATATTAGCTTTGTAAAATGTACAAGTCTTTATATTGTGTATAAAGATGGCACAATACGCGTCATGCAATGTTATTTAATTAGAGACGTTATTTTGCAGACTTAATAAATAAGTTTAAACATAAATGTGTAACGTCTCAATATAATTAAATTAAGGTTGTTGTCTTTTTTTGTCATTAAGAAAAAATATTTATTAAGTTAATTAAACTATAATTTTAAAAATTAGATTAAATGAATGCATCATAATGAAAAATTAATGAATTAGCCAACTATCTGGTTCAAATAAACCTCAAAACCGAATCATGGAAAATATTCACAAAAAACTAGAAAAGAGATAAAGGAAAATGTTGAAAAATTAATAAAAATCGACAAAGTGTTGTTCACAATCGGCAAATAAAAAATTTAATAAAAATGCCATTTTCGGATTTTAGCTTCTTCAAAAATTAATTAAAAAAAATAAATGAATCAAATTAAAACTGACCCATTAATTAGTGACATGTATCAATTCAGGAAAAATTTAACCTATTTAATATATGCTATATTGTTTCATTAATTTTATTGTGTTTAAATAATACTATATTATAAAATGTGATTAATTATGAGGAATCGATTATGGTATGAAATTTAGTAGTTACTCCATTTATGTTATTGAGTTGGTAAAGTATTGTGACTATTAACTTAATGTATTTGATGAGATATTTATATTCTAGTTATAGTTTAATATATATATATATATATATATATATATATATGTGAGTTTTTAAAAAAAATCTTATAATTGAATTAAGAGATAATATTTTTTTTAATATACTTCAATTTGGCTACACTTTTTTTTTTTTGTTTCAACTATGTATAATGCATCGAATATATGTGATGGAAATTGGAAATGACACTGAAAACTTTGATTCGGTAACTTTAAAATACAGCAACAATGAATTGAATGTTCTATACACAATTAAGGGAAGAAGGCACCAAATCAAATTATTAGAAAGAAAATATTTATAGTGAATTTTGTAAAGCCTAAAAAGGAAAACGAATAAAGGAAAAAAAATTGTATTTATTGACTTAACCAAAAGTATAGAAAGGGTATTAACAAGTAAAGGAAAACGTTGGAAAAGTAAAATATTAATGCAAGAAAGAAAAACATGAAATGATACAAATAAAATATATCTATATAAATATGTAAAGGGATTCTTCTATCATGTTACACACATTTTATATCTCTATTTTATTTTTAATTATACTTTGAAATTTAAAATAATTTATGATAATATATAAAAAGATACCTTACTGATCCGATGATCTCTGAGCGGGAAAAGTCCACAAACAAGGATCCTCACGTTCAAATTAGTGAAGAGTATTTTGTAAATATGAGAGTAAAGAATGAGTATTGAATTAGACTATCATGTGTGATTAAGGGTATATATAAGTTTTACTAGGCCGCTTAGTATAATAACAAATAAGACATACTCAAGATATAACAATATATTAATATATATAATTACTCGATTCAATTTATTATAACTTGAATTTTGTTTATATTATCATAAATATCATCTTTTTTTTAGTTTAAGGGTGTTAATTTTTCATATATATCTCACATTTGGATCTCATGCTTATTAAGCCGTTTTTAGACCTAACAATAATAATATATTTTGGATAGGGTATGTACAATACATATATAATATTATAATTTTACTGTTAATAATATTTTAAAATTAAAAAATAAAAATAAACTACTAAAATACTAAAATTGATTATCATAGTCATTCATTGTATTTTTTTTTATAATTATCATTTCTTATAATACATTGAGGCACAAGTTTTATATATATATATATATATATATATATATATATATATATATATATATATATATTTTTTACTAATATAATATATAAAAATAATATATTTTTTTTTTTATTTTTTA
>Ga0214544_1005657_pt1 | contig 23970 bp, 9 predicted proteins | sample CNSS3metaG_FD_160074 | JGI IMG/M metagenome (GOLD analysis project Ga0214544, IMG submission 160074) | Root nodule microbial communities from cowpea collected in UCLA plant growth center, Los Angeles, California, USA - CNSS3 | ecosystem: Host-associated > Plants > Roots > Nodule | place: USA... | reverse complement strand
ATATATATATATATATATATATATATATATATATATATATATATATATATATTTGTTGCTCTGGTTATATTGAAATTAGTTTTAGTCATTTATTAGAAGACATTTCACCAAAGTATTTATGCTGTCATCTTTAGTTGAAATTGTATTTCTAGTAGAATCTTAATGTGAGACTTGCTAGGTTAAGCCATTGAACAGGCCAAATCCTAAGAGAGAGTCACCACAAACAATTTTTTTGTTTAAGTAGCAGAACACATAAATCATCCTCAATACTAAAGCATGGTGTCAATAGCACCACTTATACTAGGAAGTTAAACATCATTTGCAAACAAGGTCAAACTTAGTTGGAAAAACAATCTAGGAAAGTAAAATCAGTCAGTGATGTATGGTACACCAAAGGCTTCTATGTTTTAGTCTTCAAACCTATTTGGATAAAAGCTAGAAATGTTGGAGATCGTACATCAACTAGAGATAAGGTATTTTTATAGTATATAAGTGGGTGCAAACTTCATCTTACAAACTGATTTTGTAAGCTTGAGTTGGATTTAAAGTTCACTTTTTAACATAATATCAAACAAAGTTAAGGATTAGAACCTATCCTATCGAGATTTGTTATTTATTGAACCTATCCTTCAACCTGTTATCGGCCTCTATCGAGATGCATACACCTTAGAATGAAGGGGGTGCATTGAAGATCTTAGATCAACTAGGAATAAGACAATTTCATAGTATATAAATAAGTACAAACCTCATCTAACACGCTAATTTTGTAAAGTTGGGTTACGTTTAAAGTTCACTTCTTAATTAATGAGAAGTGCTTTCCTAAGCTTTTCTGACAGAAATGTAGAACTTTTTCACTCAAAAACACTTTTGTATCCAAACGGATTCTTACATGCAAACAACAAATCGAACAAGCAAAAACAGCTAAAACTAAAAGCATAGACATTTTATGAGCATGAGAGCAACGATGTGAGAAAGTATGTAAATACCTGCATGTTTTGTTCAACTGATCTGAATGAAGTTGAGGTTTCAGTTTTGGTATGTCTGCGGTATCGTTCTATTGACTGCTGCGTGCTGTATCATGAGAAATCCAAAACTAAATAGATCAACACATAATCAATATCTTAACTTCTGTTTCAAAAACAAGCTAAGAGAATGAAAAGAGTGAAGGAAAAATTTAAATTTTCTAGTACTTATAATTTCAATGCAATATAAATAGTTGAAACCAATGAAATGTCAGACAGAAAAGTGACAAATTCATTAACTTTCATGCATATAATCTTCATACTATTTAAAAACAAATTATAGCTTAGCAGCGAAAAAATTCTTTTTAATGACAGTACTTTATTTAGTTGTTAGTTACTACTAAGCTCTTTTTAACTTTGATGTTTTTTTGCTTAATAAATATTCCAATGTGTAAAGAGGAAATAATTCAAATTGTAAAATGCAGACATAATTAATTCTAAAATAGATTAAAAAGTGAAATATGATATTCCGAAGCATATCAAGACTATGAGTTGGAGGAAGAAAGTAGGTGATTCTTGGGAGTTCAATCCACCATTTACAATATTTCACTGTGTTATATATATTTATTTATATAAAGGTTATTCTATACTGAGACTTTAAAAAGATTTTTTTTTATAGAAGAAAAAAATCTATTCATATCACGATTTTTAAACAATAAAAAAAATATAATATATCATCATGACTATCAGAATTTGTTTTTTAAAATTAACAAAATATATTTCCATTCAAATGAGATTTTAAAAGATTAATAAATTGTATGATATTTAAAATACCAGTTATATAGTAGAATATTTCTGTGAGACTATCTCACCTAAATATGAGATTTTTCTAAATTTATTGAGACTTTTTCTCAATCTTAGATATATGACAACATGGAATTCTTTTGTCCTATTTTCAAGCATTGTTTGAAAACAAAAACCCTAGCTCTTTCCATTAAATAAATCTTTTAGGATAATTAACTAAAAAGGTTAGGGTTTAAGTTTTAAAATAATTTTTTTTAATCTTCCAAAAACTTAATTATTCTTGTGAATGGTATGAATATCTATTTAAAAGCTACTGCAATATATATATATATATATATATATATATATATATATATATATATATATATATATATATATATCCAAGTGTGTCAACGAGTATCCACAAGTGTTATAAAAAAGTTAGAAAATAAAAAACAAACAAAATTATTTTGTATTCTTTGAAACAAGAGTTGCAAATATCATTATGGATATACTAAAAAGTTGTTAAAAGTAATTACTTTAACCATTTCTATTATTTTGTCTCAGTAAAAAATTTCCTATTAAATCAGTATAAAATCTTTCTATTCGAAGTTATCGATTAAATGAGATTATAACTTTAAATACAATATAAGAATACAATAAAATGGGTTTACACCTTTAAATTCAAACCTTATCATTTATTTGCATTAATTTTTATTAATTGTGTTAGTTATTTCGTAATGTCTTATTCAATAAATTCAGTTTACTTTTAGTAAATTCAAGCCTTATCATTTATTTGCATTAATTCTTATTGATTGTGATAGTCATTTTGGAATTTCTTACTTAACAAACTCTGTTTACTTTTACTAGAAACAATGAACACTTAACTTTTTAATTAGATATTTAACATTTTATCTACCACAGAACAAATTATTGTTTTCACTTATGACCTATAAAACTACAATTAAACTTTGTTACCTCGGATCATTAACGTAATATCAACACTAAGTGCGACTTAAACACTCTTTAACTTTATGGAATTTTACATAATAGAATAATAGATAAAAATGAATTTCACTGGAAAAAAAAGGCAAAAATAGGAAATTTATATAATTTTTTTAAAATATTAAAAATTCTTTAATTGTTATTAAATTCATAAAATCCTTTCAAATCCTATAATGTTATATTCTATAAATCCTTCAAAATCGAAATTATAAATCCTTTTAATAAGTTTTTTTAAATTGATATATTCTTATACCTTATTTTAAAATTCAAATTACCTTTTTTTTAAGTAATCTCAGTTAAATTACAACCTAAATTTGAAGTTCTGTATTCTTAACTCAACTTCTCCTGTATCGTACTCTAAAGACATGTCAGTAACTTCTAAAGATTTTAAACTTCTAAATTTGAATATTCTAAATTTATCTTTAAACATTTATTCAAGCATACTAATACTCTTACCTCGGCCTTAACACTAATCTTCTTTATTATTCACTTTTTAGGACTTTTTTATTTTCATCTTCTGAAGAAGCTAGTTAATATAGTTTCTATAAACAAGCACATGATGACTTTTGTGTCTGTCTTTAGATCGTTAAGTGTCTTTAGATTGTTTTTTATCATTTTTTCATAAGTTTTTTTATTACAATTGTTTACTATTTAAAGACTTGAATGTAGTTCAAATATTTTAATAGTTTGAATGTTTAATTTATTTATTTGTTAAATTGTGTAGGTGATGTTTTAATTTTCAACTACTATCTTTATAATAATGTTTGATGAAATAGATGAGTATTTTGATTATACTCAATCTGTAGTGAGCCAACATGTGTGTGTGAGCTTGGTTGGCTCTCTTAGACACTTCTAATCAACAACAATGAGACTTGAGCTCAGTCCAGATAAGAGATTTATCGTTACCTTCAACTCAAAACCTTTAAGACAATGAATTTATGAATATTTTTTCTTATAAAATACGCAACTTTCTTATTTCTAACTAATATGTAACTTAGACTCACACTTTAATATACTTTATCATTGTTATTAATGGGGTGAAAAAATTTATGTTCTTCTCATCTCTTCTTTGGTTCAACTAACTATTTGGTTTGAAAGTTACTGAATGCATAAACTACGGACCAAATAATGTTTGAAAGAAAACAAAATGCAAAAAAACAAACACACCATGACAAAAAAGTACTTATGAAAAATTAAAATGAGTCAAACTATTTCTTTATGACGATCACTTATATATGTCTACATGCAAACAAAAACAATGATTTTTTTAACACTTAATTTTTCTGACACCTAATTATATTCATTATTTCTCTCTTTCTCTTCTTCTATCATGCTATATCATTATAATTTTTTTTTTCTCTTTAGCTCTTAATATTCTTTGAGTTCTTCAACCATGTGGGGTTCTCTCCCTTTACATAAAAAGAAAATGAAAAGTAATAAATTTTGATTGAAAAAACAAATGTAGAGATTGTGATTGAATGCTTAAATATATATGCATAATTATGTAGTTATTTAAATCATTATAGTTTATCATATAACTTCTTTGTAAAATACTGTGACAAGTAAATAATTTTATGATTGAAATATCTCTTTTACATAATGACCACAGAGTGAATTGAATCTAAGTCTTTATACATACTGTTCAAACTTCCTACTACTAGGTCAACCCCTAATAAGTTTAGGTCAAAGTGCTTTTAAGTTTTGGTATCAACTACATCACTATGACGATGTTGCAATCATGGCAGACAAAACTTGATTTACTTAGAACTTTTTTGTTATATTTAGTTTGTGTTAACCTTTTTGAGGGTATATATTTATTTATCATTAATGATTTTATTTTTAAAATTTATGTATAGAATAAACCAGAGAAGAGTAATGTAACAACATTCAAACACGACCTTGAATTAACATTAGATATAACAAAATCGACCATATTTACTTAAGAAAGCCATGTACTCAAATAAAAGAGATATGAACCACCAAAGAAATATGAAATATTTCCTGGAAAATGTTTTATCAGTTTTTATGTAATTTTGGAATAAGAGATACACCAAATCAAGAGGAATTTTCACATGATCTGTATTTAAGTAAGCTATAAAACACTTGCAGATTAGAACTCAAATTTTTGGTTATTAAACACATAAATAGCAACTAAGCTCAGAATTTATGTTCTGCAAGTGATATTAGAACTCAAATTTCTGTCTAGAGTGAAACTTGTAATGGAACCTCTTTTCTTCTATTCTTGTATAAAAGTTGAAGTGGTAATTCCCAAAAAGAAAACTGAAAATTAAGATCCCTATAAGAATTCATTCTCATCCTTGAGTTTTGCTTAAGATTCTTCTATGATTCTATTATTGCTTTGAGTGGATTAGTAATGATTCAATTTAACCTTTCAAGGTTTAGCTCAAATAAAATTAAGTATGTTTCTTCAAAATTAACTTATGTTTAACCAATGTTAAATTCAACTTGAAAGTAAAATATTTTCAAAAGCATATATTTTCTTTTTCAATAATAATTAATAGATATGGAGTATTTAGAATCTCCAACCTTTTATAAATACCTACTTTTACATAAAACAAAGGCAATTAAAATGAATATACAAGTAAATAAGAACACACAAACAATTGCATTTTTGTTAATCTTTATGCATTCAAATAAATTAATGTTATGATAGGGTGAATGTAAAACAAAATCCTCCCTTTGTCAAAGGGAAACTATATATGATTGCTAAATGAAAACGAAGACTTATTTCTAGAAAATAATTCAAAATTTTTCTTCTTTTTTACTTATTTTAAATTTATTTATTTTTCTTCATCCAACCAAGCACATACAAGGGTTATTTCTGGAGTGTCTTGTGGCAATTTTGTTACGATTCTTCATGATAGGAAAAAACCCTAGACTGATCAAGGATGGTTGAAAAGTACTTCATAAAAGCTATTCTAGTGTAATCACAAACCAAAACTTAGCCAAAATTTATTACTTACAACCAAATTCATAACATGTCTTCATATCAACACTTAGATAAAATGAACTTAATTCCAACCCTACATAATTTCGAGTTTCAAAATTTTTAAGCTTCATGCATATTACAGATGAAGGATTTTGGGAGGAGATGACATGATTCAAGGGATAGAGTTTTAATAAAATAAAAATGGCATTACTAAAACAATATTAAAATTTTCTTTATATTTACATTGGTTGGCAGGTTAGAGGTATCTTCTGTATCTCATGTATATGAATTCTCAGTCAATGCCAATAAATAGACATGCTTAGTAAAATAAATTAATTTTAATGATAAAAAATAGTCATAAGGCATGTCTATTTATAAGTTTATAGTCATGTATCTTTTAAATTAATTTTCTCATCAAAGAAAATTAGGACATGTCTACTTATAATTTTTCATTTATTTTTAATCTTTCTATTTATCACTTATTTCTATTCTACCAAATACCCAGCTAATAAACTACATGAAAAACAACCTAATAAGACAATAAAAGTATTGCAGAAAGTGTATCTGAATCAAGAGTTTTTCAACTACAACCATTAAGAGGAAACCTTTTTTTCAACCTTATATAGAAGGATAATAATGTGTTGGTTTTGATCACGTGATAGAAGGTTTCGGTTTTCTACTATGTTTGGTCTGAACTAGGAACTCTATTAAAGAGGCTAAGATGTTCAGTTTTGTGAGGATGAAGGACAATTCCATCTGACAAACTATAATGACTGTAATATATAGAAGTGCACTTATTGGAGGGATTAAGTGTTAAAGCTGAACTATTGCATTTAATTAAATACTTCTTTGTATCAGAGGTGACATCTTGACAAGGAAAGAAAATAACGGTGTTTGATTTCAGAGTACTGTTTTTTTTTTTCTCTCTCATGTGTATTTAGTTTACAGGAAAAGAAAAAAGAGAGAGTAAAAGTAGAGAATAGATAAATTAAAAAAAAAAAAAACTGAAATTAATGATCTCTTATTTTCTCCTCTCTTTCTACCAAACTATGGGATATTTATTGTCAATTTTCATAAGAGAATGTCAAACATGTATACAACAAATTAATTGTGAACATATTTTATGTTGTTATTTACTTTAGCAACTCTCTTTTATAATCAGAATGAAAGTAAAAATAAAGTAAACTTTTTATGAGATACAAAATATAAAGCATTTTCTTTAACATGAATATAGTTCTAGAGTCTTAGTACATTAAAAACCCTTTAATAGTTTTCGTGAGAGAAAAATGCTGTTAATCTTTTAGTTAATGAATGTTATTATATTAATGCATCAAAATAAAAGACTAAAAGAAATATAGGACCCCTATTTTCTTATAGGGGTAAAAGAAACCAAGTCTTTTGATATTAGCTTGAAGAAATTAAATTGTAGTTTATTTTATTTTTATTTTTATTAATACTGTTTACTGAAGTCAACTTGTTGAGTAAAGAAGGAAGTTGATTTATCTGTACTGAGTGACCAAAAGAGCAAACTGCATAGAAAAACATAACATATAAGCCTATGTATAACTTTTTACCATATTTTAGTTCCCAAAATTTGAAAACTTTTAACTTGTTTTGTAAATGCTGCAAAAAGAAGACAGAAGCAGAAAATAAAATTCAAAGAAAAATGGTTGGAAATCTAACAGTAAAGAAAATGCAAACAAGTGTTTGTAAACAATTTAAGGAACACATAGAAACATAGAAGAGAATGTAAGCTTTAACTAAAGAAATGGTTTACTGAAAACATTTTAGCATTGAGTATTGTTATGACATCAACCCTTAATAAGATAATCTTTCTTGGTCCCAAATGAATGTTATAAAATATTTTTACCTTGGCAAAGAGTATAATCAACTACTTTCATTCTCCTACAACAAAAAAGGTTGAGCTATATATAAAAGCCATCTAGAGAGTTTAAGTCATATATTCATTATAATAGTATATTTTGCAAGGTTTTATAAAAGCTTTTATTTGGAGTAGATACTAACACCATGATAACTTGTAACTTAAGGGGAAAAAAATAGTGATCCAAAAGATACATCAATATGCATCGTTTTTCCTAGTGGATGTAAAATTTGTTATAGGTATAAGAAGTTCCGTTTTCAATTGATATTTCTCATTGTTCCTGTAAGAAGGGACAGAAGAAATTAATACTGATAAGTTCATTTGAATGCATGTCTTCTCACATCATTTTGTGTTTCAGTCCATTTTTCATTTTGTTTAATTTCCTTAGCATTTCAGAAAGGGTTAATTAAGAGAGCCAATCATCACCACCACACCCCTCTGCCCCCTCAAAAAAGGAAAAACAGACACAACTGAATAGTACTAAAAATTAAGTAAATTTCAGAAAACCACATGAATAAATTTGTAGGAAAAAGCATAGCAAAGTGTTATGTTCATGTATAAGTTTCTTCTTGTTTTTTAGCCCTTTCTCCAAAGTCAGTTTGCAGACAACACAATTATTTTATGCAGCATTTCATTATGCTTTGTAATCATATACACCCTTAACTTAGTTTATTATAGGAAATGTTGAAACTTTCAATTTTCAAGTGCTCCAACAAAGAGAAGCTCCAAAGTTTGAATTCCAGCTAGAAAATCTTGTCTACTTAAGAATATATGCATAAAACACTGTGACTTCAAAGTTGTTGCACATATGAGTCTTAGCTACATTGTTGTTTGGGACTTGATTACTTAAGACTGGATCTTAAGTTCAACATTTGCAGTTTCAAATAAACAAATACAAATATAAGAAGGCTAGAGTAATTCATATATAAAAGGAATTGTGGTATTTAATGTTATGAATGCACCTGCACGATGATTCATACAAAAAAGAAAAACTTTCTATATATATATATATGTATATATACATAGATTCTTCGACCAATAATAATATTATACACCTTAGAATGTGTGAACTCGTTATACTAAACCACACTGCACATTATTTCATGGAGCAACACTAGCTTCTTGCAGATAGAGTTACATTTTCCTTTTCTTTATTTTTGGAACATCACATTAAGGTTTTCCTCACATTGTTCGATGATAAAAAGTAGGGTCGACCCTACAGTTAATTCTAAATAAAATACTTATTGATCAGTTGATATCACAGGAGGAATCAAAATCATCGTTATGTGGTACTGCACAAGAATATCTTTATCTCTCTCTCCTTCCCATGAATATTGTAAATGTCAGTTTTCAGTACATATGATACATCACTAATCACTAACCTACATGTACAAGCTCATTCTTTGCTCGTTACTGAGGGAACAAGGTTCCTTTATTCATTCCACCAACCTTTGGTTGAGGAGGTCTGAAGTTTTGCTTCATTGTGTTAAGCTCTAAACAAGTTCATTGCAGATCTCAAACATTGCCAACTACAGTCAATTTTGTCTCTTGATGTCAAGTAATTATATATGAATAATCGCCAATTGGTATACACAATCACTGACACTCACCATTTCTCTTTATCTCCTTCTTTCAATCAAATTGTAACTATTGTTTTATAGGGTGTGTATTAGCATGTAGGTTCATGCATTATTTCAAGTTTTCCATGAAAATCTCTTTGATTAGCTCCAACAATCCAACCCAAAAAAATAATACAAAAAGTACAAATAACAAATAAAACCAGATCCTATGCAGTATCCACCACTGTGTATTCGTGTTTAGGACAGCTACATAACAGTATATACATGCATATGTGTGTTATAGGTATGCATGAAATTTACTAGCTCACAGATTAAAGTAACTGATCTTGGTTTCAAGAGGGGTGCTAAAATTACCAGAAGCAGAAGCATTAATTCACACAAGAAAAGGGAAAGTTGAAGGAGGAGAATACTGGTACCTGGTGCTAGCAAATTCATAGAGCTTCCCTCTTGGAGAGAAGATGATAAGAGCAACCTCAGCATCACACAGAACTGATAACTCAAAAGCCTTCTTCAGCAACCCATTTCGCCGCTTCGAGAAAGTTACTTGCCGGCTTGTTGCGTTCTCTATACGCTTCATTTGAGTCTTTCCTCTCACCATCTCTTCTACTTTCTGCTCATAGAATCATCAGAACCCAAAATACCAGAAAATTACTTTCATAGACACTCAAACAAATAGTTTATACGCACACATATTATATTGGGTGAATAAGAGAGAGCAAGCCAAGAAATTGAACCTTGTGATGATGGAGAAATGGAAAGATTTGCAGCAAATATGAACCCTCTCCGAGTTAGAGTTGAAGAAGACACAGAAAGCTTTAGCTGATAGAAAAATGCAAGAGATTAGAAGTGGTACTAGTCAAAGGGTTCATTAAATTCCAAAAAGCAAGTGAAATATTTATGAAGGAAAGGAGGTTAAGTCAAAGAAAAAGTATAGAAGAAAATAAAGACTATGACAGAAACAAAATCCCTACAAACATTATGAAAAGAAAAAATGAGCGAATTGAAGCTTCTTCCCAGCAAAGGATCTAAACACCCAAAGAGAAAAAGTTCATTTTTTTTTCTTCTGCTGCTGAAATGCTCACCAGAGGAAAAAACAGAAGCAGGCCTCTCTGAGTAAGTAAAGGAAAAAGTAGAGGTACCAAAAAGGGTGAAGATTTGCACCAAATTGGCAAAATCAAAGGAAATCTTTGTAAGCAAGAGAAGGAGCTAGGAATAGTAAAGGGTTTGAGGCTAGAAAAGGAAAGGGAAAGAGAGAAAAATGAGAGGGAAGAATCCAAAGAAAGCAAGAAACCCAAAAGAGAAAGCTCAGAAACTGAAGATAAATAATAGAAAGAGAAGGAAAAGTGAATGGCATTACATAATTGAGATACGTTGAAGAAAAATGAGTTGGATTTGACCTATATTTAGCCAAGAGAGAAACCACATCTTTCCTTATTCATCCACCTTGTGTTCCCAACACCATTTTAAGAAACAAATTATTTTTTATACATGGTTATGGAAAATCGAAACCTCATCTCTTGCTTGTTTTGGTAAAACAACACACCAATCGTCCCAAAAAGAAATTTCCTCATTAATAAAAAAAATATGAAAATGATGCTTCCATTTTTCTATAAAGGGACATGTAAAAAAATATGCATATAAAGGACGACAGGGAACTCCATATATATATATATATATATATGGAAACCTTTACCTTTATTTATATATCAGTCATCACTGCAAGCTTCAAATTTCTTCGTGGCTCATCTTCTTTGTACTATTATTCATAAAAGAAGAAAAAAAAATATTCGATACCTTCAAAAAGTGGCTTCTGAAGATTAAACAATTATGCATTTACATTGCTACCCTCTAACACATATCCGCACTTTTTTTTTGATGAAAAATGCACTCACTGGTATATATATTTACGTGGTGATGACAGTAAAGAAAGAAACAGTGAGCGTGAATGTTGAAAGAGTAAACCTTGTTCTGGTTTTGGTTTATAAATAATTGTTGTTATGGTTGTTTGATATTTAGGAAGTGTGAAAAGTGAGGCATGGGAAAGGAGAAAAGGAAAGTGGGGTGGTGGTGGTGCAGGAACTGTGGTGGCACAGCATCACAGTTAAAAAAAATAGAGAAAACGGTACAGTGTTAGAAACACGTCAACTTCGTCCGTACAACATCGTACACAAACTCACCAATGATACCTCGAAAACTAAGAAACTTGCCATCAAAAGTAATTATGACCATTATGTTGCATTGACACACCACTCTGTGTTTTTTCTTTTCTTAATTTAACAAATATTTTCTTTAATTATAATGCATATAAATGACTCCTTCACAGCAAGTAACTGATATAAATTCGGGTTCAAAACTCAAAGCAGAACTCATCATGTTTAAACTAAATTTGTTGTACCGATTCTTCTCAATTTCCTGAACGGTTTTTTCATTCGTTATTTTAAATATTTTTTGTCTTTAAAAATTATTTTAATTAGTCAAGAAAAAGTATATAATTTTAAAATTTATAAATTGAGTGGTTAATTTTAATAATTATAAATGATGATCTGGTCATATGAATTTATAAAATTCATAGTATATATAATGAGAATTTGAGAATTTATAGAAATTAAATTATGTAGATTTTTAATTCTTTTAATAATATATGTTATAAGAAATAGCAAAACACAAAAATTAAACAAAGTAGAGACTAAAAAATTATTAAGATATTTTTTATTTTCTTGTTTTTTCTCTTGATTTATGTATCATTCTATTCACATGTTTGTTTTTTAAAGAAAATAAAATTATTCACATGGTCTTGTTAAGTGTATTGGAGTTCAACGAGAGACAAAGTATTATATTTATTGAGAAAAGATGGAAAAATATTTAATCAAGTACACATATAAGAAACTTGATGTCATTTGTATTGAGTTTAAGATGTTAAGATGTTCAATTATTTCATGATGACCATGTAAAGAAGCTACTCTACCAATTTCAAGTATTCATCATATGTAATTGATTTTTCTACTTTAAACTAAATCAATAGAGTTCATACTTGTATAAATCATACAAGTAATCTTTCATGATGACCATGCAAAGAGGTTACTCTGCCAGTCTCATGCACTCATCTCATGTAATTCGCTTTTCTATTTTAAACTAGAACAATACAATTCATACTTGTATAAAACATACAAGTCTCTTTCATGATGACCATGCAAAGAGACTATTTTACCGATCTCAGGCATCCATCATATGCAATTGACCTTTCTACCTTAAATTATAACAATACATTTCATACTTGTATAAAACATACAAGTACTTTTTCATGATGGTAAACTAAAACAATAAAGTTCATATATCATACTTGATATTAACATATACAACAACACTAGAAATATCTCACTCTTCATATTAACATATCATACTTGATATTAACATACACAACAATACTAGAAATATATCATATTGATATATCATACTTGACATCATACTTGATATTAACATACATAAATATATCATACTCTAATCATCAAGTGAACTAAAACTATGTTTTATGCAATGACTATTTGGGACAAATTTATATACCTAAAACTAAGTATGTTATGCATGTATAGAATTGTCTAATCACCCAAAATCCATACAATCATAATCAAAACAAAAATTGGCAGTGTATCAATGCATAGTTTAGGGAACGACACGTGTCAAATTCAAACCAATGACAAAATAAGTTATGTCCTTGTATAAATTAAGCCTAATAAAAGGATGCAATGACAGGGGAATCAAACTAAATAATTCTAACTAGAGAAAAAAAGCAGAAAGAGTCTGTATGAAAGTACTAAAACAGGGCAAAACTAATGCAATCTGCTAAAATGAGAAAATATTATATGAAGTGATGATATTCTTCCTAGAATTCACAATGAACCTATAAAATGAATGATGTAAGGAAATATGCTATAAAGATTAAAATGCAGAAAATACATGATTAACTATGCATTATCAAACCATAATGAATGGAATTAGTTTGGAATGATGAGAATGGATGGAAAATGCAATTTGATTAGGTTAAGTATACACATAATTAACAATCACAACTCAATCCAAGGTTGAAACCATAGGGGACTGGTGTACCGTACCTAGCCAAACTCGACCAAGTAAACAGTGTGCATATCAAGACCGCCAAGTACCCAGGCTAAGCCGAGTTAGCACTTCATATCATCAACATAAGCCATCTAGGCAAGTAGTCGGTCTAGACCGACTACTTGAGCATATCTGGTAAGGTTAAAGCCCAGGTCGACTACTCCAATAAACTTAAGCGAAAATCCAAGCCCCCACATTCAATAGATCTCAAGGGCCTGGGTTGGGGCCCAAGCCCACTCATGGCCCAAACTAGAGCCCAGGTCAAGACCCAGCCCATGAAATGGTCAAACGTCATTAATGTTTTATAAATACACGTGGACCCCATCATTTAAAGGTACGCATTCATTAATCACTGATTTGACTCTCTAAGAGTTTTGACTTACTTGAGCTTTGACTTACTTGAGCTTCGGAGATTCTTCTGCAGGTAACCCCTCCTGGGTTCAAGTTGACATGTATCGACCGGGAAGAGGCCAACTGAAGAGATAGCGGACTACATGGTAAGGTGACGCTTGTGCCTAACCTATCTTATTTGTTCTCTGCAGGAACACTTTCAAATTCACTTAAACTCATCCACTCACTCTCCGTACCATTAAAGTGAACACACCCTAACATCATAATATTGAGGCATTTAGAATCAACTAATTCATAGACATAATGTTAATGCTAATCATAAGTTATATGTTCGCCTTTTGTCATTTGAGTTAATTTTGATCGAATGTAAATCATTTTTTTATAATAAGATGTTAACACTATTCAATCATCTAATTTATAGATCCCATTATATATATTTTTTTAATTTGATGTATAAGGATGGATTTGAGTCAAAAAGAAGAGAAAGGGAGTAGAAAGTGAGGTTTTGAATTGAGAGAAAGTGTAGATGGAAAGATTCTAAATGATTTTATTGATGTGATAAAATTTATTTTTTTAATTATTCATTTTATTGTAATATAAAAACACCTGCACACACCATATTTTTTATTTTTTATTTATTCTAATTGACTTTATTTTTTTAATATTTTAATTTATTATATTTTTTATCATATGAGAATATTTAACACTCTCTATTTATATGTTCAATAGCATAAACTTTTCATTTATTAGGTAATATAAAAAAAATTATCTTCTTTATTATATTATTATTATTAAATTTTGTTTCATTTGAAAAATTCTTTTGTTTCGCTAAATAATTTTTGTTATCCCTCAATCATCCACTATGTTGATATTTGAAAGAAAAAAAATAGATCTCTAAGGTATTTTTCTTCTTATCATATTCTTAATTACATATTTGGTTTTCTTTTGTATGATGGAACTTTGATAAAAAATTCAGGGATGTCAAATTATACTTTTTATACATAAATTAGTTTTCTAATTAAAATATAATCTTTATTTGGTCTACTTAAAAGAGACACACATAACTGTAGAATACAAAATATATGACTATTATTCACTATTATATCATAAAATAATTATAAAAAAACTATCATTATGTTAAAAATTATCTAATATGAAATTAACTAAAGTAGTTAAAGTAATCTACCAAAAGTTGTAAATAATATATAAACATAAATATAAATATAAATTTAATATAATAAAATATAAATATAATTTTAAAATATATATAAATATAAAATGAGAAAATTTAGGAAAATCGTTCCCTCAATCGTAATTAGGGATGACAAAAATACTCGTGCCCGTGGATATTCACAGATAAAATCCGCGACGGATAGTTAGTACCCGCGAGTATTTATTATCCGCGGGTAGCGGGTATTTTAATACCCGCTTATAAACGGGTCGGGTGCGGGTATCATACTATCTGTACCCGCGGGTACCCATTACTCGCAAAAAAATTAAAATTAAAATTTAATTTATATTTTATGAAGTTAAATTTAATTAAAATTAAAATTTAATTTATATTTTATGAAGTTAAATTTAATTAAAATTAAAATTAGTAGTATATTTTATTATGTCAAATTTAATTATAATTAAAATTTAATTTAATTTAATTTAATTTAATTTAATTTAATTTAATTATAATTATAATTTAATTTAATTTAATTTAATTTAATTATAATTATAATTTAATTTAATTTAATATTTTATTTTTATAGATGATGAAAATGTATATATTTTAAATGTTTGCCTTTATACTCGTTTCAATATTTATTTTCATGTCTTTCTTGTTTTAAATTAATAAACTCATACTATTTTTTCTTTAATCTCTAGATCCACAACTTATTTTTAAAGTTACAATTAATTATTTTTATTTTTATATAATTATTTAATGTTTATTCAATTATTATTTTAATTGTTATTTAATATTTATATAATTATAATGTTCTAATATTTAAACTTGAAGAAAAGAAAAGTTATCTTTCTATACAAGTAAATGTATATTTTCTTATACAAGTTGTTTGTATAAATGAATGGTATGAGCAATGTCAGTTAGTGATTTTTGTTCACAAATTCTCTATAGTTTTATACCATATTTTTAGTCAATTGGGTGGAGATTTCTAAAGCGAACGAATTGAAGACTTTTCGACTTTAATATATTTATGTCCTAAGCTCTTACAAAAATAAATTATAATTAGTAGGACTTAGATCCTTTTACATTCTTTGCATTTAATATTGTCATTAATGGTGGACATGAAGTTGTTTAAAATTTATTTAACTTTAAAAAGCAACTACTATGACCCCTCTTACTAATCCTATCAGGGAGATTATAATTAGAATTTAATTTTACCATACAAGACAATATAATATTTGTTTATAATATTCTTTAGTTGTTTTGTTATATATAGTAAGTTTGTTGAAATTTATGACTATTAAATAAATTTAATTAAAAGGATACGAAGTGAAATACATATCATAATCAATATAAATCAAAAGAGAAAAAGATTTTATTAAATTGGTCCACTTGTTTAGCTACGAATATTTATTCCCAAAAATTTATAAAAATAAACATGCCGTTTATATAAATTAAAAATGAAACAATGTCCTTCATTGTCTTTCTTTTACAATAGTACTTTTAGAACATTTTATTTAATGGTAAAGCTTTTAGAGTTTTATTTTCTTAACCTCTTACATGTTTCAACTTATCATTTTTCATGTCTTTAGTTCTAAATTTAATTTTAATTATTAAAATTTAACAATAATTAAGAAAATATTGTAATAGGTTATAAGTTATTTACCATAGATTTAACATAGTTATATAAAAAAAAAAAATATTTAGTATTGTTCATGCCACAAACATAATAATCTCACCTCAAGCCTACCTGTTAAGGTCTAAGGGATAGTATGTGGTAGGAACATAAACCCTCAGTTGAAATCTAAAAAGAATGAGTAGATCATTCCTGAAGGAGAATTTGATGGATTAAGGATTTCATTATCAGTCCCACGGGATCGATGATTCTGTTATCGACCCCATGATGAGCACCAATGTTTTGATCCCTTATCCGAGATATTGTCCATTTTAGAGCATAAGCTATACTTTGGTGGATGAAAGGAGGAAAGAGTATTTAAACCGTTTTAGGCCTTGAACTTCTAAGTGATGTCGAACTATTAGGTTTGTGGTAGGAAAAATTATGAATTTTTATAATATGATTTATACACTCAAAAGCATTTATTTATTATACATTTTAATTATATAAAAATATTTATTATGTACAATTTTAGGAGTAAAAACAGTATATGACTATTTAACTAATACTTCACGTTATTTAATGTGATAAATTTAAAAAAAAAAATGAAACCACATTTGTTTTTACAAGAGAATACCCTGCAAATAAAAAATCTAATTAGCATGTATTTACTTTAAAATTAGCCTAATTCTCTTTTTTAAGTGGTTTGATGATATGAAGTTAGTTTTAAAGTTAAGGTGCATAGGTGGTTAATTTCTCAATAACTATATTTTTTATAACAAGACACATCGACCAAAGATTAAACTTTTAATCTCATGCTTAAAAGAAAAATTGTTTACTAATTATATCATACTTTGCAACAAAATAATGCTGAAAAAAACGACATCTTCTTAAAATTGGAATATAAATTATTATTTAACAAAGAAACGAATACAATATAGAATAGTAAACTTACCGATTTGCGTGAATAAGATATATATCCTCTAATTTATTTTCTATCAGTTACTTTTTAAAGCATTTTTTTTTTCTATTTACCTATCTCTTTTTTTTTCTTTATTCATCATATGTATATTCTATTAGAAGTAACTTGTTGAAATATTGTTGGACATAAATATAGATTGGTGAGAAATATTTTTCATATATAAGTTTTTTTTTTTTAGTTTTCGAATGTTAGTTGGATTAAGGTTAACATGGATGATAATATAGTTTGTGAAAGTTTTGGTTTTGCAACTTGTGCTGACTTTTTTATAGGTAGTATGAGTTAATATATTAATGATTTTTCTACTTTTATGGATACAAAAACGTTTTATATGCTCGAATTATGGGATCTATTCTTATTATTGAGCATTCACAGTGAGAATGAGTTTTTACATGTTAGGTTGAAAATTGATTATGCATTAATTTATGATGTATGAATACGATACGTATATTTGATATGATATGTATATTTGATACAAATTCATGTATTGGATACGATATGTATATAATACGTCTACGGATGTCAACAGGGCGGGTAGGGTACGGGTAGTAGCTCCCCCGTATCCTACCCGCTGGATAAATATTTGCTCCGTACCCGTACTCATATCCGTCGGGTATCCATTATGCGAGTACCTGTCTATTTTTTTCATAGGCGGATATCCACGGGTACCCGCGGGTATTTACAAAATTATTTAAAAAATAAATATTTAATCATAAATTCAAATAAAATAAAATAAAATACATCACTGTCATAAATTTTAAATAAAATTCAAACAAACTCAAGTCCATACAAGTCCAAATAATTATAAAAATAAATATAAAATGACGTTCAATACAATGAAAATTCTTTAATTAGTGTTTTGATCAACAAGCCCAGTTTCTGCGATTGATTCCTGAAAAATAATCAAATAATAAACTCCAACTATCATGTGTCAAGTATTCTTATTTTGATTCCATCTTTTGACAGTAAGCATACCACAAATGTCATTGTCTATATAGGGTTTAATGTATATGCCTAATTTCAAAGAAGGGAAAGAGAAGAATGTCAAAGGGGTGTACTTAGAAGAAGACGACGTACCAATACTTGAAGCTGGAAGAATGAAGACAAAAGAAAATAAGATGTGCAGCTTAGAAAATATTAGATCAGAATATTTTTTACTAATATATATATATATATATATATATATATATATATAAGGGTATTTTTGTGCATTAAAGTTTAGCGGGTACGGGTATCCACGGGTACATATACTATGATACCCGTACCCGCCCCGTTAACATGCGGGTATCAAAAATACTCATACTCACGGGTAGCGGGTATCCATTTTTAATATTCGTTCCTTACCTTACCCATTGCAGGTTTTATCCGCGGATACCCGCGGGTACAGATATTTTTGACATCCCTAGATATGTCGATACATTTATTTTGAAAATGATAGGATATTATATGTGCTATATACATATTAAAAAAGGCTTAAATATATATTTGGTCCCTATTTTTGTTATTTTTATTCAATTTGGTCCCTATTTTCGTTTTGTATTCAATTAGGTCCTCATTTTCGTCAAATTATGGTCAATTTGGTCATTTTGACTAACGGTGTTTAAATAGTTAACGTTTTTGAACAGTACATCCTATGTGTCAGTTCCTGGTTTTTTAAAATTTTTTTAAAATTTTTTAAAAAATTTAAAAAATTGTTTTTTAAGTTTTTTTAAATTTCTTAATTTCAAAAAATATGTCCACGTGTCAAGTTACAATTGTGTCACGTGTCAATGCTAGTGCCACGTGTCAGTTTGTGGTTGTATTATTTCTTTTTTTTTCAATTTAGTCCCGATATTCGTTATTTTTATTCAAATTTAGTCCCTATATTCGTTATTTTTGTTCAATTTAGTCCCAAATTTTGTTAAAATATAATCATTTAATTTTTAAAATTAACATTACTATTAGTTATTTTTTAAATTCAATTATAAATTATAAAATTTAATTATAAATTGAATATAATTCTTAGATTCAATTGTTAAATAGAATATAATTATTTAAATATTATTAAAATATAATTATTAAAATTTTAAAAATATATATTAACATTTGTAAAATTCATATTTAAATTTAAAATATTTAATATTTTTATTGCATTTTAGATATTAAAATCTAAAATATTTTATATTTAAATGTTAATTTTACAAATATTAGTTTATTTTTTTAAAATGTTTTGAATATTTAAAATATTTTTATATATCAATTTTAAAAGTATTTTAGAATATAAATATTAGAAAAAAATATTTAATAACTATATTCTTATAATATTTTAAATAATTATATTCTATTTAATAATTAAATATAAAAAATTTCTTCCATTTATAATTAAATTTAATAATTTATAACTGAATTTAAAAAATAATAAATTCAAATGTCAAATTTGAAAAATATTAATATAATTTGTATAAAAGATATTAAATTTAGTGTCAAATTAAAAGGGAGAAAATTGATTTATTTAAACAAAAATTGAGACTAAATTGAACAAAAATAACGAATATAGGGACTAAATTTAACAAAAAAAATAATAATACTACAAACTAACACGTGGCACAATTGTGACTTGACACGTGGACAAATTTTTTTGAATAAAAAAATTTTAAAAAATCAAAAAAATTAGGAGCTGACACGTGACATGTACTGTTCAAAAACGTTAACTATTTAAACACCGTTAGTGAAAAGGACCATATTGACCACAATTTGACGAAAATCAAAACCTAATTGAACACAAAACGAAAATAAGAATCAAATTGAATAAAAACAACAAAAATAGGGACCAAATGTATATTTATGTACTTTTATGGATAAATAAACGTTTTATATGCTTGAATTATGGGATCCATTCTTATTATTGAGCATTCACAATGAGAATGACTTTTTACGTGTTAGGTTGAAAATTGATTATGTATTAACTTATGATGTATAAATACGATACGTGTATTTGATATGATACGCATATTTGATATGATTTGTGTATCGGATACGATATGTATCTGATACGTCGATACATTTATTTTGAAAATGATAGGATACGATATGTGTTATATACATATTAAAAATGTATAATAATTCTTAAAAATATGATTATTATTGTGTCCAAATTAAAATCATATGTATGAAAGTTATCAACATAAATTATTATCATCATAAAAGTATCATTGCTTTATAGATTAGATTAGATACTTTAGTATTGGTAAAGTATACTAAAGTATCACACACACACACACACACATATATATATATATATATATATATATATATATATATATATATATATATATATATATATGTTAAACACGAATATGTTACCCAAATTGAAATATCAGTGCATCATAGGTACTATTATAAATTAGAAAATAAAATTTGTTATAAATGATACTATATTATGTCATTGAGAATTCCTCTTAATTGTTTTTTTAATTGTTCTTTTATAGTAGGTATACACTTCCTATATTTATGCAGTGGTCCTTTGTGTGGATGACACTATTTGTGTATATTTGCACATATGGATTTATGCGTTGGTCGTTGTTCTTTTGCGCGGATGTGAATCGATTTGCAGGATCCCTACCATATTCCATCTTCACATATATGCAAGGATTTGAGAGTGTTATAGTTAATTTTACCAAATTAACCCTGCTGTTCGGTTATTTTCACCAAGCACGTGAACTTTGCCATTAAATGGGTTGTTGTGTGCGTGTGTGATTGTGAATGTTCTTGGAAGGTTTGGAGGTGGACATTACCATGCTTGTCTCTCATTGTTCTAAGGTGAGTGGTGATGCACTGGTGTGGGTGGAGTGAACCAGTGGTGGTGGTGTTATGTAATGGCATGCACTGGTGTGAAGGAAGTGAACCGGTGTTGGTGTGGGCATGTGAGTGAAGGAGATGGGTTGGGGTGTGAATGCATGTGAGGGATTGCGCATCGGTTACATACTGGTGCAATGATGTATGTGTTTGTGGCACCGATTACGTAACCGGTGCTGGTGCAGTGTGAAGAGTGACATCGGTTACGTAACCAGTGTTGTGTGTGTTGAGTAATGTGTTGTAATAATATATATATATATATATATATATATAATAATTAATAATAATAATAAATATATATATATATATATAAATATGTATAATAATTAAATATATAATATTAATATATTAAATTATATATATAATTAAATCATAATAAATAATATATATAGTAATTAAATATAACAATAAATTATAAAAATAATATATATAATAATTAATAATAATATTTCAAATAATAGTAATTATTGTAAAAATAATAATAATAATTTAATGTAATTTATGTTTTTATTAATTTTTTTATTAAAAATTATTAAATAATATTTTTTAAAATTTAGTATTTTTAACTAATAAAAAATCATTTCATATATTTTTACCATCAAGGGTATTTTAGTAATCTTCAAATTTTATTTATTAAAAGTTTTTTCTTAATTTATCACATCACTCAAATCACTCACTAACTCTCACAAAATTCATTTTCAAATCCACTCACTTTATTTTCTAAATTTACTAAAAAAAACACACATATCCATCTATTCAAATCTACACAAATTCATCTTCACACTATATTATTTTATATAAGAAAAAGTAAAGGAAAATTATTGTTGGCACCTTTCTTAAAAAAAAAAAAAACTTAATTAAACATGGAATTCTTACCGGATAGGAAATAATTTTTAATATGGAACCAAACGTATGACAAGAGTTACTTAAAATTACGTTAACTGGTATTTCCCTATAGTTCTGCACAATCCAATATCAAAGACAAGCTTGCATTATATACCACTTTTTATTTGTTTACGGCAATATTAATTACCTTGTTTCCATATACTATTTTCTTAAAATTGAGTTATTTTTTTTATTTCTAATTTTATTCCTAGTCTCCAAACAAAAATTTGACTATTTTTAATCATATGATATTATTACAAATTATTTATAGCAAAAGATAAGGACTAATAACATCTGGAACATTGAGCATTTGTGTTTAGCAATATTCATAAAATTCACTACTGTATATGTTTATTTATTTATTTCTAGTCCTCGTAGTTAGATATTATTGTCAGGGACAACAGAACGACAGAAGATTCATAAAAATTATTTGACATGATAGTTACTCAGTATATGATTTTATATCATTGTTTCCATGAGATATTAACTTGCAATTTCTCAATATTGTTTCTATTATTGGTCTTAGTACCTTGTCTTTTCATTAAATTAAATTCCTCTTTAGTCCCTACATTTTTTTATCAATCTTATAGCTGTCAATTATTATTGTCTTACAAACATTACCTACACATATCACTAATTTAACATAGTATAGTAATGCATGAAATGTGGTTGGTTTAAAACATTTTGTTGCGGTTGTTTGATGTAACAAGGAAAATGAAGGAGATGAAAAGAAAAATGATAGAGGTTTTGTTTAGAAAGTATGGCAAAACAGACCAATCTGGTGTGTTTTATCCCGAAGACATGTTAAAAGTGAATCGAGTTGGATTGATCTGTTACTTAAAAATAGGTTAGTAGGTTGGTGAGTTGATCCGTCAATTTTGAATTTTGTTTCTTGCACAGAAAATCTTACACAAAATAATGCAAAAAAACCCTAATCAAAGAAGGAGAAAATCACAACAAAATATGTGCAAAGAAACCCTAATGAGAGAATGAGAAAATCAAGGCAAAAAAAAAAATCAATTGCTAAAACCAAAAAGGAAGACAATGCAAAGGAACCCTAATCAAAGAAGGAGAAAATAAGGGCAAAACACAAAAAAAAATTCAAGGATTGAAAACATAGAACAAGTAAAGCCTCACATAGGCTCGAAAACAATAAAAATAGATTAAACCAATCATGATTCATCAAGCTATTACGAACTGAGAGGATGAACAATCAAAATAAAATGAGGGAGGAGAGGCACACCCACGGTCATTGGAGAAGAATGAAAGTGACATGATTTGCATGCGATTTTGCAATAAAGAAGAAGAACGACAAGATTTCACAATGAAGACGAGAGGAGAAGAAGAACACAGTGAAGTGCATTGATTTCACAGTAAAGAATAAGAACGACTGGTTTGTAGTAATGCATGAAATGTGGTTGGTTTAAAACATTTTGTTGCGGTTGTTTGATGTAACAAGGAAAATGAAGGAGATGAAAAGAAAAATGATGAAGGTTTTGTTTAGAAAGTATGGCAAAATGGACCAATTTGGTGTGTTTTATCCCGAACCGTTGACATGTTAAAAGTGAATCGAGTTAGATTGATCTGTTACTTAAAAATAGGTTAGTAGGTTGGCGAGTTGATCCGTCAATTTTGAATTTTTTTTCTTGCACAAAAAATCTTACACAAAACAATGCAAAAAAACCCTAATCAAAGAAGGAGAAAATCACAACAAAATTTGTGCAAAGAAACCCTAATGAGAGAATGAGAAAATCAAGGCAAAAAAAAATCAATTGCTAAAACCAAAAAGGAAGACAATGCAAAGGAACCCTAATCAAAGAAGGAGAAAATAAGGGCAAAACACAAAAAAAAAAAAATCAA